>Ga0315289_10014559_pt1 | contig 10976 bp, 10 predicted proteins | sample YL17G11_40_MG_FD_203452 | JGI IMG/M metagenome (GOLD analysis project Ga0315289, IMG submission 203452) | Sediment microbial communities from Yellowstone Lake, YNP, Wyoming, USA - YL17G11_40 | ecosystem: Environmental > Aquatic > Freshwater > Lake > Sediment | place: USA: Wyoming | collected...
TCCGCGCTGTGAAGCCCCTTGGAGGGCGCGCCGCTCCGTCAGCCCCAAACGGGGACGTGGCGGAACGCAGGACGCGACAGAGCGCGTTCCTCCAACCCCTTGGCTCGCGTGCAGCCTGAAGTCTCCGTGGCGGGACGACCCGACGCCGCCGCGCGGCGTTGGTATCCGTCCATTGCGCGGCGGAGTTGGTCGGCAAATTGACGCTGACGCCAGGAGGCGCGTTGGCCACCTCGACTGTCAGACCGGATGTGCTGGAATTATCGTAAAAACCGCAATTGGGATGGCCGCAAAAAAAACCGAAAGCTTTCGGGGAAGAACCAGATGTTGGTTTGAAATCCAGCGCCATGCTGACTTCACCCGTTGGGTGAACATTTTTTCACCGAGTAGAGGCAACATATCTTCCGTGTTTTTGTGTCTTTTGTGCCTCTTTGTGGCAATCTGAACTGCGGAATTTAGGTTGAATGAGGACACGGCCGAAATTTTGGGCTGGTTGACCGGCAGCCGGTTGTTGAAAATGCGCCGGCTATGTTTCAGGGTTTGGCGATGAAATGGGTTGCCGCATCAATGTTGCTGGCGATTGGCATGACGTTCTGGACGGGCTGCAAAAAACCGCCAGAAGCGCCGCGTGCCACCGACGAAATTGACCCCGTTCACGGGCACTTGCTGCACGCCCAGCCGAAACTTCCCACGCTCAAAGTCTGGCTGGGGGACCAGGAGTTGATCACCGAGATTGCGCGCGAGCCGGTGCAGGCCGCCACCGGCATGATGTTCCGCACCAACATGCTGGAGAACGAGGCCATGCTCTTCGTTTTTCCCAACGCGGCGCCGAAGAATTTCTACATGCGTAACTGCGTCGTGCCCCTGTCCGCCGCTTACATCGCGCCCGACGGCACCGTCCTCGAAATCGTTGACCTCCAACCCGGCGACGAAAGAGGCGTGCCGTCCCGGTCGAGCAACGTGCAGTTTGTCCTGGAAGTGCGCCAAGGCTGGTTCCTGCGCCACAACCTCAGCCCCGGCGCGGTCGTGCGCACGGAGAAAGGGTCGCTGCTGGAAACTTTCTTCCGCTAGAACTGGTTTCGTATGGTGGGGCGAGCGTCCTCGCGAGCCGCTGGATAGGCTGGAAACCTCTACATTTGACGGCTCGCCAGTAGTCTCGCCCCACCAACTGGAGACTAATTGAACCAGTTCTGGAAATAGCCACCGCCGGTTTACAAACCACCTCGCGTTGCGCGGTGCGGCTGGTTGATCTGAGCGAATACTAACGCCGCCAAGTTGCGCCCAAGGTGGGCGCGCTCCCGGCTTCAACGTTTCAACCTACAAACAAGTCACAGCCTCGTTCTGCTTTGTGTCCTTGCGCCCTTGTTGTTAATTTGCGGCTGTGATCTCGCGAGCCAAATCCGAGGCACTCTTTGCCGAGGCGCTGCGTTACATCCCCGGCGGCGTGAATTCGCCCGTCCGCGCCTTCCGCGCCGTCGGCGGCCAGCCTTTTTTTGTCAACAAGGCGAAAGGCGCCCGGCTTTGGACAGTGGACGGCGATGAGTTGATTGACTACGTCTGCACGTGGGGGCCGGCCATCCTTGGTCACGCGCATCCGAAAATCATCGCCGCCATCAAAGCCGCCGCCGACCACGGCACGAGCTTCGGCATCCCGAATCCGTTCGAGGTCACGATGGCGAAACTGATTTGCTCGCTCGTGCCGAGCGTGCAGAAGGTGCGCATGTGCAATTCCGGCACTGAAGCCTGCATGTCGGCCATCCGGCTGGCGCGCGGCTTCACGAAGCGCGACAAAATCATCAAGTTCGACGGCTGCTACCACGGCCACGCTGATTCGCTGCTGGTGAAGGCCGGGTCGGGCGCGCTCACGTTCGGCCACCCGGACAGCGCGGGCGTGCCCGCCGCGTTCACGCAGCACACCGTTGTCCTCCCGTTCAACGACGTCGAGTCCGTCAAAGCGGCGTTCGCAGCGAACAAGAATCAGGTCGCGGGCATCATCGTCGAACCCGTGCCCGGCAACGCCGGCCTCTACCTGCCCAAGCCGGGCTATCTGGAGTTCCTAAGAAAGCTCACCGCTGAAAACGGCGCGCTGCTGATTTTCGACGAAGTGATGACGGGCTTCCGCCTCGCGCTCGGCGGCGCGCAGGAACGCTTCGGCATCACGCCGGATTTAACGTGTTTCGGCAAAATCATTGGCGGCGGGCTGCCGGTGGGCGCGTTCGGCGGGCGCGCGGACATCATGGATTTCCTCGCGCCGCTCGGGCCGGTTTATCAAGCCGGCACGTTGAGCGGCAATCCGCTGGCGATGGCGGCGGGCATCGCGGCGTTGGAGGAACTGGGGGCCAAAATTCCTTCGGAGGGGCGAGCTCCGCGAGCCCCTGAATCAAAATCCGAAGAAACATTTGGGCGTCGTGGAACTCCGCCCTCCGAAACGAACACCTACGCCCGTCTCGAACAACTCGGCGCGCAACTGGAAGCCGGGATGCGTGACGCCGCGAAATCGGCCGGCATGCCGGTGCAATTTAACCGGTGCGGCTCGATGTTCTGCGCTTACTTCACCAGCGAACCGGTGCATAACCTGACCGACGCAATGAAAAGCGACCGGCAGCAGTTTGCGAATTTTTTCCACGGGATGCTGGAAGCCGGCGTCTATCTCGCCCCGTCGCAATTCGAGGCGGGATTCATCTCCACCGCGCATAGCCAGGCGGACATTGAGAAGACCGTACAAGCTGCCGCAAAGGTGATAAAAGGTATTTGATCGCCATGCGCCTCCTCGCCGCTTGACCACGGAACGAAGCGGATCGGCGTCGCGGTGAGATAGGGCTTGTTTGCAGGCGGGTTCAGGTTTAAGGTTCAACCATGAACGCAGAATTCCTCAAGCGGATCACGATTGAACCCGGCAAATGCGGCGGGCGGCCCTGCATTCGCGGCATGCGGATGCGGGTGACGGATGTTTTGCAGCTTTTGAGCGCGGGCGCTTCCTACGAGGAAATCTTGGAGGATTATCCGGACCTCGAGCGCGAGGACATCCTGGCGGCGATTGAATATGCGGCGCACCAGACCGACCATGTCGTACTCCAAACGACGTGAAGTTCCTTGTGGACCATCAATTGCCGCCGGCGCTTGCCAAATTCCTACAAAGCCAAGGCCACACCGCGCAACACGTCCGGGAATTGGGTTTGGTGCGGGTGATTGATCTGATCATTGGTCAACATGCGACGGCCAGTGAAATGGTCGTGGTCAGCAAGGACGAAGATTTCTACTTTCTCGCAACCGCTCCCGGAAGCATCATCAAATTGATTTGGGTGCGAATTGGGAACTGTCGAACGAAAGTCCTGCTTGAAACTTTCAAGATGCAACTGCCGCGCATCGTCGCCGCGTTTGAGTCCGGTTCTCGTATCGTGGAAATCCGCTGAAGTTTTCAAGCCGTCATGTGCATCCCTGCCCTTGACCACGGAGCAGTCCGCATCGGCGTCGCCGTCAGCGACGAGTTGCAGCGGATCGCCCACCTTGCTGGAGTTCATCCCCGCTGAGCCGTTCACGCGCTTTCTCCTGCGGCTTGAGGAAATCAACACCGCGAAGGAGGTCGCGTAGATCCTCCTCGGGATGCCGCACAGTCCCGACAGGGCGGCGGCCGTCACAGCGGGACGACCCCACCTTACTTCTTTTCCTTCTCGGCTTCCTGCTTCTTGATTTCCTTGTCGAGGTCTTCCGCCTTGATGGTTTCGATCTTCGCCCCCTTCTTCATCTCGTCGAGCGACGGGACTTTGATGATGTCGCTGGTCAGCGGCGTGCCAGGGGCCGGTGCCGGCGGGGCGGGCGCGGCTGGGGGCGCGGGCGGCGGCGCGTTGGTGATAAGCTCGACTTCGAAAATGAGCGCGGAGTTCGGCGGGATGTTCGGGCGGCCAGACTCGCCGTAAGCCAAATCCGGCGGGATGTACAGCGCCCACTTGGCGCCGGCTTTCATGAGCTGGAGCGCTTCAGTCCAACCTTTGATGACCCCCTTCACGGGGAATGTGGCCGGCTGGCCGCGCTTGATGGAGCTGTCGAACTCGGTGCCGTCCAAGAACGTGCCCCGGTAGTTCACCGTCACGGTGTCGTCCGGGCCGGGATTCGCGCCGTTGCCCTCGGAGACGACCTTGTATTGCAGCCCGCTGGGCAGGGTGACGACGCCGGGCTTGGTTTTGTTTTCGGCCAGGAAGGCGTCGGCCTTCTTCTTGTTTTCTTCGGCCAGTTGCTTGCGCTTTTCCTCGCGCTTGGCGGCGGCCTGCCGCTGGCTTTCCATCAGCGTCTCGCGCATTTGTTGTTCGTTGAGCAGCATCGGGCCGCCCGTCAGAACGTCCCGGATGCCTTGGACGAGTTTATCCACGTCCAGCTCGAGTTCCTGGCGCTTGTAATAGCTGCCCACGCTCATGCCGGCGGCGTAGCTCACCTTTTCCTTGTCGTCCTTGAAGGGGGCAGGCGCGTTCGTCGAGGTTGCGGTGTCTTCAGCGCGGACCCAGCACGAAGCGAGTCCGATCGTTAAAACTGCCAAAAGTTTGATTTTCATATCGGCGTGGATTCTCTAAAGATACGACTTGGTTTTCAACACAATTATGACGGCTTGGGGCGACGCAGGTGTATTCAAGACTCCGCGTAAGTCGTAGCCGCCGAGGTAACGAGGCGGAAAATCAATCCAGCGCCGCTTGATCCGCCTCCTCACGTCGGCGGCTACAATCTTGGGTCGGACTGCTAGAACTGGTTTCATAAGGTGGGGCGAGGCTACTGACGAGCCGCAGACCGCCGAGAATTCAGGCCTTTTTCGGCTCGCGGGTACGCTCGCCCCACCGGTCGGATGCTTATGAAACCAGTGCTAGTGAAAACGGCTGTTCCGCTGAACGACCGGGCATACAACCGGTCGAATATGTGCTAATGTTTCGTGCTTTGAAGACGTTGAATTCTTTGTGGAGCGTCAGGATTCTGCTCCTGCTGATTGGCCTGCGGCTGGCCCAGCCGCTGGCTTGGGCCGACGCCAAGGAACCTTCGGCCGCTGCCGCCCAGCCGTCCGCGAAAGCCGAGTCCGTCCAGACGAGCAGCGCCGTCAGCCTCAAGCCGGGCGCCAACGACGCTTACATCGCCTTTTGGACTGCGAAGCTGCTGGAGCGGCATCATTATTCCCAACAGCCGTTCGACGAGGTGACTTCGAGCCATTTCCTCGACCGCTACCTCCGCGATCTGGACTTCCAGCACATGCATTTCCTGCAATCGGACCTGGCCGACTTTGAAGGCTACCGCTACCGGCTGGACAAGCTGATCCTCCGGCACGGCGACACCACGCCGGCCTATGTGATCTTTGCGCTGTTCCTGCGGCGGCTGGAGCAGCACGTGGATTACGTGAACGAGCTGCTCGACACGGAGAAGTTCACGTTCGGCGCCGACGAGCGCGTGACTTTGAACCGACGCGACCTGCCGTTCCCCAAGGACATGAACGAGGCCAAGCGGCTCTGGCGCGACCGGTTGCGCTACGAGTATTTGCAGGAAAAGCTCAACGGCAAGAAGCACGAGGAAATCGTTGACATCCTCAAGCGGCGTTACAACCGGACGCTGAAGATGTTCAGGGAATGGGACGGCGACAACGTGCTGGAGGTTTACCTGACGGCGCTGGCGCACGTTTACGATCCGCATTCGGATTACATGGGCAAATCGCAGTCGGAGAATTTCGCCATCAGCATGAACCTCTCCCTGTTCGGCATCGGGGCAACGCTGACCTCGGACGACGGTTACTGCAAAATCAGCGACTTGGTGCGGGGCGGCCCGGCCGAGACCGGCAAGAAGCTGAAAATCGGCGACCGCATCGTGGCCGTGGCGCAGAGCAACGAGCCGCCCGTGGACATCGTGGACATGTTACTGCCCAAAGCCGTGCAATTGATTCGCGGCCCGAAAGGCACGGAAGTCCGCCTGACCATCATCCCCGCCAACGCGGCGGACACCTCGATTCGCAGGACCGTGACGTTGGTCCGCGACGAGATCAAACTGGAGGATCAGGCGGCGAAGGCGAAGATCGTCGAGGTGCCGGGCCCGAGCGGCGGCCACATCCGGCTCGGGGTCATTGACCTCCCTTCGTTTTACGGTCGGGTGGACTTGGGCAACACCAAGGACAAAGCCGAACCCCGGAGTGCCGCAGTGGACGTGGCAAAACTGCTAAAAAAGTTCAAAGAAGAGGAAGTCAGCGGTGTAATTCTCGACTTGCGTCGCAACGGCGGCGGCGCGCTCGAAGAAGCCGTCAAAGTCACCGGCCTTTTCATCAAGGACGGTCCGGTCGTGCAGGTGCGCGATTCCGATGGCACAGTCGCCGTGGATGAAGACAAAGACCCGTCGGTCGCCTATGACGGGCCGTTGATCGTGCTCACCAGCCGGTTCAGCGCTTCGGCTTCGGAAATCGTCGCCGGAGCTTTGCAGGATTATGGACGGGCGCTGATCGTCGGCGACTCCTCGACGCACGGCAAGGGAACGGTCCAGAGTTTAAGCTCGCTGAAACCTTTCCTGAAACAGTCCACCGAAACTGTGACCAACGATCCCGGCACGTTGAAGATGACCATTCGCAAGTTCTATCGCGCCAGCGGCCAGTCCACCCAGTTGAAAGGCGTCACGCCCGACATCGTGCTGCCGTCGGTCAACAACGTTGCCGAAGTGGGTGAGACCTCGCTCGAAAATCCGCTGTTGTGGGACACCATTGAGAGCGCGAAGTTCGACCGCCTGAACCGCGTCGAGCCTTACCTCGTTAAGCTGCGCAAGCGGACGACCGAGCGCGTGGACAGCGAAAAGGATTTCGATTACGTGCGCGAAGACATTGACTTGGCCAAAAAGGTTTTGGCGGACAAAACCGTTTCCCTGAACGAAAAGCAACGGCGCAAGGAAAAAGAACAAGCCGACGCCCGCGACAAGGAACGCCACAAGGAGCGTTTGGCGCGCGCCGTGCCGGATGAAAAGGTGTACGAACTCACGCTCAAGCTCGCCGACCAACCCGGACTGCCGCCGCCCGTATCGAAGACCAACACCCTCGTCGCCGCAAAAGACGAATCCGATGCGGAGACTTCCACTTCAACGGCGAAGGTTGCCACGAACGAGTTGCCGAAGGGGGCGAACCACGCGCCCGCCGCTGCGGGAAACGCTTTTAAGCCGAGCAACCGGCCAAGCCGCCCGAGCGTTACAATCCCCGCGTTCGCCGCCACCAACGCTGTCAGCGTCGCCTCGGCGGGCGTGACGGCTTCAAGCAGCGCCGACTCCACAGACCCGGCTGAGGAGGAGAAGATGCCGACGGCGGATTTCGTCCTCGAAGAAGCCGAACACGTCCTCGTGGACTATCTTTCCCTGCTGCCCAAGGAAGCGGTCGTGACCGTGAACGATTCCAGCGGGCAGCACTGATCCAGTCCCGTTGACAGCCAGCGTGACGCGCGGCAAGTTGGCTGACACCTGACCGGAAGACAAAAATGAAAAAGCTCATCGCGGTTTTTATGGCGTTGGTGCTCGTCGGCGGAAAAGCGTTCGCCGGCCCCGAAATCATCGTCAAGCAACGGGCCAAGGACCTTCGCGACCGGCTCAACGCCCAGCAAGCCGCCGAGGCAGGCCAGCCCGCGCCTGCGGCGCCCGCGAAACCCGCTGCGCCCGCAGCGCCGGCGGCCCCGCCGCCCAGCGCGCCCGCCGCTCCGCTGCCGCCGCTGAGCCTGACTCACTTGGTGTCGGATCTCGCCGCGCTGAAATCGAAGGCCGACATCACACCGGAAAGCAAACTGCGGTTGGTCAAGGACTTCAACGCCGCTGCCAAAGGGCCAAAACCTGCCGCGGCCATTTCGGACAAGCTGGCCGATGATCTGGCGCAAGCCGTGGCTGGCAAAGAGATGTCCGCCGCCCAACGGTCACGTCTGTGCTGGGACCTCCATGCCGTGCTGAACAGCGCGGACACGGCCCAGGCCGACGTGGACAACACGATTTCGAGCGTGCAGGCTGTTCTCCAGATGTGCGGTGTGGCGCGCGCGGAGACGCTGGCCGTGGCCAACGACCTCAAAACCGTCGCCGCGGAGTTGAAGCAAAAACCAACCAAGTAAAAGTGTGCTTTATCGCCCATCAATCTGCGTTCTCGCTGCCGGCTTTTTGCTGTTTGGCAACAGCAGCCACGTTTTTTCGCAAAGCATGAACACATCGGCCCCCACGACCAACCACGCGGAACTCGCGACCTTTGGCAGCGGCTGCTTTTGGTGCATGGAAGCGCTCTTCCAAACGCTGGACGGAGTCAAGTCGGTGGCCAGCGGTTACGCGGGTGGCACGAAGCCAAATCCTGCTTACAAGGAAGTCTGCTCCGGCAAGACAGGCCATGCCGAGGTCATCCAGATCGAGTTCGATCCGCAGAAGATTTCCTACGAAAAACTGCTGGACGTTTTCTGGGAAGCCCATGATCCCACGACGTTGAACCGCCAAGGCCCCGACACCGGCACGCAATACCGCTCGATCATTCTTTACCACAACGAAGCCCAGAAAAAGGCGGCGGAGAAGTCAAAGACCAAAGCGCAAAGAAATTTCTCCCGGCCCATCGTCACCGAGCTTGTGCCGCTGGAAAAATTCTACAAAGCCGAGGAATATCATCAGGATTACTTCCGGAAGAATCCGAACGACGCTTACTGCCGGATTTACATCCCGCCAAAACTCGAAAAGCTGGAGAAGCTCGAAGCCAAGGCGATGAAGCATTGAGCGGGCGGCGGGCGCGGAGTTCGGCGACGAACGCGGCGCAAGCGGCTCGGCCAGAAACGGCAACCCGCGGCTCAAGGTTGGCTTGGCGAAAGACTTGGCGGAAGGGGCGGAGCGGCAGGCAACTCACAGCCAGCTTTCAAACGCCTCGGCCTCGATCTCGGCGTCCTTGAGAATTTTGTTCAACAATCCCGGACCAACAATTTCACCCGAGTGAACCGGCACAACGGTCCTGCGCCCGTCGGGATGTTGCAGGAAATAGTGACTGCCTCTGACGCGCAAGACGATGAAACCGGCACGCCGCAATGCCGCAATCACCTCACGCCCGCGCAATCGAGGCAAGCGTGGCATGTTCAGACGGCGATGCGCTGCACGCCCACAAACTCCGTCGTCGCTTCGCCACCGCGTTCAACTTCCAGACACAACTCGATGGCCTCGCGGATGCGTTCCATGAGCTTGTCCAGTGAACGCGCCTGCGTGTGGCAACCCGGCAGTTCTGGAACACTGGCCACGTAGTAACCTTCCTCGTCGCGCTCGACGACCACATTGAACTCACGCTTGCGTGCTTTTCGCATGGAGCAACTATGCCGGACAGTCACCGGCCGCGCAAGGCCGCGTTCCGATTCTTCATTCTGCCTTCAGATTTTTCCCAAGTTTCCGGCGACGAACCCCGGCGAAAGTGGCCCGCCGGGAAACGGCAACTCGCGGCTCAAGCCAATCTTCCGAACGACCAGCACCGGAGGTGCGACATATTTGTAGAAACGACCCATCTCCAATTTCTCCAAGCTCCGTTAGGAGCGACATCAACGGGACACAAACGTAGAAGAACTACAAAGATTTCGCCCCTGACGGGGCTGAAGTTTGCGGCGCGCACGGAGTGACGCGCCCTACCTTGAACGCGCGGCGGGGTGGCCGGCGACGAACCCGGCGAAAGCGACCCGCCCCGAAACGGCAACTCGCGGCTCAAGGTGGTTTATGTCAAATGAGGAGCGCGCGCGCCCTCGCGTGCGGTTTCCAGCGCCCCGCTGGAAACATTGGGAATGTGCTCGACGAGGCGTCGAGCACGACAACCGAGTGCTCCCTCTTCAACGCCAAGACGCCAAGACGCAGTGAATTTCCCCTGGCGTCTCCGCGCCGCCGGCTCGTGCGTCTGTGCCGGGAACAGGACGAATGTCACACGAGCAGTCAAGCCACCGTGAGTTTCCGCCAGGTTGTTATCATGAAGTTGTCCCTTTAGCCGAGTCGTCGCTTTGCCTCAGAGCCGGTTTGAAAAGTCCCGTGAAGCCGCGACGGGTTGGGTTTGGAGTGCCGCGTTTACGCGGTTCGGGGGTTGCCCGCGGCACAAACCGCGTAAACGCGGAACTCCAAACCGGCGTTTTCGAACGGCCTTTCAGCGATTTGAGCCGTGGTGGTTTACGGGAATTGGAACGCCCGGTAAAACCGCCAGAGGTAGCCGCCGGCATCCGGGTCGGTGTAGAACAGCACATTGGTGGGCGTGGTGTTGGTAAAGACCGGCGCCCAACCCGCCAGGTCCGTGGAGGCCTCGATCACCAGCGTGCCGGGCTGCAACACCGCGTCCACCCGCATTTGGAACGTGCCGTTGGTCCGTTTCAGGCCAGTCATTACCGGCAACGGGACGCAGACGTATTTCACGGTGGCAAAATCAAACACGCCTGCGCTGCCAGAATACCCCGTGACGATCACGTTGCCGCTGCGGTCCACCGCCACGGCTTGGGCGTAGTCATTGCCGTTCCCTGGCCCGTTATAGCGGTTGGTCCAGAGCGGTACGCCGGCGCTCGAATACTTGATCGTCGCGTAATCGTAAGAACCTCCGCTGCCAACGGAATAGCCTGTCACGATCACGTTCTCGCGGTCGTCCACCGCCACGGCCCGGGCGAGGTCTTCACTATTCCCCGGCCCGTTGTAGCGGTTGGTCCAAAGCGGCACGCCCGTGCTCGAATACTTGATCGTCGCGTAGTCGTAATTGAAAGGAGAGACGTTCGTGCTGGCTGAATACCCCGTCACGATCACGTTGTTGCTGCCGTCCACCACAATGGCGTTGGCATAGTCATGGCCGTTTCCCGGCCCGTTGTAGCGGTTGGTCCAGAGCGGCACGCCCGCGCTCGAATACTGGATCGTCGCGTAATCGTAATTGAGAGGAGAGACGTTCGTGCTGGCTGAATACCCCGTCACGGTCACGTTGTTGCTGCCGTCCACCGCCACGGCGGTGGCTTCGTCATACCTGTTCCCCGTCCCGCCGT
>Ga0315289_10014560_pt1 | contig 10976 bp, 14 predicted proteins | sample YL17G11_40_MG_FD_203452 | JGI IMG/M metagenome (GOLD analysis project Ga0315289, IMG submission 203452) | Sediment microbial communities from Yellowstone Lake, YNP, Wyoming, USA - YL17G11_40 | ecosystem: Environmental > Aquatic > Freshwater > Lake > Sediment | place: USA: Wyoming | collected...
AGGTCCCTCAGAATCATTTATTACTTTGACTCGTTCACATAATAAGTCAATTAAATGAACCCGCTTTTCTCGACGGTTCGGTTGGAATTCTAATGTTCCATTTAAATCGATTACATTTTTATCTTTAATTCCCTTTTCAAACAAGAACGGCTCATCATAACAAAATACTTTATCTACAAAAGGGAAATTTTTTAAAAGTTCAGGAAATTTACATATGCATAAAATTTGGGTATTAGGATGAAGAAACCTAAGTTGACGAAGTACGGCAGTACAAAGTAGCGTTACCCCCATCGCTCTAGGCACAATAACAGTAATATTTTTAAATATCATTTTTTCTTACTTAGAATTCATCAGAAGATATCAATTTACTAGCTCTATGACTGCTCAAAGTGTCGAATTTTGATTTGGAACAAAGTGACAACAACGGCTACAAATTGGAAGATATTTTTTAGCAATAAATCTTTCCTTGAGCCAACTAAGTCGTTCAGGATGTGTAATTCCAAGTGATAGGTTTCCATAGTAAATATCAGGAAAGTCAGGACATGTGACAAAGTGGCCAGAGGAGTCAATTGCCAGCTTATCTTTAATAACATCACAACTACAATTTCTGATAATATGATCAGAAAAAAAATAATTCTTCAATTCTTCAGTTCTTAAATATTCAAAAGGATAAAATCGAGCAAAATTACAATGATTTTTATAAACCCTTAGCATAATTCGTGACAATTCCCTAAAATCAATTCCTTGAAAGTCATTTAAAAAAGCCGTGTAATTTTTAACTTTAATACTATATGTATTATTTAAAAGATTAGCATACGAAGCAATCTGGTTATTGAGTAAAAAAATCGGTAACTGAAAATGAATTTTATGTACTCCTTGAGCATTACACCAATCTAGAACATCAAGTATTTGCTTGTAATTATCAGGTAAAACTACAAAATTAATCCTTAATAATGGTAAATTATAATATTTTTTCATTTTACGAAGACTTGATATACAATTTTGTACTATTTTAAACGACCCGACAGTCCCCCTAACTCTATCATGAGTAGTTCCGTCCTTTCCATCTAAAGATAGTATTATGCGATCTACTTGCTGACGAGCAAAATATTCTAAATTGTCATATAGTTGAAATCCATTTGTATTAATTGTTACGAATGATTTTTTTTGTTTAAAGAATTCAATTATTTCTTTTAGTTCTGGATGAAGAAGAGGTTCTCCTCCCCAAAGATAAATTCTTTTCTCAGAAATATCTTTGTTTTTAAAATATTTTTTTAAGTAAGTTAATCTTATAATTCTTTTATTATCTGATTGAGAAATCTGACCACACATGATGCAGTTCATATTACAAAAATCAATTAATTTTATAATTATCTCAGAATAATTTTCCATTTCTCTTTTGAAGTAGCCCCTATTTTGACCGGACACTCATAGACCTCAAAATAAGTTTAATTAAGAAGTTAAAAGATTTGTAATTTTTAGATTTGAAAAGTTCTCTTCTGAATTAACTTTAGCTTCAGCATAAATAGAAAGGTCTTTTACTATTATTTCTTCCTCTTCCGCTTTTTGCTCTTTTGGTGTTTGTTGAAGAATTGAATAAAGAATCGCTATATCTCTATCGATCCCTAATGAAAGTTTTGGAGGCAAAAATCTTTGTGCAATTTCTACAGATATAAATAATTTAAGCCTTGCAACAAAAGAGATTTCAATTGTCCCCTCTTTTAGACCTTCGGGCAAAAAACCAACATTTATTTTATATATTTCTATTAGATCAATATTATTTATTCGTTTAATCGTCTTGAAAAAAGCATCTTTACTTAATTCTGTTAAAAAGAACATATCGCTAAATGTTCCATATTTTCTTACGAACGTAATAATTTCCTGACTATTACTAACTAAAAAATCCTCTGCTTTTTTTGTACGCATCATTATGTAGCCTTTATAAGCTTTCTTTAAAAATTCTTGAACGTAATTCTTTGCTTCTTCTAACGACTTAAAAATAATAAGCTTTATTCCAAATTCTGAAGCTGTCTTGAAAACATCAGGGTAGTCAAAATCTCCATCTTCAGTAATAAACAGATGAACGCCCTTCTGAAATTTTTTGGCATGGCTAAGAATTGAGTATAAAATTATAGTGTCACGGAATCCTTTATCTCCATCTTTAAAAGGCCTTATTTTTTTAATTGACCTTTTAATTAAAGTATCAAGTTTAATCTTAGGACGTTGGATTATCCCTATTCCCACTCTTGTTATTTGATTTTTTAAATAATCCTCTAGTTCTTCTATTATTTTATTTTCGTTTATTTTTACTGAGATATCTTCTTTTGAAACGATGTAACTGTTTAATCTTTTAAGTAACGAATGTATCTGTTTAAAATCTTCTTTAACTTTTTCATTAGTATAATAAAAAATCCATTCTTCTAACACTAATTGAGGAACAAATATTGAAATTTTTAAATTATCACAAATATTTTTTAATACCTGAAATTCAGGAGCATCAATCTCTTTTTTTAATTTTCTTAAGATATTTGTATCTAGATAAATTGCTTCCGGATAATGCATTGCTAACCTTTGCAAGAAATATAATACAAGAAAAATTTAATGTCAAAAGTATGCTATAATAATTACGGCTCTCTTGGGCCGGCACGGGAGAGCTATCACCTATATGGTTCCCATCAACCCCCCTTTTGTTGACAACGGCCGGCATTACTGTATACTCAAAAATTGTGCAATCTATCAGATACACCTTATTAAATTCATTAAAAAAGAAATTCTCACAAAAGCAGCGGAAAAATATAGAGAAACTCTACCATTTGATTCACAAAGATAAAGTCTTTTAAAATGATAAGGGAGATTTCGAGAGAATGAAAGAAAATCCGTACTTAGAAATCAGGCGTCTTCATGTGCTCGCTGAAAAAGGAGAAATCGAACCTGAAGAATATGGCGAACGATGGCTGAAAGCAATCAATAGAATACTATCACTTGAGAAAATATCTGAGGAAAAAGAGCCTAAAGGAATCGTCTGGGCAGAAGTCTTCGATAAAAGCGGTAATAAAGTCAGAGGTGGCGTCGCTACTAAAGCGAATCTTATGTACAGAGAACTTGCGCGAGCTCGAGCAATGATGGCAAAGACAAAGGGTGAAGAACAGAAGAAATGGATTCAAATTCGAAAACTATGGAACAAAAAGCTCATTGACGAGTTCCCTGAATATCGCATCCTGCCTGGCATATCTACAGCAGAAATCGTCGCAGACCCTGATGCAATATTGAAAAGATAAGACACTGTTAAGGTAAAATTCTGCTTACAAGAAAAATGCCTTTGCAATAAATAAGGGGGGATAAATGAAAGATTTGACTCCACCTGAAAAAAGAACAATTAGAGAAATTGAGGAGATAAGGCATATTATTTATGGACACAAAAACGAAGACCCTGATTGGATTAAAGATGTTCGGCCTCATAAACTTAAGATTGAGAGAGATGAATTAATTCGTAACTTTGTTATCTCATATCATTGTTTAACTGAAGAATTCTTAAGGACAGAACTGTTGAAATATTTTATTAACTATGGAAAAAGATCAAAGAAATATAAATTTTTTGAAGAATTTATTCTCGAAAAACTTTCATATAGAGAAAAACTTGATTTGGCTTACCAATTAAACCTAATACCGAAAAAGGTCTATAAATTTTTAGGTGTTCTTAATACACTTAGAAATAAATGTGCCCATAGATGGTTTCTTAAAAATGGGAAAATAAGACTCTTATATAAAGGAAAGAGCATATTGAAAATAGATAATTTTAGAGAATTCGCTGATGATGTTTTTAAAATGCTTTATGCCATACATGGAATCGAGGAAGAATAGAATAAAAATTCATACTCCAACTTCATCAACCCACTACAACGCGGGTTGTCTCATCATCCATGTGACCGTCAACTCCTGTTGACTCTCTGATGGAAAGAGGCGGTCTCCTTCGCGGCTTCCTCCAGGCGTACATGGCTCGAGAGATCACTTTTTGCGATCTGGTCTGTTTCTTGATGAATTGTTCCTGCTGTGGCAGGAGTCTACCGACCTCGACATCCGGAGCGCACCGTTCGCTACCGCGTGCTCTTCCATTATTTTGACAGGTTCCTTGCGGAGTATGAAGACCGCTTCGAGAAGGAGTACGGGTTCCTCCGACCGGTCATCAAGGATGTGGTGTAGCGCTACCTGGATTGCGGCAACCCGAAATGCGGCTTTGCCCGCATCCGCTGTCCTTCATGTGGCACGGAGCATCTTCTTTGCTTCTCCTGCCGAACGAGGGGATTCTGTCCCTCATGTCATTCGAAGCGGCTTGAGGAGTGGGGCGAGTGGATGCGGGAGGAGCTTGTTTGGGATGTTCCTCACCGCCAGGTCGTCTTTACCATTCCCAGGATGCTCAGGGTATTCTTCAAGTACAAGCGCCGGCTTCTTGGCTCACTCTGCCAGGCGGCTGTCCAGACCCTCCTCAAATACTTCCAGGCAGCGACTGGCGAAGAGCTTGTGCTGGGGGTTGTGGCCTGCATCCAGACCTTCGGCGACCGCATCAATCTCCACCCCCATGCCCACTGTCTGGTGAGTGAGGGAGGAGAGGACAAGGAGGGCCGCTTCCATCAGGTCGGAGCCTTTGATGACGGGCTTATCGCTCGTTTCTTTTCAGGCGAGGTCTTTTCCCTTGTTTTGAGGGAGGAGCTGATCAGTCAGGAGCTTGTCGAGAAGATGCTTCTCTGGCGGTACTTTACGAGCCGAACTGGCGCATATTTTTGCTCAAATTTTATGCTTTTTAGCCTTTTTTATTTCCCATTATAGCTCTTATTTCATGTATTTCTGTAATCTTCTATCTTATATTTAATTGAAAATTAAGGCTAAATTCCCATTCTTTTTAAAATAATTTGGTATAAAATTATCGACATTATGAAATATCCAAAGTAAAACAAGTGCAAATAAAAAGATATCTTTCATTTCAAGTTTTTAAATCCCCTTTTTTTAAGATTTTATTATAAATTTTTTGAAGTCAAAAGAAAAATTCTGAGGAGCTTATTTAATCTTGATTGTAAATTCCCTTTTCTTCTTTTCCTCAATGAACCATTCAAGGGCAATTGTAGCAACGCCCTGGAGGCTCATGTTATTTTTCTCCGCGATCTTCAAGAGTTCCGCCTTTATGTATTTCTTATTTTCAGGTAGTCGAATATAAATATCAGCCGGCTTTGTTTTTGTCATCTTTTTTATCTCCCAAAAGCATACCTAAAAGAGTAATAATCTTCAGGATAGCAAGCTTCCCCATGTTTTTCAATATTATTCATAATGGCCTTAGCCGTCCATTGATTAGGTATGTGCCTGATTTCTCTTATCTCAGACATAGAATAACCACATTTCAATAAGTAATAACAGATTGTAACTTGCATCATTCTAGCATCTGGAATTTCTATTAAAGGAACCCAAAGCTCATTCTCTTTTTCTTTATAAATAGGCTTTAATACTTTAGCCAAAATATATTTAGGCTTCGGCTTATCAATTATCTCTTTTCCGCCATTATGTTTAACAAGTAAAATGTGATGACATTCTTCTCTTTTGAATTTCCAGCGAGGACATGAACAACCAAATATATTATTTTTATCAATAGCAACCACCCAAAAACCATCACCTGAAGACTTTGGAACTTGCCATCTTTTAATCCACCTATCAGCCATTTTTTCACCTCCTTTTTTTTAGATAATTATATTTTTTCCATGGAATTTTTCTACTTCTTTCAACGATGAACATTGAGAATAAATATACCTCATGCCTTTAACTGGCCGGTTAGTCCAAAATCTAATTCTAATAATAGTAAAGCCAGAGTCATCATTGTCTTTCTTGAAGTATCCCTCGATGTACTTTAAGCCTTTTGCATTTACCCAGCCCAAGTTTTTATATCTTAGCCATCCGAAATTTTTATCTGTCATTCTTTTTGGCTCTGGTATGTAGTCAATTATCTTTCCCTCATCCAACAATGGCCTTGCTTCTTCGTCTGTTAGCTTTCTAATTCGATTAGAAAACCAACCACGACCCTTAAAATACAAGTCTACTAAAGCTATGTATTGCTTTCTAACTTTCATCTTTTCACCTCTTTTCACCTCATTTTTCATTAAATAAATGAATTTATTCGCCAAGCACCTCTAGGACTTCGCCAAACGGAGGAACTCTCTGAGCCTTGCCGTCCACCACCCAGAGGACAGGAAAACCAGGATCAGCATCAGGAAACTCACCTTCTAAATCCGAGAAATAGATAATACAGGATGGAATAACGCCAGAGCCCTCAATCCAATCAAAGACTGGCCTGAAATCTGTCCCGCCGCCGCCTTTAGCATTGAGTTTTGACGGGAAGTCACCAGCCGGGAAGTATTCAACGGCTTGAATTTTGGCATCACAGTAGAGGACATGAACCTCAGCCCTTGCATCCTGGAATATCGCCGACAACTCAGCAGCCACCCGGCCCAACATCTCATCGCCTATACTTCCCGAAGTATCAACGGCGACGACAACAGGACCGAGCTCAGAATTTCGACATGACGGAAGATAAAGGCCAGCATAAACATGACGCCTATTTGGAGGAACCCAGGAATAATCAGACTTCGCCGCCGTATCCATGAACCGCCGGAGGATAGCCCGCCAATCAACGCGCGGATTAATGACCTCATCAACAAGACGCTCAACCCCAGCCGGCAGCCGTCCAAACGCCCGGGCTTGCTGAGCAGCCTGAGCAACCGCGACCTTCCAATCAGCCTCAGCCTGAGAGAAATCAGCCTCACCAGAAGCCGCGCCCTCATCCCCAGAGCCCGCATCTCGAACCTCACCACAGCCGCCCGGATCAGCGTCAGGACCCCTGCCAGAATCGTCTTCAGCCTGGGAGCCCTCATCACTCGAACCGCCACCAGCCCCCGAATCCCCTTGACTTCGATCGCCGCCTTTATCATCCGGCAGCCTGGAATAAATATCTTCAACCGAGAGCTCAGCAAAGCCAGGATCAAAAAGAATTCCATCAGGAAGAGAAAACTTATCTTTAATAATAGGATTGACCGCATAGTCAGCCGCAATATTCCACCGCCGGGAATCCCTTGAGCCGCGCCGCGCATGATGAGTGAGCGCACAATGTAAAACTTCATGACATAAACAGCCCTTTAAAACGTCCATGGAAACAGAATCAACAAAGGACGGACTAAACCCCAAAGTCGAACCATCAACCCACAACGTCTCACAGGATGAATCCTCTTTTAATTCCAAGCGGAGAACCAGAGAGCCGAAAAACGGTTCATCCAGGACAAGCGCAGCCCGCGCTTTAATCAATTTTTCTTTTGCTGTCATGCTAATCCCCCATATAGGCCGACATTTTAGAGAGAACATTTTCAGCCTTATCCGCCGCAGCCTTGCGCTCGAGATCATACTTTCTTAGAATCTCAGGATCGAGAGACGCCAATAACATTTTAGCTTCATAAATCATTTTTTCTAGATCAGAATCACCAGTTAAATTGAGACGCGGCAGGACATCACAGAGATCAGCAATATTGCCGACCAAGGAATCACGAAAAATTGAATCAGGATTATTCAGCTTATCAACCATATGCTTGACAGCTTGAAAGAGCCTGTTCCACGCGTCGCGCATAGCCTCAGAGACCGAATCTTTAACCCTGGCCTCTATGTCAGCCTTGATCTGTTCAACCTCATCAGCAGAGAGAGACACGCGGAAATCGCCGGAATCAGGGACCGGGGAAACGGAGACCGAGAAGCTAAACTTTGAACGGAGAGAACCAACTTCAGGATAATCCCCAGGACTAAAAAGGCCGTTAAGATCGCGTTGAGCCCGATTGATGAGATCAGGATATTCAGAAACAAACTCATCAACCGCAGCCTCGAAAGAAGACCTGAGCTCACGCATTTTTTTAGTGTAAGGGAGATAATTTAACGCCGGAAGAATCCGGGAGTCATCATCACCCCAAGGCAGCGAATTTTCATAATGGAAAACTCGAGCCTCATTAGCGGCTTTTTGGTAACGCTTCACAGCGGCCAGATCGACGAGAAGCTTATTGAACCGGCCGGAGTCAGGACCCGCGCTATAGTCTTCGATGACGCGATCCGTCGCTTTGCGATCGAACCGCCGCGCCGTCCATTGAGAAATTGACAAGTTAACCAACATTGCTTTTTCAGTGATATTCATTTTTTCACCTCACTTAAATTAAAATTTGACTATTGACAGAACTCCATTCGATAAACGCCCGGCTTTTCTGTACTTCAGGATGAAGCTTGACGGAATCCCTCACCAGCAAAACCGAGAACTCAACAGGAAGCCGGCCGCCATATTGAACGACCCGCCCAAAATTAGACATTGAAGACTTGCGAGAGAGAGCCCCGCAAATAGCATACAAAGCCGCCGGATCACCCGGAACCAGAGAGCCCGCAGGATCAAGCAAAACCGCGTCAGGATCAGGTAATTCCCTGCAAATCTTTAGAAACCCCATGAATTCAGCAGCCGCAGCCTCGCCAACCGTCCCCGCAATCAATTCAAATTCAACGGAAGACTCAGGATTGACCTTTAAAATGTCAGAAACATATTCCCAAGTACGGGGAGACGGGAAAGTTTTTTCATTTTTCAGCGGATCGAACACATGAAGAAGACCCGGCCGGAATCGAATGAACGCAATGACCTCAACTTGAACGCCAGCAGCCAGAGCCCAGGAAACCCAATCATTGAGATCAACCTCAAAGTTAAGATGAATGAACCTGTTCGCCAAGGCAGAGGACATCCGGGAAGTAACAGCGCGATCTGTCTCACGATTGCCAGCAGCAATGATCGACCAGGAATCAGGAAGCGAATACTCACCCAACTTGCGATCTAAAATTAATTGATAACATGAAGCTTGAACCAGCGGCGGAGCCGCGTTGAGCTCATCCAAAAAGATTATGCCTTGACCATCCTTTGGTAGAAAGTCAGGAATAGCCCAGTGAGCCCGGCCTTCACCATTGATATGAGGAAGGCCCCTCAGATCAACGGGATCCAAGAGAACAGCCCTCACATCGACAAGGGAGAGCCCACTCCCAGCCGCGACTTGCGCGACAACCTGAGACTTCCCAACCCCGGGAGGACCCCAGAGGAAGACCGGGCGCCGCGCCTTAATCGCGACAGAAACAGAAGACTTAATTTGCGTAGGCTTCATTATACTTATTACCTCCTAATATATTTAAAATAATGTTTTAGCCTTTAACTCATATTCATCAATGAGACCCTGATCAGCAAAGGAGAAATAACGGCCACCATCACCCAAGATGATATGATCCAGCACCTTAATTGATAAAAGACAAGAGCAAAAAACTAATTGCCTGGTTATTTCTCTATCCGCATCAGACGGGGAAGGATCACCCGCAGGATGATTATGAACAAAGATAACAGAGCTTGAATTTTTCAGAAGAGCGGACCGGAAGACTTCCCGAGGATAGACAGCCGAAGAATCGACCGCGCCTATAGTATGAGTCTCTATATTTATACAATTGTTTTTAGTATCAAGAAAAAGTAATAGAAAGAATTCCCTATCGGCTTTTTGATATCCCTTCATCTGAATATATACATCTTCAGACTTATGAAAAGAAAAGGGAGTCTCGACTTTTGGCTTTTCAAATACTCTGAAATCCATGCTTATCACCTCTAATTTCAGTATACACCCTGCTTGCAATCTGTCTATAGCTTGCAAGAAAATAATTGTAAGTATTTTATTAAAAGGTAAGATTATATTTAATAGGTAATCATCAGGAAGGCGACAATATGCCAGGAAAAGACAAAATGTCTCTCAAGGCTAATCGCCAAGGAATAAGAATATAATAAGTAATATATTAGAATGTAATTTATTACATAGTATAAGATTCTTTCTAGAGATAGAACATTATAAAGACTAAGTAAGGGATAAGAAGAAGAGATTAAATACTAAGTAATATAGAAGCTACCTAACAACGAAAGAGGAAAGAGCTCAAACAATGGTGCGAGAGAGAGAAAAGGAAAAAGTAATGATAATTATGTCAACTTGAGGAAGTTTTAAGGGTGATTTTAGAGTCGTATAATTAACATTATGTCAACTCACCCCTGTTTTTGCCCTGTTTTTTAGCCCCGGGACCCCCATCAAGCTTTTGGGCTTGCCTTTTGCCACGCTCTCACTTTGAAGGGGGGCATGGGGCTTTTTTTCTGACCCCCGCCCATTTATACATCCATCCCTTACTCACCTGATTCAAATTTTTTTACTTAAAATTTTATTTGATTTTCTTGTGTTCTCGGATTTAGTTATCCACTCGATGTCCAATTCAGGTCTGCCAAAATATATTTTAAGTTTCAGCAACTTTGAAACAATAATCCAAAATGGTGCAAATAGGTGGTAAAGAATACAACCAAAAACTGATCTCCAGCTTGAGGAAGCTAAATTTACCTTTACTTCATAGGGAGGGCTTATTAGTAATTCCCTGGTTTGATTTTCAAATTTTACTATTTTAAATTTTCTCTTCATTTTTCTCTCCTGATTTCGCTTTTTCTCTTGAAACTTTTTCTTCAACATCTAATTCGAAAGTTTCTAAAATATTTGGAATGTATCTGCAACATTCGCCTTTTTTGAATTTTTTTCCTTCTCTTTCAAATCGACGTTTAACCATGTGCTCCATCTATTCAAGAGTGAAAGGCAGATGGCTCTTAAGGTTATAAATTCCGATTGTTACGGACCCGCCTTCGTATTCGATATAGGCCAGACATTTTTTCATTTTAATACCATTCTCTTCAAATCTTCCCTGGCAACCATGAGCCTTTACATGTCTTCTTGGATTTCTCTAACTCTTTCTCTGTGTCCACCAGGGTCGAGTATCGCCAGGGCAATCTCCTCATTATATCTCCTTTGCAGCTGCTCAATCTCGAAAAGAAAATAGTCTTTCCCGTTTGCTCTTTTATTTTATGGCTA
>Ga0315289_10014561_pt1 | contig 10976 bp, 8 predicted proteins | sample YL17G11_40_MG_FD_203452 | JGI IMG/M metagenome (GOLD analysis project Ga0315289, IMG submission 203452) | Sediment microbial communities from Yellowstone Lake, YNP, Wyoming, USA - YL17G11_40 | ecosystem: Environmental > Aquatic > Freshwater > Lake > Sediment | place: USA: Wyoming | collected...
GCGCGCTCTTCGCGATAAAGGATATAAGTTTTGGCTACCTTCGCGTGGCCATTTTCGATAAGAACTTTTTCTACCGCATCCTGGATTTCCTCTACTTGCGGCATATGCCCACCGGGAAGGGTTTCTTCGAGGTAAGCAATGACTTGCTCGGTCAATTTTTCTGCGGTTTCACGGTCGCGGCCGCCAACAGCAACTGCTGCACGGTAAATAGCATTGGTGATGCGCTGTGGTGTGAATGGCACTTTTGCCCCGCTGCGTTTGACCACAAATTCGAACCGGCTCATACCCATCCTTTCGTTATGGGCTAATTATAGCAATTCTGTTCGAATAGGAAATGAATTCAGGAGAGAGAGTAAAAAGATTGGCTGGAAAGGGATTGCCAGGTTTCGTTATACGCAGGCGTGAAATAATTGGCAAATACCGGATATCTCTGGCTGATTTCCTCTGCCATTCTCATGGCAACCCGGCGAATAGCGAAATGGGCATTGGACGCTGAACGCAGGTTAATGAAATGCAGCGCGCTTCGTAAATTCATTTGAATTAAAACCCTCCGGTTGAAAGCATTGGGAACAATATATGATGCGATATGAGGGTTTAAATCGTTGAGCTTCTCGTAAAATTCGATGACATCGGCCATATCAGCATTGAACAACGGTAATACCCCAGCTTCATCCAGAAGGGCTGGAATCGCGTAACCCAGCCGCGCTGTGAGCGCCTGGGGTGTTTGGGTCATCATACGGTGGCGCTTCAGCTCAAAATAAGCGCCCTGGTCAAGCATCACCTCGAAATTGAATGATGCATATTCCAGTTCGCGTAAGGGGATATCATGCTCGCCAAATGGGCCAAGCAGATTAGAAACCATTTCTTTTTTCTGCCCTGATTCAAAAGCTTTCACTTTCCCAATTGCATGATCATACGACTTTTCTCCAAACCGGAAAAGTAAAGCTGCCAGGATCCGCGTTTCTCCATCCGGGTCGCAATTAACGCATTTAAACCAGTCGTTATCTTTCTCGATGGATAATTTTTCATCTTTCGCTAATGGATACATAATATCTTCATAACTTTTTAGGTAAAGATTTTCTTTGGCATACTTGACCAATGTAGGGACTATTTTTTGTGACTCAGCTTTAACCTCGCGCCCGATGGTTTGAACTTCAATCAGAGGGTGGGAAAGAAGCTTTGTAATGGCATGCTCCAATGCGCGGGCATTGATGGTCATACCAACATTCGCCAGGGCACTGGCCGGAAGATAATAACGGCAAACATCTGCACAGCAGGTTCTCAAGCGCTGGCTGTAAGCCCGTTCTGATTCGCTTTCCTGTTGAGGCTGATTGCTTTTTAAATATTCCCCGACCTTTTCGAACGCAAGCTGGTAATGATCGAAGAGGCGCTGGTTGATAGCGATATACCCCTTTTCAAGGGGATGGCTGGCCAATTCAGGTGGAACGTAGAAATGATCCTGGTCCCAGACCTGATAGCGGGAGGATTTTTCAGTATAGGAAGCAAGCCGGTTGGATTCGATGCACTCTATCGACAGGCGCGATACATTTTCAAGCGCGATATGCAGCACGGCATGTTCGGCGACCGATGAATGTCCGTACCCCACCACCCATTTCTCATGGAAGTCGGCTGATTTTTCATCTGATAATTCATCAGCAATTTCCTGAAAGGATTGCGGTGACCGTGAAGTTTTGGCGAATGCAACTGCGATTGTTTCCGGGCTTAGTTGCCGGGGATCAAGCAAATAGATTTTTCTCGGTTGTGGCATGCGCAAGTACCTCCCTTGCTTCTTTAATATCATTCCTGATTTGCCCCATTAACTCTTCAGCAGAATTGAATTTCACTTCATCACGGATGCGCTTTACAAAATTAAGACAAAGGCGCGACCCATAGATATCCTGATTAAAGTCCAATAAATGCACTTCAATAGTTTGCAGGGTAGGGAAGCTGTAAAAGGTCGGCCTGCGACCAATGTTTACAACTGCCTGATGCAGGTTGCCATCCAACTCAGCCAGCGCGGCATAAACCCCGATTTTAGGGACAAGCTTTTCGCTCCAGGGTTCAACATTGGCGGTAGGAATACCGATATGTTTTCCGCGGCCATCACCGTGGATAATCTCACCGCAGGCTGAATACCACCGCCCAAGCATGACATTAGCGTTGGATATATCACCATCAGAAATTAATTTCCGGATCAGACTGGATGAGACAACTTGAGAAGTCGATTGCAGCGGTTTAATTGCCCTGACGCAATACCCCAATTCCTCACCAATCTCCTGTAATCTAATAATGTCACCTTCCCGGTTAGCTCCAAGCCTGAAGTCATACCCGATCAAAAGGCATGAGAATATAAGCTGTTTATGGAGGATGCTCATGAATTCATATGCTGTTAGACTGGCAAGTTTTTGATCAAAATTAATGGTTAAAACGCTGGTCAACCCCAGGCTGGCAAGCGCGTTATCCTTTTCTTCGGGAGAGGAAAGATAAAAGGGGTCAGGAAAGAGTTTTAAAACCTTGGCAGGGTGGGGAAAGAAAGTAACTACAACAGAAGATTTTCCTTCAGCTTTTGCCCCATCAACCAGCGTTTTAATAATCTGTTGATGGCCAATGTGAACGCCATCAAATGCACCGATAGTGATCCAGGCGCCCTTTCGATTTTTTTTATTCTCAGCGATGTCAGAACTCATCTAAGCAAAAAAAACTTTTTTGGGTTGGTATTCTCCGCTTTCCTGGTCAAACTCCATCAGCGCGACAAGCTCACCCTGTTCGGTGATAGCGCGGATCATTTTTTCAGCGCCCTGGTCGCGGACAATACGGTGACCGTGCCTGACCAAATCCACTTCTTCATTAGTGAGCACAACCACCGGCCAATCAGAAAGCGCTTCAGCAGCAGGGATCAGGTATTGATACCAGGAATTGTCGTCAAATGCTTCGGTTAGTTTGCGTAACGGGTTGGCATCTTTGAGTGTAAATCTGCCGCTTTTGGTTCTGCGTAAACCAACCAGATTTGCTCCGCAGCCCAACATCTCACCCAGGTCATGCGCCAGGGAACGGACATAGGTCCCGGATGAGCAGTGAACATCCACAACCGCTTCCGGTATATTCCACTCCACTAAATCAAGGCTGTGAACGTGGATAATGCGTGATTCCATTTCAAACTCTTCGCCATTGCGTGCCATATCATAAGCATGCCGGCCTTTTATCTTGATGGCTGAGTAAGGCGGGGGAACCTGTTCTATTTCACCCACAAAATGGGTCAGAGCTTCTTCAAACTGTTCGCGAGTAACGGCTACATCCGAGGTGCGTGTCACAACGCCGTCGCCATCATAAGTATCAGTACGTTCACCCAGTTTAATTGTCGCCTGGTAACGCTTATCTTCTGCGGAAACATATTCGCTCAGCCGCACAGCCGGGCCAACCAATACAACCAGAACACCTGAAGCCCGCGGGTCCAGTGTTCCTGTGTGACCGGCGCGTTTGATATTGGTACCGCGCCGGATTACCTGCACAACCTGATGCGAGGTCATGCCGATCGGTTTATCGACCACCAGAACACCCGAGGTCGTACTGTTCGCAGGGTATTGTTGATTATCCATTCTTTAAATCTCCCTTTAAAGATAAGCCTTTCATATACTGTTTGGTTTTTGTTAAAACTTTTTTCTCCACCTCTTCAAGAGTGCCCTCAATTTCAGCTCCCGAAGCTGGCGGATGCCCCCCACCTCCAAATTGCTGGGCGATCCGCGATACATCATAAGGCGCATTGGACCGCCAGCTCACCTTTACTTTACCACTATTTTGTTCATTAAATAATATTGAAACATCGCAGCCTTCGATGGCTGATAACACATTGGTCAGGTCAGCATCATCCCTGCCGGTATATCTTGCTCTTTTCCTGTCTTCCAGAGTAATTACCGTCCAAACCAACCCGTTCTCTCGAACCAAACGGCTTAAAGCCGAACCCCACAACAGACTTGCCGGAAATGATTGAGACACAAGGGCCTGAGTGTAAATATCTGAAAGAATTGCGCCAGATTCCATCAATTGCGCGGCCTGCCGTAGAACGGCTGGCGTAACATTGGAGGTCCTGAAACCGATCGTGTCAGTTAAAATGCCCATTAATAACGCGCTGGAAGAATCCTTATCCAAGGGAAAACCCCATTGTGGCAGGAACTCAGCCAGAATTGCAGAAGTAGCCGGGTATTCCGGCAAAACGAGATTGATCTCACCGAATTGCTCGTTGGTGATGTGGTGGTCAATGTTGATTTTAATAGGCAATTCAGAAAGAGAATCTCCCAAGCGGCGTAGATCGGAACAGTCCAAAGAAATTGTCAGGTCAGTCCCTTCAGCCGGTTTTTTAGTGACCATTTCGCTCCCCACCAGGAAGCGGTATTTAGCTGAAAGGCCATCCTCTAAAACAAGGCATGGTAATTTGCCCGTTTTCTTTAATACAAGTCCCAATCCAACCAGCGATCCAATCGCATCGCCATCCGGACGGATGTGCGAAATGATTAGGGGTCGCTGTGAATTCCGCAGCTTTTCCCGGATTTGACTGGGGGCTTTTTCGAACTTATTCATCCTGCTCTTCAGTCGGCTGATCATCTTTTGTAATACTGTCAATCAGACGTTCGATTCGTTCAGCCCGTTCCGGGGTCGCATCCCAAAAGAAACGCAACCTGGGGAATGTACGCAGTTCAATCCGTTTCGCGAGCGTGCTTCGTAAAAATCCATTGGCGTGTTCCAACCCTTCAAGAATCATTTCGGATGTCATTTCACCGCTGATGGCTGAGACAAAAATACTGGCAAAGCTCAATTCCCGGTCCACTTTGACATCGGTGATAAACACACCCGATAATCTCGGGTCACTGATCTGACCCGTCACAAGCATTTCTGAGATCTCCTGCTTTATCCTGTCGGATATCCGCTGAAGGCGTAGTTTAGATGGCATTTCCTCTTACCTCTACCTTGCAACTTCCTCAACAGTGAAGCTAACAACCTTGTCACCCACTTCAAAATCGTTAAATCCTTTTACTCTCAAACCGCATTCAAACCCGGTTTTCACTTCCTTTTCATTTTCTTTTTCATGCTTGAGTGAGGCTAGTTCTCCGCGGAAAAGGATAGTATCCCCGCGCATCACGCGGATATTGGCATTTCGACGGATCTCGCCTTCTGTCACATGACAGCCAGCAATAGTACCAACTTTGGAGATTTTAAAGGTTTGCAGCACATCCGCTTTGCCAACAACGACCTCTTTCTTTTCGGGCTCCAGCATACCCTTGAGGGCTTTTTCTACATCCTCAAGCAGGCGATAAATGATGTCGTAGGTACGGATGGAGATTTTCTCGGTTTCTGCCAGCCGTTTAGCCGGGGATTCTGCGACGACGTTGAACCCTAAAACAATTGCCTGTGAAGCGGCAGCTAGCATGACGTCGTTTTCTGTGATGGCGCCAGCTTCAGCATGCAGAATGTTGACCTTAATTTCGCTCTGATCGATATCATTCAATGAATTGACTATCGGTTCCAATGATCCCTGAACATCTGCCTTGAGTATCAAACGTAACTCTCCCATTTCGCCAGATTTTACGCGGTCAAAAAGATCTTCCAGGGTGGTCATGGGTTTTGCAGCTTTACTTTCATCTAGCTTGGCTTTACGTTTACTGATAATAGAGCGTGCTTCTCTTTCGGATTCACACACCTGGAAGAGATCACCTGCCTTGGGCACACCATTTAAACCTAAGATTAGAGCAGGCGTAGCAGGACTGGCTTCCTCGATTTGATTGCCTTTAAAGTCGAACATTGCGCGAATATTGCCACTGGCAAAACCGACCGCGACCGCGTCTCCGGCTCTTAAAGTGCCATTCTGAACCAGAAGAGTTGCAACCACGCCTCGGTTCTTGTCTACTTCAGCTTCAATCACCGTACCAATGACTATTCCTTTGGGATTGGCGAGAATTTTTGTATTATCAGCGACAAGCAGAATAGCTTCCAGTAAGTCATCAATACCAACCTTCTTTTTGGCTGAAACGGGAACAATAATCGTATCTCCGTCCCATTCATCAGAAACTAGCCCGGCGTCGGCCAACTGCTGTTTAACATAATCGGGATTGGCGTCATCCAGATCGATCTTATTCAATGCGACAATGATTGGCACTCTTGCAGCCCGGGCATGCGCAATAGCTTCACGGGTTTGAGGCATTACACCGTCATTGGCTGCGACAACCAAAACAACAATATCAGCGCCCTGGGCTCCACGCGCGCGCATGGCTGTGAAAGCGGCATGGCCGGGGGTATCCAGAAAGGTAATAAGTTTATTATTGTGAGCAATCTGGTAAGCGCCGAGATGCTGGGTGATGCCGCCGGATTCACCAGCGGCCACATTGGTATGGCGGATGGCGTCAAGAAGAGTTGTTTTCCCGTGGTCCACATGACCCAGAATGGTGATAACAGGTGGCCGGGCAACCAAATTTTGAGGATCCTCTTTGTCAATCAGGCGGCGCCATAATGGTACCTCGCCAACCAGGTCTTTCTCGACTTCTGGAATCTCCAGAGAAGCCTCGTAGCCCAACTCTGCCGAAACCACTGCTGCTGTATCAAAATCGATTTGTTGGTTAATGTTTGCCATCACCCCATTCGCCATCAAAATCTTGATAACCTGGATGGGTGTGGAATTTACTATTTTCGCCAAATCACGAACAGTTGTTATGCTCGGAAGAGCAATGGTTTTTGTACTATTCTCGCTCATAATTACCTCCATTGATAATTCCCCTTTTGTGTCAGACATGCGTTGTCGGCATCCAGGATATCCCCGCTTCAGAGCGAGCAAATTAGTTCAGGCGTCTACATCAACCCCCTCAATTTATATGATTCAGACCTTATTGAAAAAAGAACTGTCATGCTAATCTTGCAAGCCTCTCATGAATTCTTCGAGCTGGCTTTTATCCTTTTGCGTCAATTCGGTCTTTAATGCATGCGCCAAACTTCCCTTTAATGCTTGCTCCCAGCATGACCTCTTGTCATGCAGGTAAGCGCCTCTGCCATCCGCTTTTCCGGTCGGGTCACGCAGCACGCCATCCGGCGTCCGCACAATCCTAAGCAGCTCTCTTTTGGAGAGTACTTCCCGGCAGCCGATGCAAGTGCGCTGCGGGATATGTTTAAGCCGTTTCTGCTGTTTTACCACCGCCTTTATAGGTCTTCTGTTATATATCTTCCCATGCGTCGCCGTCACCGCGTTTGTGTTTCTTTTTGGCTACTGTAACATCCTTATCAGGATCGTATTCAAGCTCGCGGAAGCTCCCCGCCTTTTTGCTTTTCTTCTTTTTCTTGTCGGGTTTTTCACCTGAACCTTCAGCTTCATCCTCTTCTTCCTCATCTGCCACTGCCGGTTCAAAAACCTTGGGTTTAAGGGTGAAGATTTCATCGAAGGACATTTCTTTATCAACAGAAGGTTGTTCCGCTGCAGAATCGGATACTGATACATCAGCAGCTTCCTCCGATATAATTTCTTCGGTTATCAATGCGCTCTCGGCAGGTTCGCTCGCATCGGGAACAGCTGATGATTCTTCTGCAACAAGTATTTCTTCCGCTTCGACTTCTGCTGATATTGGTTCTTCGGGAAGGATTTCTTCGACCTGTGGGACAAGGTTCGGTAGTTCTTCTGCAAATTCAACAATCCGTTTTAGTGTTTTAGGGCCGATACCTGATATTTTAAGCAGCGCATCCGGGTTGACCTTGCTGGTTAACACCAGTTTTCCGGCGTTATCAAAACCAGCTTCCCGTAATGCGCCCTGAAGATTCAATGGAAGCCCTGTGCCCTCAATGCCCATTTCAAAAGCGCCTTTGGGGATTGAATCAAAGGCTTCCTTGTGCATCTTTTGATACTTGTCAAATTTTTCCTGCTGCTTGCGGACAGAACGCCTTTCAAGACGGTCATTAAAGGCGGCTAGAGTGTCATATTCTTCCGGGGTGATAACCCGACCTTCCGCTTTGCGCGCCATGATATCTTCAGCCTGGGCAACCGCTTCTTTTTCTTCAGCTGCGATTTCTTTCAGTTCTTCGGTTTTCTGCAAATTGAACAGCCAATCCGAAATGGATTCCGGTAGGCTCTTGATATCAATGCGCCATCCGGTCAACTTGGCAGCCAGGCGGGCATTTTGACCGTCGCGCCCAATGGCCAGGCTGAGCTGATCTTCAGGTACCACCACCAGGGCGTTCTTCTGTCCGTCTACAGTTTCCCGAAGGTAAACGCCATTAACCCGTGCAGGGCTGATGGCTTTGGATATGAATATTGTCGGGTCGGAATTCCACTCTATTACATCAATTTTTTCGTCATGTAGTTCCCTCACAATACCCTGGATCCGCACACCGCGCATGCCTACGCAGGCGCCGACCGGGTCAATGCCCTGTTGGGTGGCAGAAACAGCCACCTTGGCGCGCTGGCCTGGCTCGCGGGCAATGGATCGAATTTCAACGACACCGTGGAAAATCTCGGGTACCTCGTTTTCAAGCAGCCTTCTTAGAAAGTCCCGGTGGGTGCGGGAAAGGATAATTTGCGGACCGCGGCCAGATTCCTTTATCTCGGCCACAACGGCGCGAACGCGATCATGGATGCGAAAATGCTCTCTGGGGATCATTTCTTTGCGCGGCATTGTGCCTTCAGCGTTCAATTCCAGCGCAATGGTTAGCCCCTGCGCGTTGGTTGCCTGAACAATACCGCTGATGATCTCACCCAGCTGTTTATCATAATAATCCACCTGAGCTTGGTTTTCAGCGTCGCGAATTTTTTGTTGAATAACCTGACGCGCCTGCTGTGCGGCAACACGGCCAAAATCTTCGGGAGTACTGTCAACCATAGCCACATCACCCAGTTGAGCATCCGGGGTGGATACTTGGGCGTCTTCCAGGGTAACTTCGGTGAGATCGTTTTCAACGCATTCCACCACCTCTTTTTCAACGAGGATGGTGAACTCACCCAGCTCCAAATTAATCCTGGCTTTTATGTCTTGCGCGTTGGAAGCGTTGACTGATTTCCGGTAAGCGGAAACCAGGGCTTGCGCAAGCGCCTCGAGAATGGTCTCTTTGGGCAGCCCTTTTTCTTCCAATACTTCATTGAAAGCCAGTGCAAATTCGTTTTTCATGCCAGTGTTACTCCAATTTTTACTATTTGTGCAATATGCAGAAAAGTGGGGAGAACCCACTTTTCGACGTAAACCATAAAGATGAAACTTACGGTCAGAATTCTAACATATTTTAAGGGGGGGCGCAAGAAAAAAAGGGGGATTAATAAAGTTTATATAGATAATTAAACTGGCTGGTAAGAAAAACTGGTCAAACAGGCCAAAAATGCTTGATATTTAGGTTTTCCCCCTTTTCATTTTTCGTTGGTTAATTCACTAACAGCGAAATCATCTTGGTCAAGTTCTCCAATTCTCATGCGCTAAGTAATTCCAGAATATTTTTTGATTGCGAAGCATACCCTTCGGGTAATGTACAATCATTAAGTAGACTACGGTTATTATCTTTTCTTATTTATTTGTCCAACTTCTGGAAGGATACGGTGTTACTCTCTGTAAAGTAAATTATTGAAGTAATGTTACACTAGAAAAAATGATTGTTACTTATAAAGCTTTTGATTACACCTGGGATCAGATCCTCCAGAGGGTTGGGTATCTTAATAATCCGCCTTTCAATATTCAATACGGGGATCTAAAAAAGGAAGGCAGTAATGGAATACCAAAAGTAAAAATCTACCGTTCTACAGATGACCAATGGCATGAACTAATAAAGTTAAAGGTTGGAGAATTATGCTGGTCTGATAAAAAGGATTTTTTACCAAATAATCATGATCTGCAAATTTCTAATAGAATCCCAATTCTGTTTCCTGAAAAAAAGGATTTAACCCCACCTCTTATTGAGTATGATAAGGATGATAATTCTATCGAGATAAAATTTGACCTTATCGCCGCCTGTTTTTTTATGTTGAGCCGATGGGAGGAGACTGTTGTTCCGGAACGGGATCAACATAATCGATTCTCGGCGGGGAGCAGTGTTGCTTATAGGCAAGGATTTTTAAACCAACCAATTGTTGACGAATATGCATTAATTATTCGAACCTGGTTAAATTATTTGATACCTGATTTGAACCTTACTATTTACCAACCATCATTGCAATTAACGCACGATATCGACTTCATTAATAGATTCATCAACCCATGGAAGGTTTTCGAATACGGATTTAAGGAAATTAAAACATTTAGTCTTCTCAAAGGTATAAAAAATACCCGGGTTAAATATTCTTTCGAAAAAAAACACCCTGAGAGCACCGATTATGTTAATTCGATTAAAAACCTTGCGCTTATATCAAAAGAATTATCACTAAACAGTATTTTCTTCTTTCAAGCTGCGAACCAGAGCCCTTTTGATAGCGGCTATGATATTAGAAAACAATTTATGACTCAGCTGTTTAGTTTTCTAAAGGAAAATGGCCAAAAAATCGGTTTGCACTCCAGTTATTTTTCCAATGATGATTATTCTCGGATGAAAAAAGAATATGAGCTATTGGGGGATGCCACAAACCAATTTATTTCAAGATGCAGACAGCATTATTTGCGTATAGATGTTCCCCGTTTTTGGCAGATCGAAGAAAAAATCGGGATTACTGATGATTATAGTTTAGGCTATGCAAGTCAGGAAGGGTTCAGAGCTGGTACTTGTCATCCATTTCAAGTATATGATGTTGATAATCAAAGAAAAATTGAATTGGTTGAGCATCCTTTGATTCTAATGGATACAACAATCAATAATTATAAAAAATTATCTACCGTTGATGCACGAGCATTAATTTTCCAGCTTGCCCTAAAATGCCATAATGTGGGAGGTGATTTTTCAATACTTTGGCATAATACCTCGTTATCAGACAAGTGGCAAAATTGGGGAATATTATATAAAGAAATAATAACCGAGATCAGAAACTTATTCTAATA
>Ga0315289_10014562_pt1 | contig 10975 bp, 12 predicted proteins | sample YL17G11_40_MG_FD_203452 | JGI IMG/M metagenome (GOLD analysis project Ga0315289, IMG submission 203452) | Sediment microbial communities from Yellowstone Lake, YNP, Wyoming, USA - YL17G11_40 | ecosystem: Environmental > Aquatic > Freshwater > Lake > Sediment | place: USA: Wyoming | collected...
CTTTTCTTGATCCTTATTCTCTCAGGGACATCTGCAAAGAGCTCTTCGACACTCTGCACACCAATTTCTCTGAGCATCTCTCTTTTCGTTTCGGGATCACTATTCGGTATATATGGATGAACCGGCATAGGTTCCACTGCTTCTGGTGTGGATGTTGGGTGGGAACGAGTCAGCATATAAGACTTAGCAGAACGAGTTCAATCTTTACTCAGAAAAGCAGTTGAGGTGGTCACCATAATGTGCTCGAACATGCACAATTTACTTTCGACTTAGAAAACGCCTCGAGAAGCCTCACTCACCAGTTGGTTCATCACAGAATTGCGTCATTCTCGCAAAGATACACTAGAACTACACGCGGTTGTCGTTATGTTAGACCCCAACACTAAGATTCCAGTACACCTTCGTAACACGAACGTAGAAATCACTTTTGATGACTTGGTAGATGTAAACATCTAGCACCTCAGCGGCCCAAATCTTAACATTAAGCGTGGAGTGCCTTCGGTGTCAAGATCTTAACACTCCTCTATCAACCTCAGTGCAAAAGCACGCGAAAGACCATCTTGGAGGGCTTGAGACCGTTAAGGAACCGAAAAGGTGGGAGCAAGAAGACCGAACCGAAAAGCTGACCGCTGGGTTCTCGTCACGTTGGAACCAAGGGTAGAGCAGATATCTTACGCCGTTTCATTATGTCCTTCATGACATCGTCCAACTCTTTCTCAGCATCCGACGGCAGCGGTTCTGGCTGGTGACGCTTCAACGTCTCTTGAACGATCTCCCTTGCCCTTTTGACGATGTCTCTAGACCCTGCTCGTTGCCAAGCCTCAAACTCCTGTCGATCTATGAGGTTTGACGGCAGGAACTGCTCTTTCCTGATCCATTCTAGAGTGTGCTTCTCAGCGAGGTAATTGCCCCCCGGGCCTACTTTTGCTATCAGGTCAAGAGCCATAGTTTCGTTGTCAACCCTGACACCTTCCATCAGTCGCAAGGCCATGCCGCAGATAGTGTTGTCGATCACCAACTTTTCTAGGCTTTGACAATTCTCAAAGTTAAGCATCCCTGGCCCGGATATCACGTTTATGCCGGCGAGAGCTCCCAAGATTATGCCCAATCCAGACTCAAAACCAGACTGGGCGTCAACGGTCTTGGCGTCGCTAAGGCCTAGGTACATATGGGTTGGCAATCCGTAATACTTTCCAATCTGGGCGTAGGAGCAGCCCAGCATCATGGTTTCTATGGCGCCCAAGGCAGCGGTGCAGTGTTTCTGGTCGAAGGTGGTTGGCGACCCCCCGTAGATTAGTGGTGCACCGGGCTTCGCAACTTGAGCCATTACCAGGCCGCTAAGGAATTCGGCGTTGTGCTGAACTAATGATCCAGCTAGCGTTACTGGTCCTGTTGCGCCTAACTGAGGCATTGGTAGTATCTCGGCTGGTATGCCAAACTTGGCGCAATCGATCAGATTCTGAGAAATGAGTTCACTCCACTTCAAGGGCGCTGAGGGACAGGTGTCAAATATGGCCATTGGTTTGCGAGCCAACTCCTTTTCTCCCCCCGCTACCACTTCCAGCATTCGTTTCATGTCGTAGAGACCGTCAATGCTGAATGTGCCGGTGATTACTGCTTTTGGCGAATTCTTCAGAACCACATAGAGTCGGTATCGGTCTACGATGTCTTGGGGAACATCCGAAACTACTAGCGCCGTACTCTGGGCCTGTATGAACTCGAGGGCATCGACTAACCTGACCAGGTCGACCAGGTCTTTGGCCAAGGGACGCCTCCGCTCGCCTGTATTTGAGTCGAGTATGTACAAAGCCCCTGAGCCGGGGTTGTACGTAACCTTGTTTCCTTCTAGAACGCGGTTATCTTTTCCGTTACGGCTGTAGAGTTTGACGGTCGAAGGCACCTTAACAAGACATTCTTTCACGAGATGTTGCGGAATTCTCGCAAGTCTATTGTCAAGTTCAACTTCCACGCCGGCATTGCCAAGCATCTTCAATGCGTTGTCATTATAGATCTTGACGCCCACTTCTTCCAAGATTTTCATAGAAGCGAGATGGATAGATTCAATTTCGTCTCTTGAGAGAAGTTGAAAGGCTGGGATATTGGAAGACGAAAATCTTACCATGACATTCTTTCTCCGCTTATGTCGGTTCCTATTTCCTCCGTCCGGGCATCAAGGGGAGTCTGTCGGTGATTTCTAGTTATCAGTTCTTCTCTAGTGGACATCGATAAGTCTCTTCGCGAGTTGCACGGCTTCCATGGCGTCTGCGCCTTGACCGTCCGCGCCTATTTCGTCAGCCCATTGTTTAGATGTTGGTGCTCCGCCTACCGCTATCTTTACCTTTTCCCTTAAACGTTCATCGTCGAGGGCCTTTATGATATCCGCCATTTTCAGCATTGTTGTGGTCATTAACGAAGACATGCCAACAACGTCAGGTTTGACTTCTTTTGTCTTTTCGATGAACTTCTGCACTGGAACGTCAACCCCAAGATCCATGACCTGAAAACCAGCCGCACTTAGCATGGTTGATACGATGCTCTTCCCGATGTCGTGAATGTCGCCTTCCACGGTGCCGATTAGTACTTTCCCTAGCGCTTGCCTTCTGCCTATCTTGCTCTTGGATATCGCAGGCTCCAAGATCGCCATAGCTTGTCTCATAGCTTGACCTGCTATCATCAGTTCGCTTACAAAGGCTTCGCCGGTTGCAAACTTGTCTCCAACGATCTTAACTCCTCTTGCTAATCCCTCTTCTATAGCCAGAACGGGGTCCACGTCAGCCTGAAGGGCTTCTTCAGCGATTTTCGTTGCGGCTTCGATATCACAATCTACAACAGCATTTGTGAGCTTGTTTAAGATCCCCCCTTCCATTGCAGCAACCTCCTAACGTCGCCATTTGTCTTGCTCTTTGCGGATTTGATTGTTCCGCGAATACCTACGCAACGTAACTAGCTCGCATATCAGAGACAGTTCTCGAGGACGATTTGGTACAATAGGATGACCAAGGTACAATGATACTGTATACGTATAAGCCTGTAAATAGGCTACCAATTACTCCAGAGCGGAAAATTGGGCTACTGCTCGAACCTCGTGCTTTACCGTTACTCTTTCCTTCAGCTGACATATCGAACATACCAAGTGTGCCGCCTATAATGCTGGCCTCCCTTTTAGACTTAGCCGTGATGCTTTCTCCGAGAAGTGGGAGGATTCGAACCCACGAAGCCCATCGCCTGTTGAAGGGGAGACACCTGACGGTTTCTCCATCTTCACCCCTCTTCCCTCCGCCCGAAGTTTGCGACAAGATACGAGGGTCTTGCCACTAGATAACCCGATCCGCTCTGTTGCACATCTGACTTCAGCGTCAACAGGTATGAGGGCTTTGGTTCGCAAGCAATCTTCCTCAAGATACCTTGGATCATCTGAATTGGATTTCATTAGCAGTTCGATATGAAAGACAACACTTCGTCCCACGACAAACTGGACAGTGCGCTGCCGACGAGTTTTGATTTGTCAATACTTTTGTCCAGTTCAAAAAACAGGGGACTAATCCACGCGCGGGAGACGTGTCAATGGCCAACCTGAACACGTCAGACCAGAAATGCTTAGAAGATACAGTGCCTTACTGGTTTTTCCACTAAACTAACGAGGTTCTGCGAACAATTGCAGGGACAAGGCGTCAACTTAACCGAAGAAGAGTTCGTAAGAGAGTGCTTGGACATTGTCGAACGCGCAAGGAATGCCAACTTGACCCTAAGAATCTTGGGTGTGCGGGAGCCAATGACATACCGGACAGTTAGTTGAGGTATATTTGGGCTGGAGTTTTGTAGTTAAGGCTTCTGTGAGGTTTGTTGTTGTAGTATTCTCTGAATTGGTTCAGGTCGTTGAATCGTGGATAGTAGAGTTCGAAGGTTTGCCAGAAACGTTCGATCTTGCCTTGCGTTGTAGGTTTTCCAATGGAACCCGTGATGTGCTCTATGCCATGTGCTTCTAGGTATAGGGTGAACCTGCTCTTGCCGTTGTCGCTGTAGTATTGGGGTCCGTGATCGCTGAGCACCTGGCTGGGTGTTCTTCCGTGGCTTAACGCCGAGTCTGTGAGGCTGAGCAGGTTTTCGGTTGTTGCTTCCGTGTAGAGTTCTATGGCTGGAAGGTATCGGCTGCAATCATCCAAGTACGCGATCAGGTACTCATCTCCGTAGTATTTGATGTCCGTCTGCCATAGGCTGTCTGGATGCGTACGCTGGAAGCGGATGTAGGTTCGTTGTCTTCGAGGCTTGTAGGTTCTGGTGATCAGGTTGCATTCTTTGAGGATTTTGTACACTGAGCCGCTGCTTACCTTGATGCGTTCCTGCTGGTTGAGGTATGCGGCGATGGCTTCACCGCACCATCCTTCACGCAGTCTGACCTGAATGATTCTAGCCACGGTTTCCTGGGGTAGTCTGTGGATGATGTGTGGTCGTCTGGACTCGTTGACCAGCCCCGCCCATCCTTTCCTCTGGAAGCGGATCCACCAATCATGAACTGTACTCTTGGGCGTCATGGCGTGGGCTGAGGCATCTCTAATCGACCAGCCTTCTAGGAGCCGCCGTACGCACCATCGTCTAAGCTTTCCTACGTCTCTTTCTCCACGCATCCGCCAACACCACATCCCGGGTTATCCCACTGTCCGGAATGTCTTTGGCTTTCGCACCGCTCTTCCGGCAGACACCCTATTCGCTTCGTGCGGCGGTTTCTCTGATCTCAGTAGTAGACCTGCCTTCCAGTAACGATGACACGCGGACTCGGCCGCTCTCGCTGTCACTCTGAGATGCTCAGTGACCTGCCTAGTGCTTCTGGGCTTTTCATCACCCATCAAACTCAGAAGCCTGTCCCTGGTTGTGAAGGACCCACTCACCCAAATTGCCCCTTCCGCGGCTACTACTATCTGGTGAACCCGATCCAAACCCGAAACGGTCACGGCGGAGCAGCGGCAGCATACTCGCTCAAAGACGTGGATTTCGGACGGAAGACGGAGGCCACAAACTTGACCGCTATCCAAATTGCCGTGACCGGTCAATCCCTCACCCTCGAGCTTGTCGCGCGTTTCAGCTACAGGACTGTTATTCGTCCGTTGCAGTGCATAGTTCCTCACTCGGGAGAAGAGGTTCAGTTCATCAATGAGACCGATGTGTCGCCCATCTCCACGCTAGTCAGCTACGCGTGGTTTGTCGATAATGAAGCTGTGAGTATCAGCAAAGACTATTCTTGTACACTACCTGAAACTAGAACGCGAGGAACGCCGCACCTCGTCAAGCTCATTGTCAGTACGCCCGAGGTCACTAGTTCAACTCAACAGGTCATCGATGTTGACCCTCAAAACATCCCAGAGTATCCAGAAAGGAGAATGGGAATTCCGATCAAGGGCATAAACTACTCAGTTAACGGACCGAATGAGGGGTCGCCGCCCCCTGAATCCGAGATGAAAGAATCTCTAACAGTAATCAGAAACGAGCTCAAGTGCAACGCCGTAAGAATCTATGGCGGATACGAGGACGCACTTGTTGTCTGTTCGAGACTCGCGGATCAGATCGGGCTCGAGATAATAGAAATCAGCCCCAACTATAGGACATACAACCCGCCCAACATCAGCATCGAAGAGCATATCCAAAGAGTCATCAGCTTCGCGCCCAGAGCCGAAGAACTCCGCAAAGCAGCTAAAGCTAGAATCGTGCTGGTGGTCGGAAACGAACTCAGCATAGACACGACAGGCATCCTACCTGGCGTTTCGTACGTTGAACAAATCGCCGCCATAGACTCTTGGAACAGCAAACACGACGCGAAACTGAATTCCTACTAGAATCAGCTCACAGATGAAGTTAGGAAGCGCTTCAAAGGTCCCATAACCTACGCTGCTGCATCCTGGGAGAACGTTGAGTGGTGGAGACCCAACTTTGACATTGTTGGACCGAACCGATACGTGTATTCTACATCCGGAGGAAGAGAGTGGGCACGTGATCGATTGGCGCACTACAAGAAATTCGGGAAACCAGCCTGGGTGAACGAGTTTGGCTGCGCGTCATATGTGGGAGCATCTAGAGGAGAACCCTACACAGGCCAACTCGACAGCCAAATCGTGACTGGCGCTGACCCATTATCGTGCCGGAAATTTGGGCGTTTACGCATCTTGGTAGATGAAGGCGACACTATCCCCAGACTGCACGCTCCAATTGGAACCGATGTTCCAACCCCAAACATATCCCTCAACTGGCATCTCGACCGTTTCGATTATTTCTCCGTAGGGGTTGAGCACAGTCGCGATTGGCGCACCCTTCTTCAGCTTCACGCCTACGCCAACGAGTCGGTTGACGACGCCTCCTCTGTTTGCAACGGCCATGCCAAAGAAAGCGAAATTACCTTGGAAGACTTTGACTTCAGTCTGGGGTTCAATTGCTCCGGGAATCATCTCGAGCCTCTTTAGAACGTTCATTAACCCTCTCACACCGACCCTCACGCTGGGCCATTCTTCAATGTTGGACCGAACCATGAGGCTTCATGCTTTCTATATGGTCGCTAAGAGAATTGCAGAACCTAATCGACGTCATCGACGTTACGAAGCATTTCCCACTTGCGGCCATGTTCCTTGTTCGAAAGGTCGGCGTGGTCAGGGCCGTTGACGGAGTTAGCTTCTCGATAGCTGAGGGTGAGACCCTCGGGCTTGTAGGCGAGTCTGGCTGTGGGAAGACTACTACTGGTAGAACCGTTCTTAGGCTCATTGAGCCGACATCAGGGAGAATAGAGTTCGACGGCCAAGATATCACGAAGATCAGCGAGAAAGAGTTGAGAGCGGTCCGCTCGAAGATGCAGATAGTCTTCCAGGACGCATATTCCTCATTGAACCCAAGGTGGACGGTAGGCAATATCATCGGGGAACCGCTTAACCTTCACAGCCTAGCCCGCGGCGATGAGGCAAGAAATCGGATTGCGGAAGTCCTCAGTGTTGTAGGCCTCAGCCCCGAGTTCATGAACCGGTATCCCCACGAGTTCAGCGGTGGGCAGAGGCAGAGAATCGCCATAGCCAGGGCGCTGATACTCAGGCCCAAGTTTCTCGTTCTTGATGAGCCTGCATCGGCTCTCGATGTCTCGGTGCAGGCGCAAATATTGAACCTGTTGAAGAGGCTGCAAAGTGAGTTCAAGTTGACTTACCTGTTCATCTCCCACGACCTGAGCGTGGTCAGGTTCATGTCGAATGATGTGGCGGTCATGTACTTGGGAAAGATAGTTGAGTACGCCCCCAAGGCGGAGTTGTTCACGTCGCCGCTGCATCCCTACACGGAGGCTCTTCTATCTGCAATACCTGTTCCTGATCCTGAGCATAGGGGGAGGAAGCGAATAATTCTGCCCGGGACGCTTCCTAACCCAGCAAACCCCCCTACTGGATGCACGTTCCACACTAGATGCCCAGCCTATATCGGCGAGGTCTGCAAGCTCAAAGAGCCTGCCTTGACCGAGGCTAAGAGCGGCCACTTCGTGGCTTGCCACTTGTTCAACTGATCGAGAAGCAAAGAGCGAAGCTCATTCGACGGTGCAGCTATAGACGCCTGCTCTTCGGATTGGGAAATGGAAAGGCCTTCTTGCTTTGAGCTAATCCCAGTTTGACTAGGTCTTCAGCTACCTTGAGTGCTGTCAGACCGGGGTCAATAACAGGAAGTTTCAGTTCCTTCTGCAACTCTTCAGCTAACCCAAGCAGGCCCCCACAGCCTAGCACTATCACATCTGCACCGTCTTCCTCTACCGCCTTTCTTGCCATCGCGAGTAATGTGCTGTGCAGTTTCTCGCGATCCTTCTTTATGTCGAGCACTGGGATGTCACTGATCCTAACAGAGGCCAAGGAGTCTTCCAGTCTATACAGCCTAGCCGCATCCCACGTGCTTCCCGTTGCAAGTTCTCCCCCTACACCGACGACAGAGTATTTCCTACCCAGCATGGAGGCTAAGTGGATGCTGGGTTCTTGAAGGCCAACGACTGGTATCCTAAGTTTCTCCTTTGAGGCTAAGAGGGCTGGGTCATCGAAGCAGTATGATATGACCGCATCGTATCCTTCTTCCTCCGCTTTCTCGATCTCTTGTAATGCGAAGACTTCTGCCCATGCTACGTCGTAGTGTTGTTCGATCGATTCAGGCCCTTTCGCCAAGTTGACGATGGTTACTTGGGTTTCTGAATCCTTTATCGCTTCGTAAGCTTCTCTAATCATCTCGTTAAACATGCTTGTGACAACTGGCACGACAACCTTGATGCGCAAGTCCAATCATTCTCTTCAAGTCTGTGTTCGACGGCCCTTATTCAACTCGATAGTACTTTATAGGTCGTGCCAAACTACCTTGCATTGAAGACAAGGACAAGTCTAGCGTAAAACCCGGGGAGAGTGCAGCTGTCTCAGATCAACACGGATTTCCAGGTTTCGTCCGCGGCGCTGAAACTTGTTCGCGACATGTGTCACTGCCACGTTGTGGTGGTGCCTCCTCAGCTTCCGTTCGTAGTATGCTTTCATTCTATGGTCGGATCTGATGGCTGTGTTCGCCGCTTGAATCATGATCCACTTGACCTTTCTGCTTCCACCCTTCATCCTTCCCATGTAGAGTGATTCCCCGGTCTGGTAGACTGATGGGCATAATCCAACCCATGAGACTAGGTGTGAAGGCGATGGAAACCTGGAGACGTCTGCGATGTATGCGGCGAGGACTGATGCACTGTAGTAATCGAAGCCAGTCATGCTCATGATTATGGGCACGTACTGGCTATGCAGCGCATCCTTGGCTATCGTGCTGTCGGCTTTCTCTTCCTCATCTTGGAAGAACTCGAGTTCTCTTAGGAGTGACTGGAGGATCTCGTGATCATGCCCGTTCAACTGTAGCGTGTGAAGCCAACGCATGCCATGCGCTCCGAAGATGTCATCGTACTCGCATTCAAGGTCGTACTTGTCGAGCAGGCTGTGGATTCTGTTCTTCATCCTGGTCTGCTCCCTTGTTATGTTCACTCTGTGGGTTAGGAGCGCCCTGGCCAGTCTAACATCCTTCGATGGCACGTAACACTCTGCTATCAGGTCTGCCCTGAGTAGATGCGCCAATATCCTGGCGTCCAGCTTATCCGTTTTCACCCTCGCCTCCGCAATGGCTCTTGTCTTCACTGGGTTAGCCAGCTTCACCTCCACCCCGTTCGACTCGAACGCCTCATACGTCTTCATACACATGTTGCCCGTCGACTCAACCACGGCCTTGCACTCACCATACTTCTCGACCGTCTGCCTCGCGTAATGTGAAGCATCGAACATTGTATTCGGATAGGAACCCGAATCCAATATTGAACCATCCTCGCCCATGACGCATGTTACACATCTCCTCTTACCAACATCCACTGCAACGAATACCATCATTGACAATTCACCTCCCTTCCCTGCTCTTCTTGGTGGCCAGCTGGAGAACTGCAATCATCTATCAGAGCTCACACGGCTCACTTGGACAGCAGCTCAAGACAAAGCCTCATTCATAGGTCAAGACCTTCGAGGTCAGAAAAGTCAAGAGGTCAGCAGGCCCACAGAAGAATGAACGCCAGACGCTTTTACATGTCTACATAGGTGGGTCTCTTGGTGCGGGCGTCGTAATCTGAACCACTGAGTTGTCTGCTCACAACAACGCAACCTTCGTAGCATCCGCGGTTGCCGCGGATATCATCGTGCGCGGATGAGTATGGAGCACTGGCTACCATCCCGCTCTTGCAAGATTGTGGGGCTATGGTTCCTCCTGCTTGGTCATGGGCCGACATACACCCCCTCCCCCGGGGGTACCACCAGCTCAATATGTAGAATCAAGTCAGGAGAGTTCGGACGCTCCCTCGTCGCCTTCCACAGGTCTGACCCCTACCCTACACGCGTTACCTTTGCTGGCCCAGACTCACGGCACAAATCACTCCGAATAGGCTCACGGGATCCTTGAGGAGCATGTGCGTCAATTGCATGACAGTAGAAACGAATTGCATGACAATTCAAACGAATCGTACGTACGATTAGAGCGGTTCCGCGACCTAGTGAACCGGTTCATCCTCACATGGAGACGTCCTTGGCTGGTCAGCGGTAACCCTGCCCACATTCCTGGGCCCAGTTGGAACGTGAGAATACGGATGGTATTGATGGCCACCGGCCCAGACCCCTCTATAAGATGGGGGACCTGAGACCCTTTGCGCTCGCTCACGGAAGGAATTGGAAGGAGTCGCCGATAGTTGAGGTGTGACTCGCGATGACGTACCATTTTGTGTTAGAAAGTCGGGCAATATTGGCGAAAATGACGGTGTCGGAGCGTGTGCGGGCTGTGTTGGTGAGCGCAAGAAACAAGGGTGTAGGCCACCCTAGATTTTTTCGCGTCCTCAAGGGTGTCTGACGCCCTAGTTTTCTGCCGCATGGCGAAGGTATCCGCAAATAGAGCATGCTCACACACCACGTTGGATTCATCCCGTGGTGCTCACATTGGCGGTGCTGGCACGTTCGACCCCGGTAACACGCAGGTGGTTGCCCTCGACTCAGTGTCAGTCACCGTTAGGTTACCCCCAGCCAGCCTCGCGTGTCGTTCTTGCCGTCACCTCACGCAATTGACCCGACAAGCTACACCTCTCTAGGCTGTCCCGCCCGTCCAGCATCATGATAGCACCTGCCGCAAGCAATACTGCCGGTATTCCAAACAGCGCGTAATCTCATCGCCTCATTCCGGTCTACCGCGCCACGTACGACACAGGCCCGCTGAAAATTCACACACCTGACCTTTGACTGCTACGGGACACTGATAGACTGGAGGAAGGGGATAGAACTCCCGCGTTCTGCCTGAGGCTACTGCATACTGATTTTGGATGAGGAAAGAGGGTCATGTCGAGTCCGCAGTTGAATGACAAGCTTCAAGCGCGTTTTGGGCTTTCGGTTGCGAGGAGTGATATCTTTACATACCGCCTGATACAGAAATG
>Ga0315289_10014564_pt1 | contig 10974 bp, 7 predicted proteins | sample YL17G11_40_MG_FD_203452 | JGI IMG/M metagenome (GOLD analysis project Ga0315289, IMG submission 203452) | Sediment microbial communities from Yellowstone Lake, YNP, Wyoming, USA - YL17G11_40 | ecosystem: Environmental > Aquatic > Freshwater > Lake > Sediment | place: USA: Wyoming | collected...
CAAGCTCCTCGCGGAAGCCTGCGGACGACTAGGCGGAAAGCCAGAGGTCGTGGGTTCGAATCCCACCGGGCCCGCCACATCTTTTCTGCACTAGCACTCTTGAAGGACTATCACTTTCTCGCGAGTTCTGTTGCTCGCGTTTCGATGAACTCTTTGAGTTTCTCTTGGCCGTATTTCTTGGCTTCTTCCAGTTTCTTCAGGTGCTCTCTCACTGTCTTGAGAAGGTCTTCCATCTTGAACGGTTTGACTATGTGGCCGTCAACGTCCTTGTTGACCGCTTCAACCGCATTCTGTGGTCCGGGGTATCCTGTGACGATGATCTTAACCATCTTCGGAACGGTCTCCTTCATTTCCTTCAACAGCCTCGTGCCTTCCCTGTCCGGCAATCGTATGTCCACTAGTGCCAGATTGTAGAAGTTGGCATTAGATTTGCGAATAGCCTCACCTCCATTCTCAACCGTGTCGACCGCGTATCCCTCATCCTTCAATGCCATTGCGAGGACCTTTCTTACGCTCGGGTCGTCATCTATGACATGAATCTTGGCTGGACCAGTCGCTATTCCTCGCCTGCGACGGAACGGTCACCGCGAAAGTGGTGCCCTTTCCAACCTCCATTTCAGAAGAGACATCGCCTTCATGCGCCCCGACTGTGCGCTCTAATTGATGATGCCTACAGACTCCTCAGGGTTCTTTCCTGAAGCCTTGCAGACCTCGCAACGCGTCGGCCGAACTCTGCTTGGACATATATGCAATTTCTGCGGATAGCTATCGGCCGTGATGGCGATGAGTGAGGAGACACTGTGGACGCGAGCTTACGGCGACGAATACTGGGCGGACGTCACATCTCCACTCTTCTTCTCTCTTCTTGGCGAGTATCTCACGGAGTACGTGAACCATGAAGGCGCGAGGATCATGGGATACTGGGAGATCGCCGACAAAGACCTGCTCAGACTCCACAAAGGGCACATCTACTTCAACACAGAAGTCCTCGAATACGTATTCACATTCAACCCGAAGTTCTCGCGGACAAAAGAACTTCTGAACTATTTCCCTGAGAAGGACCAGGAAAGGGTCGCTAATGCGAAGACGAAGATAGGCCGAAGGATATGGGCCGAGATCAGGATAATGCTTCTGGACCCTGATGGCATGATCACGAGAACCGACAAGGCACACAAGAAATGGGCTGAAGACTTCCTTTCGAAAATGAAGCGGTTCGACTCCCTCGACCTAACCAAACTGTCGGATGAGGAACTCTATGTTGAGTTCAAGGATATGGAGAACGCCTTCCTGAAGCACTATCGCCTCATAAGGTACGGGTTAGTCACACACAGCATAGGTTCAAACCTCATCCTGAAACGGTGGTTGCTTGACTGGCTCGATGACAAGCCAGGAGCCCTCTACTCGAACCTCATATCCGGTCTACCGGATAACAGGACGATAACAACCAACACCGCACTAATGAAACTCGCGCAGTCGACCAGAGAAGACCCCAAAGTCCTCGGACTCCTGCAGGGAAAGCCGTCTCGCGAGTTTCTCACAGAAGTCGAGAACAACCCATCACTGAAGGACTTCTCAGCGGAGTTCCATGATTTCCTCAAGAACTATGGTCATAGGTCGCACACCCGGGAGATGTATTTCCCTCGGTGGGCCGATGATCCGTCTCTCGTTGTCGATGTCATGAAGGCATTGGTCTCCTCGCCCAGTCTCGATATTGAGGCGTTGGAGAAGCAGAAGTTCGAGGACAGGATCGCCACGGAGAAGACGGCCCTTGAGAGAATATCGAAGCTGAAGTATGGTCTGTTCAGGAAGATCCTCTTCAAGGCCGTCCTGGGATATGCGCAGACGTACCTGATGTTCCGGGAGAATCAGAGATTCGACCTTGACCAAATAATCTACAGACAACGACGACTATTCACCGAGTATGGCAGAAGATTCAAAGAAAGAGGAGTAATCGACAGAGTAGACGACATCCACTTCCTGTCGAAGGAAGAGATCTTCAAGATCTCACGAAACGGGCTGGCGATCTCGAAAGAGACCATCAGAGGAAGAAGAGATGAGTTCGAGAAGTACGCAGATCGACTCCCCCCGAAGTTTCTGAAAGGCAACACCGAGTTCGACGACACCATAGTTCATGAAGCAAACGTTCTGAAGATCACGGGAACTGGAGCCAGTCCAGGTATCGCCACTGGCCTTGTCAGAGTTGTCAGCAATATCAACCAATTGTCGGAGGTCAGAGATGGCGAGATCATGGTGACATCCAACACCGACCCTGGCTGGACGCCTGTGTTTCCCAAGCTCGGAGCCCTCATCACCGAAACCGGTGGGATACTCTCCCATGGGGCCATTGTCTCTCGCGAATACAACATCCCAGCAGTCACCGCCGTCAGAGACGCCACGAAGATTCTCAAGACCGGCCAGAAGATTACCGTCGACGGAAACGACGGCGTAGTCACCATCATGGAAGAGTGATCACTTGGATACTGACACACTGCACGAGTTCGGCACTCACCCTGAATGGAACGAGAGCTTCTACTTCAACCTCTATGACAAAGCGAGGGACATCTTCGCCTTTATGAGGATAGGACTAAAGCCGAACAGCAACGAGAAGACCGGTTTATGTTTCTTCATGATGCCGGATGGGCCAGTGCTGTCGAGGATGATTCAAGAACCCTTTCGTGACAAAGAACTGAAGGTGGGCAACCTTCATTTCGAAAAGATCCTGCCTGAGAAGAAATGGCGCCTCGCTTTCTCTGGAAGGATGGAAGGGGAAGAAAAGGTGTCCTTCTCGGTGGACTACGAGTCTCTCAACAGAGTGTTCGACTATACGGAATGCGTCACCGGAATCAACGAGAGGATCTCAGAAAAGATCGCCACACAACACTTGGAGCAGTTCGGTAGAGCAGTGGGCACGCTGAAAGTCGGGGCGAAAGAGTACGCCCTCAATGGCCTCGGAGAGCGAGACCACTCCTGGGGAGTGAGAGACTGGACCGCCCCGAAGATGTGGATATGGCTCACGTGTCAGTTTTCTGAGGAATCCGCGTTGAACGTCACCAAACTCGTGATGGACGCAGGAGAAGTCGATGCGGGTTTCATTCATCTGGACGACAAGAACGTTCCGCTAATGCAAGCAGATATCGAGACAACGTGGGATGCAAATCGTGAACCCAAGGGCCTTGAGATGAGACTCAAGGACAAGGAGGGCAATGTACACAACGTGAGAGCGGACGCGATGAGGAAAGCTGTCGTTCCTTTTACGAGTAGAGACGGCAAGAGCCTCTCCCTGATGCATGAGAATCTGGCAAGATATCAGATGGGCTCGGAAGTAGGCTACGGTGTCGCCGAGTACCTGATCAGAACACGCTAGGCTTCGTCAGAGGGACTCGTAGTCCCAACACCTAGCGAACCAGTCCTTCGATTGCCTTCGATCCGGCTGCTACGGATTGGCTTCCGCTCCACATATAGGTCGGGATGTTGACACACCTTTTCGGAAGTGCTATGCCAATAGTGGAACTCTCCCCGAAGGAACTCACGGCCGAATGTGAGCCGCTGGAATGCCGCACGAGCGGCGAACTCGCGCCTCTTGAGGGGATCATTGGACAGGACCGGGCCCTTAGAGCTCTCAACCTCGGGCTGGGGATAGGAGAGAAAGGATTCAATGTCTACGTCGCAGGTCCACCCGGTACGGGCAAGACTACAGCCGTGAGGAACTTCCTCGAAGCCATGGCCAAGGACCGCCCCATCCCTCCAGACTGGTGCTATGTGAACAACTTCCGCAATTCCTACGAACCACTGCACATCAAGCTGCCCGCAGGCAGAGCTAAGATCTTTCGGAAAGACCTTGACACCTTCATAGAAGAAGCAAAGCGAGGGGTTCCGAGAGCTCTTCAGAGCGAAGAGTTTCAGGCTAAGAGAGATACGCTGATCAAGACCGCCGAGGAGCGGAGGAACAAGTTTCTCTCTGACCTAGGAGACGAAGCGCAACGAGCCGGCTTCGCCATACAGGCAACTCCGCTCGGACTAACACTTGTACCGATTCGGAATGGCAAACCGATCAGTGATGAGGAATTCGCGTCTCTACCCGACAACGTCCGGAAAGAGGTTGATGAGAAGAGGAAGAGCCTCGAAGGCAAGTTCGAGGACGCCATGAAACTGATAGCGGCACTCGAGAAGGAGACTAGAGTCGCGCTCAGGAAGCTCAGCAACGATGCAATCCAATACGCGATAGGCTTCCTGATGGACAGCATTCAGAAAGCTTACGAGGATATCCCCGAGGTAGCCAGCCACCTGAAGGATGTCAGAGCCGATATCCTCGAAAACTATGAACTCTTTGCCGGCCCACAAGATCCCGCTGCCGCGCAAGCGCAGCTGATGGCACCTTGGATGAAGGATCTGCCCTTCAGAAGATACATGGTGAACGTGATTGTGGACAACTCGCAACTGAAGGGTTCGCCGGTTGTCTTTGAAGAGAATCCCACTTATCCTAATCTGTTTGGAAGAATCGAGAAAGAGGCTCAGTTCGGAAGCTTCTCGACTGATTTCACACTGGTGAAAGGCGGATCAATCCACAAAGCGAATGGCGGATACCTAGTTCTTCCAGTGGAGGACCTTCTGGCGAATCCGTTATCGTATGATGGGTTGAAAAGGGCACTGAGAAACAATAGGATAGCCATTGAAGAGGCAAGCGAACGCCTAGGGTTCGTTAGCACTAAGAGCCTGACTCCCCAGCCAGTACCACTCAGTGTCAAGGTCGTCTTGGTCGGAAAACCGCTCGTCTACCAACTTCTCCTTGCATATGATCCCGACTTCCGTGAATTCTTCAAGGTCAAGGCCGATTTTGATACCACGATAGATAGAAACAAGGAGAATCTGCGAAGATACGCTTCTTTCGTATGCACCATCTGCGAGAAGGAGGGACTGAAGCATCTGGAGGCGGCAGCAATAGGGAAAGTTGTAGAATACGGATCAAGGTTGGCGGAGGATCAGAGGAAGCTCTCAACGCAATTTGCAGAAATCGCCGATCTCATAAGAGAAGCCAACTACTACGCCAGCCAAGACGGCTCCAAGCACATCAATGCTGGCCATGTCACGAAAGCCCTTGAAGAGAAAGTCTACCGATCGAACCTGATCCAGCAAAAGATCATTGAGATGATTCAACGGGGGCTCTTTCTCATAGACACGTCAGGAACGAGAATAGGTCAGATAAATGGCCTATCCGTAATAAGCCTCGGCGATTTCGAATTCGGTCGACCTTCAAGGGTGACCGCGAGCATAGGTCTCGGAAGAGAAGGTGTGCTCGACATTGAGCGGGAGGCAAAGATGGGCGGCCCCATACACACGAAAGGTGTTCTGATACTGGGTGGCTACCTTGCGAACAAGTACGCTCAAAATAAACCGCTAAGCCTCTCCGCGAGACTCGTCTTCGAACAGAGCTACGAAGGCGTGGAGGGCGACAGTGCCTCGAGCACTGAGCTCTACGCGATATTGTCCGCTCTGGCAGACGTTCCGATCAAGCAGAACTTTGCGGTCACTGGCTCAGTTAACCAGAGAGGAGAAGTCCAAGCCATCGGTGGAGTGAACGAGAAGATCGAAGGGTTCTTCGAAGTGTGCAAAGCCAAGGGCCTCAAAGGCGACGAATCTGTGATGATGCCGAAGAGCAATGTCCAAGACCTGATGCTCAAGGAAGAGGTTGTCAAAGCTGTGAAGGACGGACGATTCCACATATATGCGGTTAGCAACATCGATGAAGGCATAGAAGTCCTTACAGGAGTGAAATCCGGCGAGAGACGAAAGAACGGAAGCTTCGAACCCAACACAATTAGCGACAAGGTTGACCGTCGCCTGAAGGAAATGGCAGAGACCCTTGCGCGATTCGGTGAAGTGCCGGGAAGAGAGAAAGCTCACCTCAAACGAAGGAAAGAGGAATAAGCCTCTGACGTTTTGCTTGAGGTAATCCAGAGACCCGAACTGCCCCCCTATAGGGGGTACCTCGACGTCCACTGCGGCGACCTAGCGTTCGCGTGAGTCGTCTCGTGAAAGCTTTCCTGAATCCTCGAGCCTCCGTATTGAGGCTTGAAGTTCTGAGGCTGTCATGTGGAGGTCCGTGGATGCCTTCGAAAGCGATATCTCCCCCATGTTCTCAACAACATAGCGATACACGATTTCGTCGCTTTGTGGGACCTGAGGCGCGCTGGCGGCTTGTTGTACGGGCGCCTCTCCTCCACGGTGGAATGCAGTTCCGCAGTGAATGCATGCGATCCCATCGCCCGGCGTAAGTGCTCCACACTCTGGGCATCTTGCGAGCGATACACCTCGTTCTGGCATGGAAGGAATACTTGCTGGGTAGACCAAAGTTGCGCGTCTTCGGGGAGTTGCTCCCAAGAATCGCCGAAGGCTTTCGCCAACGAACCGAAATGATTCGCGAAGTGATGGACCTCTTGGAGGAGCAAGGGGAGCCCTGCAGACATCACACCACCAATACCCGCGCATCATGCGAAGGCCGTACCCACATCTGGGGCATCTTGGCAGAAGGTGCGCAATATCGGACAAAGGATTCCACTCGCTACTCCTGCAGTTGAAACCCGAGTCTTCTGCTTATTAGTCTACGACACCGGCGCGATCTCTAGCCAGGAAGGCCCTTGTATTTGATTGTCTGGTACCTCTGTTCCAAGTAGTCTGAGGGCACCAGTCCACGCTTCCTAGCGATCTCTCGAATTGCGCCTTCGACTCCTGATGCGTGTTGAATTGCCTTCTTGGGCCTCATTGCGATCGTGGTCGGAATCCCAAGCTTGATCGCAACGTCGCGAAGAATCCACTTTCTGACGTCGTCCGTGGGCGACCGAACCTTCATCGCCAGAGGAACTCTAGACGCGAACTGCGTTATCTTTCTCGTTGCGAAGGGAAGCCTCAGCTCAGCGCGGAGTGCGGAGATGGCCTGCTCATCCCGCTGGTAGTTCACCTCATGTGCTCCTCGAATGCTTTCAGAAATTGCCTCCGAGGCAGCGTCCGCTCCACGCTCGCCCATGATCGTCGCAAACCTCTTGTATCCGCCGAAGAGTTCGTCGCTCCCTTGCCCGAGCAGAATCACGGACCTTCCGTTCTGCATGGCGACCCGGGTGGTCCAGTGTATCGCCATCGCGATGCTCACCTTCATGAGATTCGGTTCTTCGATGAGCCAAAGCACACGATCTAGGCATTCCACCACATCATTCATTGAGAACTCCCTCGTGATGATCGGTAGTCCCAGCGTTCTTGCCGTCGACTCGGCTCGCGCCATCTCAGGAGTCGGGCCGATTCCGACCGTCACCAGATGCACGTCTATTCGCATGTCTTTCGCAATCTTGGCAATCACCGTGCTGTCAAGTCCACCCGAGAATCCCACGGCAACTGCCCCTACCCTCGCGGTCTGAGTTGAAACCGATTCGACCAGCAATCGCTCAAGTTCTTCCGCGTCGGCTTTCTGATCTGCTGACTCTCCTGAGGCCTCCAATTGGGGCCTTGAAGACTCGACGGCAAGCGCTGTCTTGCCTGCCTTGAGGCACCCCCCTGGTGGGAGGGGGGTGGCCTCACGTATTCCAATGGACCACAGCGCCTTCCGGTCCGAGGCAACAGCGACTAGTTCGTCGCGAGTACCGACGAAGATCGGTTTGAGGCCGAGCGGGTCGCGTGTGACGAGCAGACATTCATCTGTGCACCGACAGAGTGCATATGCCCCCTCTGTGTCGCAGGGAACGGAGGGAAACTCAACCGGTGTGAGTCTAGGTTCCAGAATTCGAGCGGCATCTTCTCCTCCAACGAGCATCCCGTGCTCCACGATCCTTCCATCCAAGCAGAGCCATCCGTCCCCTGCTCGGACGGGCTGTGGCCTGTCGTCTGGAAGAATCTTGGTGAAAGCAAATCCAACCGCTACTCGTTGTCCGAGCGATGATGCTGTCAAGAGATCCGGTGATTGCGCTGATTCGAGAGTCTCGCCCCAGGCGACAGCTGCTGCGTCCTGCGCACGATGCCGCATTGCGCAGAGCATCTTTGCCACAAGACGAGGGGCATCAATCTGAGACTTGGAGAAGACCGCTGCAACTGCGCCCAATCGGATGCCTCGCGTTGGCAGGGCCTTTATACTATCGCGGTTTTGATATGTCTGTCCCCAAGGCGGTGTTCAGTGTCGATTTTGCCTATTGATTCGGGCCGATATGGCTCACCTGAGATGAGACGAATCTTCGACGAAGAGAACAGGCTGCAATGCATGCTCAACGTTGAGGCGGCCTTGGCACGTGCACAAGCAAAGGTCGGAGATATCCCAGAGAAAGACGCTTCAACAATTACGAAGAAGGCTTCGATTCGAAACGTCAGACTTGAACGTGTGAAACAGATTGAAGATAGAACGAAGCACGAAACCGCCGCGATAGTCGAAGCCCTATCCGAGGCCTGTGGAAAAAGCGGGCAGTACGTTCACATGGGAGCAACCTCAAGCGATATCTTGGATACCGCCACGGCACTGCAAGTCAGAGATGCTCTGCAACTGGTTCTAAAGCGGCTTGACCAGCTTGAACACACACTCCTCAACCTTGTAGAGAAGTATTCGAATACCGTCTGCGTGGGCAGAACACACGGCCAGCATGCGCTGCCGATTACCCTTGGGCTCAAGTTTGCGGTGTGGTTGCGGGAGGTCTCGAGACACATATCGCGATTGCGTGACTGTGCACCACGTGTTGTTGTCGGGAAGCTGACTGGAGCTGTTGGTACCATGGCGGGCTTGGGGGACCACGCTCTTGAGATTCAGCGTCGCGTAATGGAAGACCTGAGATTGGGAACTACTGAAGTGACTACCCAGATTGTTCAGCGGGACAGGTACGCTGAACTCGTATGTGTGCTCGCGAACCTTGCCAGTTCAGTTGACAAGTTCTCGACCGAAATCAGGAACCTACAACGCACCGAGATCGATGAGGCACGTGAGCCCTTCGATGTCAAATCTCAGATAGGCAGTTCCACCATGCCCCACAAGATGAATCCAAGAATCTCTGAGAACATCTCCAGTCTCGCGAAAGTCGTGCGCAGCCTTGTTCAGCCATCCCTCGAGTCAGTAGTCACTTGGCATGAGAGAGACCTGACTCAGTCCGCGGCCGAACGCTTCACGATCCCTGAAGCATTCATACTCACGGAACACATGCTTGAATGCATCAACAGAGTTCTCTCGGAACTGCAGGTCTCGCCCGATCGGATGAGCCGAAACCTAGACCTTACCGGTGGGATGGAGCTGTCCGAGGCCCTGGTAGACGCGCTCGTGAAGAAAGGTATGCAGAAACCCAGAGCTTTCAAACTGGCGAGGACGCTCTCGATCGAAAGCCTGACCCGACACAAGGGATTCCAGGATCTCGTTCAAGAGAACGATGAAGTCGAAAAGCTCATGTCAAAAAGCGAGCTGGACTCCGTATTTGATCCCCGAAAATACCTTGGAAAGACGAGCCACCTGGTCCGTCTGGCCGTTGAGAAGACTCGGCAGGAGCGCCGTTCGCGGGGGCTGGCTTCCTAGTCAGTAACCTTGTCACTGTTGGAGTATTCCGTCAGGAGACTCTGTTCTGTTTCGTCACGGATTGATCTGAGTTCTTCCCACTCTTCGGACTTGATCAGTCCACCTGCTTGTTCCTTGATCTTCTTCGCCAATTTGGTTCCGATGAGTGGGACGTTGGCAAGCTCTGAGGGTGAAGCTTTCCGTATATCTTTCATGGCCTTGAATCCTGCATTGTGTAGTGCTCGGGCTCTTGCGCGACCCACTCCCTGCAGAACCAGTAGAGGTATCACATCGGCCTTGGTTCCCTTTTCCACTCGAAGCCTCAGTTGCCCCAAGGGTTTGCGAAGATCCTTATGCCCGAAGAGTTCCGCAAGCTCGTACGCCGAGAAGAGCAACCAGTCTGCGATTTGTACAAGTCGCATTAGGTCGCCTGGCTCGACCCTATGTGCGTTCAGTATTGCATCCTCCGAGGTCTCTTCGATCCAGTCCAGAAGAACCGCGGCCGTCTTGACCTCGGACAAGAAATCCTCGTACCCAGGATCAAATGATCCGAGAAGTTCGTCAGGGATCTCACACATGAATTGCTCGATTCTATCAGCTGCCATTGCAGCGAGCCTCTCATCATCGCCACGCCTCGGGTACACTCTCGGTGCGATGTCCGGGGTGCGAGCGATCAGGTGTAGATAGCTGAACTCCGTGGGGTCTTTTGCCCTTCTGTAGAGTCCGTCTCTGATGATCACGGCAGAGACTGGGTCTATGTAGAGTTCTGAGACTCTTCGTCCGAACCTCGTTGCCACAAGCTCTTGGCCGTCGTAGTCGATCATCTCCTCTTTGGCGAGGTACTTCAGTATGTCCGCCATTCGCGAGCCAATAGCCCTTGGCCCGTACTGGTAGGCATAGAATGTGCTTGCGAAGAAGTCTCGGAGTCCTTCATCTGTGTGTGCAAAGCCCGTTGCGATTGTCGACAAAACATGCGGTCGCAGGACCTTCTCGACTCCAAGCTTCGACCAAAGACGTTCGGGCTCCGCGAGTACGTAATTCTCAAGAAGGGCGTCCCGATCTTCTTCGGTTTGTGCAATGAGGACTGCCTCTCCGTACTCGTCGTACTTGGGCCGACCCGCACGACCGCAGAGCTGCTTGTACTCGAGCACCGAGATCGGATACCTTCCATACCCTGCCTCGTATCGCTCATGGCTCGTGATCACAACTAGGCGTGCGGGCAGGTTAACGCCAGCCGCCAACGTTGGGGTGGCAGCGAGGATCTTGATCTTGCCTTCCCTAAACGCATCCTCGACTATCCTTCTGTGTGCAGTATGAAGCCCTGCATGGTGAAATCCGGCGCAGTGGGTCACTTGATCTGCGAGTATCTCACCAAGTTGCGTTTTCTCGCCACTTGTTCTGATTCTGTGAGCCACAAGTTCGGCTGACCTTTTCTCTCTGGGCGAAATCACCCGATTGAGGACGGCAGC
>Ga0315289_10014565_pt1 | contig 10974 bp, 8 predicted proteins | sample YL17G11_40_MG_FD_203452 | JGI IMG/M metagenome (GOLD analysis project Ga0315289, IMG submission 203452) | Sediment microbial communities from Yellowstone Lake, YNP, Wyoming, USA - YL17G11_40 | ecosystem: Environmental > Aquatic > Freshwater > Lake > Sediment | place: USA: Wyoming | collected...
TGGCCAGTCAGGTAGCGCACCATTAGTTGCGTCACCGCCCCGAGGCCGTCATTCTCGGGTATGGAGGCGACGCCGCCCTTGTCGGCGAGCAGCATGAGCACCATGGCCGGCGGGAACTGCAGCAGCTTCTTGACGCCGTAGACGTCTGCCAGGGAGACGGCCCGGTAGCCGCGCTCGCGCACTTTCTCCATCACCGCGAGATACAGCCGCGCTCCTCTCGTGAGCGTGGCCGGACTCACAGGCCGCCCGAAGGTCCATTCGCCCATCAGCTCGTCAATCAGGCGCGTGACGTCGGCCTCGTCCAGGGCTTCCGCCCTCTGCGCTACCTCCAGGGTGTCGAAGACCTCCACCTCGGGGCCGATGACGCGGCGCAGCGAGACCTGGTCGACCAGCGTGGCGTAGAGGTTCATGTCCCGGTAGCCCATCATGCCCACGCGGCTCTCGCGCAGCATGGCCGCCGCCTTGGCCACGCGAGCGAAATCCGCCACCTTGTCCGCGCCGCGCCCAGGCGCATCGGCGCACTCGTAGATGTATTTGAAGTGGAAACCCAGGCCGTCTAGGGCGTCGCGCAAAGCGCTCGTGCCCGCCTGGTCGGCGGTGGAGACGAAGCGGCCCTTCTCATGCCAGCCGGTGAGGCCCCAGAGCACTACCGGCTTCTGGATGAAGCGGGAGAGAACGTTGATCACGGGCTGGGAGGGTATCCAGCCGGCGACGCAAGCGACGAGGAGGTCGAGCTCCTGGTCGGCTAGTTCCCGGCACGCCCGCGCTTCCTGCTCTCCCAGCGGGTGATCGTTGACTGGGTCAGTCCAGATCACCTCCAGGCCGCGCGCCTCGAGCTCGTGCCGGGCGGCAGCGCACTTTCGCTCGATAACCTCGCGAGGCGTGTTCACCTCGCCAAAACCGACAAAGCCGGCGCGTATCTTCGGTGGCTCCATGCGCGCACCTCGGCGATGCTTGTCTCTTAGTGCAGCGGCTGGTGCCCCTAACTAGCCGCCAAAAGGTCGCTCTAAGTGGCTAAGTCGGCGCGGGCACAAGTGCCGCGCACCATGAGCCGCGTCGGAAGCTCCTGGTAAAGGCCATCCATGGGCTTGCCTTCGATGACGCGTAGCAGCATCTCAGCTGCGGCTCGACCGATCTTCAGGAAAGGCTGGTGGATGGTGGTCAGAGGCGGATGCGACTCGGCCGCGGCGGGGATATCATCGAAGCCGAGCAGCGACACGTCCTGCGGGATGCGCAGGTTCAGCACGTGCAGGGCGTCCATGGCCGAGAAGGCGGCGGCATCGCTGCTGGCGAAGATAGCTGTCGGAGGCTTAGGGAGAGCCATCAGCGCCAGCGTCCCCTCGTAGCCGGCCGCGCGGCGGAAGCTACCGCGGTAGATCAGCTCCTCATCCACCTGCAGACCAGCGTCGTGATAGGCCTGGCGGTATCCGGCGAGGCGATCGGCCCCCGCTGGGATGTGTAGTTCCCCCGTGATGAGTCCGATGCGGCGGTGCCCCAGACTGAACAGGTAGCGCGTGCCCTCCAAAGCGCCCGCGGTGTTGGTGCACGCGACGGCAGGCACCTGGTCGGCAACACTATGATGGTCCACCAGCACCAGGGGCGGCCCATGCCGCGCCAGTTCCAGCAGTTCCTCGTCGCTGGAATGGGGGATGGCGATCACCAGGCCATCGACGGCGCCACGGCCAAGACTGGCCACAGCCGCCCGCTCCTGTCCGCTCCTATCCCACTCGGCGAAATAGGCAATCAAGTCGTATGAGGCTTCTCTCAGGACCTGGGCGACGCCACGCATAGTCTCCATGGTGTAGCCCGAGCCGTAGCCCGGCAATAGCAGGCCTACGGCGTGCGCCTTGGCTCCGGCGAGGCGACGGGCGGAGGGGTTGGCCACATATACCAGCCGCTCCATAGCCGCCTGGACGCGCTCCCGCGTCTCCTTGGCCACGTCGGGACGGTTGTTCAGTACGCGTGAGGCCGTGGAGACAGACACCCCCGCCTCGCGGGCAACGTCACGAATGGTGTGGTTCTTCATTCCCTGGGTCCAACTCAACGAGCACTAGCCGGGAGGCTGGCCGGAACCGTTACCGGAACCGCTACCGGCATCATACCTGCCGCAAGAAGGGCTGTCAAGGGGTACCGCCGATTGCCGATGGGCAGATTGCCGACTGAGGATCCTGGTGACCGCTCGTAAGGTTAGCCCGAGGCGCGCCGCGGCGGCAGGAATGCCGACACCGCGGCGAGCAGAGCGATAGCGAGCAGACCCGCGACGCTGAGAGCGACTCCGATCCGCAGCGAGCGCGGCCGGTAGACGAACTCGACCTCATGCCGGCCGGCCGCGACGGGGACGGCGCGGAAAAGGTAGTTGGCGCGCAGGAGCGGCGCCGGCCGCCCGTCCACAGTCACGTGCCAGCCGGGGGAGTAGGAGTCCGTGAGAACGACGTAACCGTCGCTTGGCGCCGCCACTCGCAGCCGCACGCGTTCGGGCTCGTATCCCGTAACGGTCACCTCCCGCGCCAGCGCGACGCCGTCGCAGGCACTACCGTCCCCGACGACCACGGTGCTCTCTCTGGCGTCCCAGCCCTGTTGATGCATCAGGGCCAGTGCTTCTTCGGGACTGCCGGCGGACATGCCGCAGGGGCTGAAGTAGGCCCGGGGCAACGTCTCGCTTAGCTCGTACAGCTTCACGTCGCCATAGTGGATGGCCGTAAGCCCTCTGGCCTGGCCCAATTGCACCGGCACGCCGGCAGCGGAATCGAGGTTCAAGAGCGATACCGCGGCAGCCTCGGAGGCACCGTCACCCTGCAACCGCAGCGCGCCCAGGTACACCGCGCTGGGCAAAGGCAGGACGAGGTGATAGAGGCCCTGTCGCCCCTCCACCGGCCGGCCCTCCAGGCGCTCGCCAGCAGACGACGCGATCACCCCACTTGGCGCGGCAGCGATGTAGAAGCTGCCCCCGGTGCTACCAACCGCCTGGATCGTGAAATGGCCTACGCCGTCACCGGGTCGGACGACGAGGCCGATGGCGGTCGTCGGGAACTCGGGTACTGCCAGTGTGCTGACCGTCCCGGACGGGCGCAGGGGCGTGCCGAGATCGTAGTAGACGCCACCCAGCCAGAGATCCTGCACCCGATCGCCCAGGACGTAGCGCACGCTGGCCAGAGCCAGCAGCCTCTCGGCCGGCACATCGTGCAGGTGCTCGGTCAACCGGCCGTCAGTCGCTACCTCCTCGGTAGGCAGGAAGAGCGTCTGGAAGCGCACAAACTCCGCCGTTGGCAGGACGCCGCCGTCGTAACCATCGACGGCGTACAGGCCGGCATGGAGAGCCAGATTGCGCGCGATCAGCTCCTGCGACTTGCTGTTCACGACGAGAGCGTAGCGCCCCACGGCCGTCAGATTCTCGCCGAGCAGAGACTCGAGCTCGGCCATGTCACCGGCGTCGAAACCGCCTGCCGACACGCTGAGGAAGCGGCCGAGGCCACCCGCGGCGCGGATGACCTGCGCGGCGCGGCGGTCGGCGAAGTAGACGGAAGTGGCCGTGGCCTCGGCGTACGGCAGCCGCCGCGAAGCGAGGAACAGCTCCAGAATGAGGAGCCCCAGAAGCCCCCACTGCCGTCCGGGACGCCAGCGCCAGGCCGCGAGCAAGAGCGAGCCGCCCAGCGCACCCGCCCACAGCGCTATGGTGACGGGCTGCGGCGACGGTCGCGCCAGCAGCCAGGCGGCGGCAATCATGGCGCCAGCGAGGGCGACCCAGCGCAGGCTGCGCCACGTCCTGGCCAGGTGCAGCGCCTCCGCGGCCAGCGCGTCCACGCCCAGCGCCACCAACATCGAAAGGCCGAAGGCGCTGGCAATCAGCCACCGCGCCGGCGCCCGGAACAGAGAGATTCCGGGCACGATCTTGTAGAGCACGTAGTAGAGGGGGTTGTAGGCCCCCAACGCCAGGAAGAAGCCCAGCGCGACCAGCGCTTGGCCCGCCGAAAGCCTCCTGCTCGACCGCAGCGCCCCGGCGCCCGCCAGCAGCAAGCCACTCACGCCGATGTAGGCAGTGTACTCGCTGAAAACGTCCTCACTCCCGTAATGGGGAAGCAACCCGAGCAGCCAAGTCCTGGGCGCGAAGGAAAAGGACACCGCCTGGCGGTAGGGCAGCCCTCCACCGCGCACCGAGAGGCGCGACAGCTCCCCGGTAGGCAGCAGCTGAGCCCCGGCCAGCGCCGCTCCAAGCACCGCGCTCAGACCGACGAAGCCAAGGCCGAAAGCGGTCAGTCGCGCACGCTCTCGTCGGGAGCCGTCGCCCATCGCTCGCGTCACGGCGTAAGCCGCGAGCGTCGCCTGCGCCACGTAGGCCGCCTGTGCATGTCCGGCGAGCAACTGCAGGCCGGCCACCAGGGAGCTGCCGGCCAGCGAGAGACCAACCCTTGGCGCTCGGACGCCTCCCACTTCGCCACGGCGAAGCGCTCCCTCCAGCAACAGAGCCTGGATCGGCAGCCAGGCCAATGCCTCGACCTGATTGAAGTGCTCGGCCTGCGATCCTGCCAGGCCGCCCAACCCGAGCGTCAAGGCCCCGGCGATGGCCCCCGTGCGCCCTAACCGCAGCCCCTGGCGAAGGAAAAGGTAGCTACCGGCGAGAAGCAGCCCATAGTGTAGCGTCAGAGAAGCGCCGGCCATGCCGGGTGAACTCAGCCACAGTAACGGCCAGTGCAGTGGGTAGAGCACACCCGCCTGCGGGTTGGCCAGGAAAGGCGCTCCCAGAAACAGGTGTGGGTTCCAGAGCGGCAACTGCCCCTGCCGCAGGCGCTCGCCGGCGTAGTCGTACATCGGATAGAAGTAGCTGAAGGCATCGGGCCCAGCCAGGATGCGCCCGGCCAGAGCTACCTGCCACAGGAAGGCCAGGCAGAGCAGCCCCAGCAGTCCGAGCGCCAAGAGGTCTGATCGGTCCAGCCGGCGCTCCTTCAAACAGGCCTCCCTGCCAGCCGGAGCAGATACATCGAGGGCGAGCCATCGTGGCGATACGCGGTCAGCACCGTCTCGATGCTGAAGCCGGCCTCGCGCAGGAGCGCCAGTTGCCGGCGCCCCCCCGCGTCCGCGGGTAACAGCACGTAGCCTGGCTCGGCCCGCTCTGCCTCCGCCAGCAACTGCGCGTCGTCTCGGAACCAACGCAGATCCTGCGTGAAGCCGCGAGCGTAGTAGCGCAAGTGCCAGCCGAACTCCTGGTAGAGCAACGTCGCTCGCCCTGGAACCTGGCCCCGCAAGTATGCCGCCACGGTCTCGATCCCCTGCCAGCGGGACGTGTCGCCGACCGGCAGCCGGCCAAACGCCGCTTCCTGCGCCGGGCGCAGCAGCAACGTCGCCATGGCCAGCGCCAGTATCGCGGACGCCAGCAAGCCATAGCCTCGCCTGAGAGACGCGCTGATCCTGGCCACCGCCCAGGCGAAGAGCATCGCCAGCAATGGTACCGCCACCAGTGTGTAGCGGTCCCAGGCCGGCGCCCCGAAGACGACGTTTGCTCCCAGGTAGAGCAGCAGGCTGAGAGCCGCACCGGCCGCCACGCTGTCGCCAATCGCCATGCTTGTGACGCTATTCAGGAGCACGGTCACCAGACCGCCGAGACAGACTGTCGCCCAGAACGCCATCGCCCGGGGGTCGGCCCAGCTCCAACGCAGCACTGCCAACCATTCTCGGGCCAGCCACGGCAACGACGACGCGCTGCTGTCCCGCCCGTAGTTTCGCAGAGCCATATCGGCGAAGCCGGCAGGCGCCTGGCGTACTAGCTCGTAAGACAGCACTAGGCTCGCCACGACCGCCACTCCCAGCGCCGCCTCGCGCCATTGGCGCCGTCGAGAGATGAGCGCCGCGAGAATCAGCGGCAGGAAGGCGAGCAACTGCGGTTTGGTCGCCAGCGCCAACCCAAAGAGCAACCCGGCGGCGACGCCGCTCCCCCGTAGCGAAGCGAGAAGCGCCGCCAGCGCTAGGGCGATCGCCGGCTGGTCGGTCAAGGCCGTACCGTCCAGGGCGACGGCGGCGGGAGAAAGGGCCATCATGACCAGGCCGGCAAGTGCCGGCGCCGGCCCATACAGCCGCTTGCTGGCCGCTGAAAACGCCATGAGACCGGCCAACGCCGAGGCGATGCCGAGCATTCGCAGGGCCACCGGCCCGGGCCCAACTACTTTGCTCCACCCGGCCAGAAGGTAGGGGTAGAGGGGAGGTTTGTCCAGAGCCGCCAGGCGCAGCCAAGGGTCGCTGCCATCGGCGATGGCTAGGGCCCAAGAAGCGTAGAGGCACTCGTCGGGATGCAGTGGGTCGTCCGCAATGGGGGCCAATCGCAGGGCCAAGCCGAGGAGTAGGGCGCCCATGGCGGCCGCCCGCCAGAGCTGCCCCTGGCCTGGCCGAGCCAGGGCTCCCTGCCACCAGGCCGCTAGCGCCTGCCGCACGTCGCCACGCCGCCGGTGGCCGCCGCGCCTAGTCGCCGAACCGGTAGCGGATCAGCGTCCAGATGGCGCCCAGAGCATCCCGCCAGGTGATCTTCTTGCCCTGGGAGTACTCGCGCCCGTCGTAGGAGATGGGCACTTCGTAGATGCGGTAGCCGCGGCGCAGTATCTTCGCCGTCATCTCCGGCTCGATGTCAAAGCGCCGCGCCCGCAGGGGCACGGCCCGCAACACGTCGGCGCGGAAGGCCTTGTAGCACGTCTCCATGTCCGAGATGATGCTATCGTAGAGGACGTTCGTCAGAAGCGTCAGCAGCTTGTTGCCCACCATGTGCCAGAAAAGCATGGCCCGGCGCGGCCCTCCCAGAAAGCGGGAGCCGTAGACGACCTCAGCCCTCCCTTCTAGAATCGGGCGCAGGAGAGCGGGGTAGTCGCGCGGGTCGTACTCCAGGTCCGCATCCTGGATGAGCACGAGGTCGCCGGTCGCGCGGTAGATGGCCGTCCGCACCGAGGCGCCCTTGCCCTGGTTGACGTGGTGGTAGAACACGCGTACGTCCGAACACTCTGCCAGCTCCGCCAACACCTCGCGCGAGCCATCCGTAGACCCGTCATCCACCAGGATAACCTCGCGCTCCAGCCCGCCCAGGTCCACTGATCGCACGCGCTGCACGATCTCCCGGACCGTGTCGCGCTCGTTGTACACTGGGATGAGCACCGAGAGCTTCATGCCACCTCTTGCGCCAGACCGGGTGTCAGGGGGCCTCAGCCCGCGTCATCTCCCTGCGCCGCCTCGTGCGCCAGGATGATCGCCTCGGCTACCTGCTTCATCGCCTTGCGCGTGTTCATGCTCATGGTCTGGATCCGTCGAAAGGCCTGCGACTCGGTCAACCCCTGGGAGTCCATGAGGATACCCTTGGCCCGGTCCACGAGCTTGCGCGTCTCCAGAGCGTCCTTCAAGTCGCCGACTTCGCGCTCGAGGGCTCGTAGCTCGTTGAAGCGTGCCATGGCGACCTCGATGGCCGGCGCCAAGTCAGACTCACGGACCGGCTTGACGATGTAGCCGACCACCCCTGCCTCTTTGGCGCGCTCCACCAGCTCGCTCTGGCTGTAGGCCGTGAGCAGCAATGCCGGCGCAATGCGCTCTTGGGTAAGGAGTCGTGCCGCATCTATGCCATCCATGTCCGGCATGCGAATGTCCATGATCACGATGTCGGGGCGCAGCTCGCGCGCCAGATTGACCGCGCTAGTGCCGTCCCCCACCTCACCCACCACGAGGTACCCAAGGTTGGTCAGCATCTCGCGCAAGTCCATGCGGATGATCGCCTCGTCGTCAGCGATGATAACTCTGGTCCGTTCCACTCTCTTTCACCTCTACAGTGGGTTTCCTGAAAGTCACCGTGGCGGTCACGCCGCCACCGCTCTTGAGCGCCACCTCGCCCTTGAGGTCGTCTTGCACTAGAACCCTGACGATATTCAACCCGACGCTGCCGTCGCGCTGCAGATCGAACTCAGCGGGCAAGCCGGAGCCATCGTCGCTTACCTCGATCACCACCTTGTCGGCGGTCTCGGCCAGGCGCAGCCTCACTACGCCGCTCTCGCCTTCTTTGAAGCCATGCTCGACGGCGTTCTGCAGCAGTTCGTTCATCACCAGCGAGCAGACCGTCGCTTGCTGCGCCGGCAGGTAAATGTCAGGGCCACTGAAGCTGAGTTGTATGTGCCGATCCGGGTAGGAGAGCATCTGCCGCACGTGAGTGACCAAGCGCTGGCCGACCTCACGCAGGTCGATCTCCCTTTCTCCCTGGTTGGCCATGAACTCATGAACGATCGAGATCGAGAGAATCCGGTTCAGGCTCTCTTCGAGGACACGCTTCGCTTCCTCAGAGTTGGTGCGCCGCGCCTCCATGCGCAGCAGCGCCGCGATCGTCTGAAGGTTGTTCTTGACCCGGTGATGCGTCTCCTGGATCATCGTGGACTTTACCTGAAGCTCGCGTTGGCGCCGGCGCACCTCTGTCTCGTCATGCACCATCAGGAAGACTACAGTCGCGCTCTCTGGCTCCGAGCCCAGGCCGACCAGACGGCGCAATCGGGCCATGCGCGGCGTCGCCGGCAGCACGGGTAGCGTCTGCCGGATCCATTCGCGCCCGTATCGCTGTGTTTCGTCGCGGAGGCATCGCTTCAGGCTCAAACTCATGTCCACTAGCTCGTCATCGCCGGTCTCGAGGTAGTCCAAGTGCTGCCCGACGAGCGCTTCCATGTAACCGAGGCGGCGGTAGAAGGTGGTGGCGATGCCGCTCAGGTAGCGAATGCGACGATGCGCGTCGAGCAGCACGATGCCGTCCTGCTCGCCGAAAGGGATCAGCACGCCCACGCCGGCAACTTCCTGGCACAAGGCGGCACACTGCAGCATCGCTAATGCCCGCCGGAAAGGACGGTGGCGGCGGCGGAGCCGAGAATGCTCGATCTGGTTGGTCTCGATGGCGAGGACGCCGATGGTGCGCCCCCGCGGCCCGCGGATCGGGCTCAGTTGGCGCACGAGAGGAGCGCGGCTGCCCAGGCGTTCAACCTCCTCGGTATGGCTACGCCCGCTGGCGAACACCCTCTCGATCTCCCCCGCGCCCTGCGCATTGACCTCACTGCCCACGATGGCCTGCGGATAGATGGAGGCCATGGAGTGCGGACGAGCTTGCGAAACGACCACGTACCCGCCGCGGGTGCGGGCGTAAACGAGCAAGTCGGCCCGGCTGAGGTCGGCCGCGATAGGAAGGTTCTTCTCCAGACCGGCCAGGAACTGCCGCTCGGCTTCGCTCAGGCCAATACTCTCGACCACCTCGTCCATCGCCGGGCCAATATACCACCACGAAACCTGGTAGGCATCATTGACGCTGGCAGACCATGGTGCTATGCTGGCGCGAATAGGGCTGTTTTGGCTCCCAAGTGGGTGCCCAGGCAGTGCTAGGAGGTCAGCGAATGGCTACGGCTACCACAGAGAGACGTAGGTCACCGGTTCTTGCCCTTCTGAATGGCATCTGGGTTCTCATCAAGATAGTGCTCGTGACCATCCTGGGAATTGCGGCCGGCACGGGCATCTACTACGCCGGCTTCTATGCCTACAACGACCTCTACAACCCAGTTCAGGACAACGCCCGTGCACTAGTGTCCATGCGGTACGACCTCGACAGGATCCAGGCGGAGGTTGGGGGGCTTGCGCGCTCGCAGCACGACGACCTCGCACGCCTAAGCCAGCAGGTCACCGATCACGCCGGGCGGCTGGGCGCCGTCGAGGGCCAGGTCGCGCTCTTCGACGATAGCGAGACCAAGATTGGCGACCAGATCGGCGACCTTGGCGCCAAGGTGGATGCCGACCTCGGCGCGGTCCGCGGCGACCTGGACAGCTTGCGTGGCGAGATACAAGCGTCCGCCGAGAGCGCCGCTACCTACCAGTCCGATGTGGACAGCCGCATAGCCGCCCTGGAGAACGATCGCATCGTCGCCCTGGAGAGCGAAGTCGCCGCGCTGACCGCTGATCTCAACGAGGCGACCGACGCCTTGGATACTCGCGTGCTAGCCGCCGAGGAAGAGGGCGCGAACGTCCAGCAGACAGCGACCGACATGCAGCTCACGGCCGCCGCCATTTCGATGCAGCAGTGGGCACTCTGGGCGCGCTTGCAGCTTGAGCGCGGCGACCTGGTCGCCCTGCGCGGGGCGCTGCAGGGCCTGCAGAGTCAGATCGATGCCTATCGCGCCCTCCCCGGCATGGACGCCGCGGCCTTGGACGCCATCAACGCCACATTGGATCAGGCAATCGGCAACGTAGACCTGAATCCGTTCTTGGTCGCCGACAACCTGGATGCGCTCTGGAGCCAGGTCACGGCGCTCAGCAACGCGATCGTGCTCCCGCTGCCGGAGGCCACACCCACTCCGGCAGGCTAGTCGCGATCGGCATGCAGCGGCAAGAGGCCCGGTCAAACCGACCGGGTCTCTTGCCGCTGGTGAAGTGGAAGCCAGTCTGGCGAGCCGAGGCTACCTGCCCCTCGACTCGCGACGTTCGCGCTGCCTCAATTTCCGCCGTGCTCTGCGGATGGCCTTGGCTTTGTCGATGCGGCGCTTCTCGCTTTTGGAGACGTACCAACGACGCTTGCGGATCTCCGACAGGATCTTCTCACGCGTCACTTCCTGCCGGAAACGCTTCAGCAGCATCTCTTGTGACTCGCCTGGGCGCAACTCAACGCGCACTAACTCTTCACCCCCTCCCAGGTCATGACTCCAAGCGCACGTCAACGCGCGCTCCCATAGACCGCGGACGATAACCATATCACGCCCGTGGCCGCTCTGCCAACTCTCTGTTTGACGGGCACCGCACGACGGGTGTACCCTCCCGGCGTGCCGGCCCGCGGCCGACGCTCGCCAACCGCTGCCACTCGCGAAGGTTCTCCGTGACCGACCACGAACGCGTCATCCGGGCCAACTTCCGGCGCAACTTCATAGTCAACGTCTCCGACGTCGGCTTCTACTTGCTGGGCATGGCGGTGGTCTCCTCCGGCTCCGTCCTGCCGCTCTACCT
>Ga0315289_10014567_pt1 | contig 10973 bp, 5 predicted proteins | sample YL17G11_40_MG_FD_203452 | JGI IMG/M metagenome (GOLD analysis project Ga0315289, IMG submission 203452) | Sediment microbial communities from Yellowstone Lake, YNP, Wyoming, USA - YL17G11_40 | ecosystem: Environmental > Aquatic > Freshwater > Lake > Sediment | place: USA: Wyoming | collected...
TGGGCACGGTTCATCAAGAACGCTTTCGCACCCATGGCCGCCGAGAAGTTCGACTTCGTCGTGGGGAATCCGCCCTGGATACGCTGGGGCTACCTCTCCCAGGAGTATCGAAAGCTGACCCTCCCTATGTGGAAGCACTACGGGCTGTTCTCCCTCAAGGGCCATGAGGCCAGACTCGGCGCAGGAGAAAAAGACTTTTCGATGCTTTTCACCTATGCCGCCGCAGACTATTACCTCAAGAAAAAGGGCAAGCTCGGATTCCTTATTACCCAGGAGGTGTTCAAGTCAAAGGGCGCCGGGGAGGGCTTCCGCAACTTTCGTCTTGGGGCAGCCGAGCCCCTGAAAGTAATCAAGGCTCACGACCTTGTTTCCGTCCAGCCCTTCGAGGGCGCCGCGAACAAGACCGCCGCCATCATCCTGAAGAAGGACGCGGAAACCGAATACCCGCTTCCTTACACCGTCTGGACCAGGAGGAAGGGCGTGGGCAGAATTCCGACCAATATTCCCCTTCAAGAAGCGCTCCCAATGCTCCGAAGGAGCAAGCTTCTGGCCCAACCCATCGGCCCGCCTGCCAGCTCCTGGCAAACGCTCAGCCGCGGCCAGGAGTCGCTCCTCCTCATGCGCGGCTGCAATCCATACCAGGCCAGGCGAGGAGCGAGCACCGAGCCCTACGGCGTGTTCTGGCTTCAACTCAAGCAGGTGATGTCGAACGGCGACCTGATTATCCGCAACCTCCCCCGGGAGGGCAAAACGAAAATCCAGGATGTAGAGGAGAGAATCGAGCCGGCTCTTGTCTTCCCCGCAGTCCGGGGGCGCGACATAGCGAGGTGGGGCGCAATCCCCGAGATATATGTCTTGATTGCCCAGGACCCCGAGCGGCGCACGGGCTATCCTGAAACAAAAATGAAGACCGATTGGCCCCGCACATACGGCTACTTGCTCCGGTTCAAGAAACAGCTTCTCGAGCGTGCCGCTTACAAGAAGTACCACGCCGAAGTCGGCAGCCCCTTCTACAGCCAGTATAACGTCGCCGATTACACCTTCGCTCGTTACAAGGTCGTCTGGAAGCGCATGGCGAGCGACATTGTCGCTGCGGTTGTCTCCCAGTTCAAAACGCCTTTTGGATACAAGACCATCATCCCGACTGACACCACATCCCTTTTCGCGATGGAAACCGAGCTGGAGGCTCACTATCTCTGCGCCCTTGTCAATTCCACGCCGGTACGCGAGTTCATCCGATCATACTCGTCCGCAGGCAGAGGCTTTGGTGCACCCTCCGTTATGAGCCACGTCGCCGTGCCCAAATTTGACTCTCGAACTCCTCTCCACAAAAAGCTTGCCGAACTATCCAGGACCCTCCACCAAGCAAAGGCGGGCGACCTCCTCGACGGAATACCACCTTTGGAAAAAGAGCTCGACGACCTCGTTGGCAATCTCTTTAGCATAAGTGGTAGCTGAAAACCTCGCGGCACGCCCGACGCCCATTCTCATACGGCCGTCGTGCCCCGAAGGACACCTGGCGCGCTCGATGCGACCAAACAAGCTCCGCAGTCTGTTCGCGTCGTGCCTCTGGGCAACCCCCGGCGATGTGGAGTGAGCTCAATGCTGACGACCGGGCATTACAGAACATTGAGAAACGCCCCGGATTCTTGCTACAGTGCGGTAGGTGAGAATCCGTGTAAGTCGGCAATGTACAAGCCGCGATTCCTGATCCAGAAACTGAGAGGAGAAGTGCAATGAGAGCAATTGGCATCGTGGTTCTGACAATGGGAGTGCTTTTTGTTGTGAGCAATCAGGGGAGTTCGCAGGAATTGCCCGGGGATAGGATGATGGCGGAGTATCTCGCGCAGGAGACGAGGGAAATTGCGGCGACGTTCCCTGGGCGGGCAGGCATGGCAGGGGTCGGGTCGAAAGAGGACTGGGAGAGGATGCGGCCGAGGCTGAAGGAGGAGTATTTTTACATGCTGGGCTTGTGGCCCATGCCGGAAAAGACTCCGCTCAATGCGACCATCACCGGCGTGCTTGAGAGACCGACGTTCAGGGTCGAGAAGCTCCATTTTCAGAGCATGCCGCGTCTTTACGTCACGGGGAATCTGTATTTGCCGAAGAAGGTTGAGGGGCGGCTGCCGGCAATTCTTTACGTCTGCGGGCATTCGAACAAAGGCAGAAACGGCAACAAGACCGCCTATCAGCATCACGGGATATGGTTTGCCAATCACGGTTACGTCTGCCTTGTCATAGATACTCTGATGCTCGGCGAGATCGGGGAGCCCATGGGCGCGATCCATCATGGGACGTACCGCTACGAGCGATGGTGGTGGCATTCGAGGGGCTACACGTCCGCCGGCGTCGAATGCTGGAATGGCGTGCGGGCGATTGATTACCTCGTCAGCCGCCCGGAGGTTAACCCGGAGCGCATAGCCGTTACCGGAATTTCGGGCGGAGGCGCCGCCACGTTCTGGATTTCTGCCGCCGACGAGAGAGTGAAAGCGGCTGTTCCCGTGAGCGGCATGAGCGACCTCGAGACACAGGTGATTGATAAAGTTATCAACGGGCACTGCGACTGCATGTTTCTGTACAACACTTATCTCTGGGAGCTGACAAACATCGCCGCGCTCCTCGCCCCGCGACCTTTCCTCTTCGCGAACTCCGATTGGGATACCATATTCCCGATGCCGGGAAATCAGAGGATTCGAGACCGGCTGGAATCTCTCTACAAGCTCTACGACAAGGCTGGCGAACGCGGGGTGTTCAACATCTGCACCGCCCCCGGCGGCCACTCCGACAAGTTAGAGCTGCGGCTGATGGCCTACCGCTTCTTCAATCGCCACCTTAAGAACGATGACAGCGACCCCGAGGAGCCGAAACCGGAGCTTTTCAAACCAGAAGAGCTGAGAGTTTTCCCTAACGACAGCGACATCCCTGCCGACCAGCTCAACGCGAAGATTGACGAACTGTTCGTGCCCATGGCGGGGGTTTCTCTTCCGTCGCCGGAAGGCTTTGCGGAGTTCAAGAAAGAATTGTTGAAGAAGCTCAAGGAGTATTGTTTCCGTGCATGGCCGGAGGCTTACCCCGGCGAGATAGGGGACCCGAGGGGCAAGCTCTATACCGAGCCTCCTGTCTATGTCCACGGCGTCGCTGGGACGGGGGCAAAGAGCACTGGAGACCCATGCCTCGTCATCCTAAACCCAGGTGAGACGCCGGAAACCTACCCGCCTGAGTGTCTCAAAGGCGTGGCGAACCATTACGTCATTTTCGTAATGCCTCGCGGGGTCGGCCCGACTCAATGGACGACGAAGAATCCTCCAAATTACGTCGAGAGGTCACTCGCGCTTATCGGGAGGACAGTGGACAGCGGCCGCGTCTGGGATGTCCGGGTTGCCGCGCTCGCAACCAAGAAGTTGCTTTCCATGAGCGGCGCCGGCGAGCGTCCAATAAAAGTCCTCGGAAAAGGCCAGGCAGGGATTCTAGGCGCATACGCCGCCCTTTTCGAGCCGGCGATTTCCGAGGTCATCCTCATCGAGCCGACGGAGACGCACATGCAGGGACCGCATTTCCTGAACGCGCTCAGAGTGCTCGACATCCCTGATGCCCTGGGGCTTCTCGCTCCGAGGAAGCTGACAATCCACGGCGGCCGTGCAGAAGCTTTCAAGAAAACCGCGGCTCTTTACGAGCTCGCTGGAGCAAAGGAGCAGTTTGCTGTGCGATAGGGTTAGCTGCGTTCGCTCTGCTTGATGATTCGACTGGCGAGGAATGCGGCTTTTCCGATGACTCCGAACGCGCCCCAGATGACGGGAAACCACAGCGCTGAGAAAAAGAGAGTCAGCAGGACGAGTAGCTGGCACCAGAACAGGACAATTCCCTCCAACGAGGGGCTTGGCGAATGCCATAGCGACAGTGGGCGGACTTTCCGCGCGGTGTACCAATAACGCACCGCCGCCGTGCCGATTGTCAGAAACGGCGTTGCCATCAGGACCGCGATGAAAAGCCATGGCGCTTTCGGCAGGGTGGTCAGGCCTCGAATCCTCCCGGCAGTTTTCGTCCACGGCACCGCCGAGAGGGCGTATGCGGCGAGAGCGTCGAGGGGCAGCACCCGCCCCCGCAGATAGCGCCTCATCCCATTTGGCTTGGCCGGCATGCCAACCGCTTCGATGAAACCCATCGGGCCGCAGAAGGCTTCGAGGTCTCCGGCGAGCTTTGCGGCGACCATTCCGACGACGGTCGCCAGGACGCCGTGTCCGCGAATGACCGGGCCCGTGTCAATGTCGCTGCCGCCCTCGGGGCCGTCGGCAAATTCTCGCGCCGTCTGCACGCCGAGAAATGACTTGCCGAAATGCCTCCGGAATCTGACGTATTGCTGTCGAAAAACCTCTTCGTCAACGTCCCTCAGCTCGATCAAGCTCAGACCCACCACCGAACCGCGGCCCGGAGCCAGTACCTCGCCGGTCTCCGAGTCCACCCGTAGCGGAAGAGTTCTCGTCTTCGGGTCAAGTGCGCTCTCCGCCCATTCTTTCCATTGGTCGAGTACCGACGCATAGTCGGTCCCGAACTTCTCGTCGTGAAGTCGGAGGCAGCGCAGGGCGACGAGGTTGTCAACGGGCCAGCAGAAACCGGGAAAGGAATCCACGAGACCATAGAGCGATGACTCACACGCATCAGCCATCGCCCGGCAGTTGTCGTGGTATTCCTCAGTGACGTCGGACGGCGAGTCGTCACTGATAAGGTGCAAACCCGCAAGGAGAAGCGTCCGACGCGAAAGGAGAAACAGTCCGTAGGGGACCTGAGTGTTCGGAAAGCCTTCGAGGAACTCTGGACGGGAGAGCTGCTCCAGGCACCAGTTTACCTCCCCCGCGAACTGTGCGCGCTTTCTCGCGCCGGGAGGCTCCGCGAGGGCAACGTTGACGAGAGCTTGCCCGTAAACCATGTATGCGACAAACCCGGCATCCGGAAGGAACTTCTCGAACTGTTCGACGCCGTCGTGATTCCGAAGCTGGTCCCCGACGTGGCGCAGCATCGCTTCCGCTTGCTCGGTCCATTTCTCAGGTGAGGCCCATGCAATCCGGGCCGCGCGGTAGGCAAACCTCCCGAAAAAGATTGTCACGCCCAGGGCAAATCCTGCCGACCACAGAACCGCCCAGCGTTTCAACCACAGAGATTTCAACGCGACTTTTCGCATGAGAACGAACGCCGTTTCTGAGTCGGCTCTCCATTGTCGCGACCTCGTCTGGCGGCGAAGAGTCGGGCGCCTGGCCGAGAATGGGGCCGGCGCCATGCGCGCTGCGCCGACCCCGACCGCTTGTCGTGGCCCAACTCCTTGCCACTCGCAGCTCTCACCAGGGCTACTCTTTTTCCTTGTCGTGGGCGTATTTCACCACGATGTCTCGTCGCTGGCGGAGCCGCAGCGAGTCAAAACCGAGCCAGAGCTTTGAAGACCGAGGGTCTTTCCCGACACAATCGAGACGGACGACGTGCTTGCCCGGCCTGATCCAGAGGCTCACGAGCCGATGCTCTTTGACCGTCATCTCCGGCAAGTAGAGATTGATAGGTTCGCCTATGGGTTTGCCGTCGAGCAAGACCTTGTAGATGCCGAAGTCGTATGAATGGGTCAAGACGAGAACAAGGCACTTCGGCTCGTACTTCTCGACGGTGAAAGGAACCTCCAGCCACGCGCCTTCCGCCTCCGCGGGCTGGTAGAGAACTTGACCACCATTTGTCCAGTCGTATCCTTCCTGGACGGCCGCCTTGCCGACGCCGTGAGGGATTGCCTCTCCATAGTCTTTTCCGGCGAAGATTGTGTCAATCTCGGGCAGTCTCCTCTCTTCCACCGACGGCAGCGTCGTGAACTTCTTCGTCGGCCCGACTTGATACCAGAATGCCACGCTCGCGTAATCGTCCGTTCGCTCGGTGAAGCCGTGAATCTTGTTGTCGGGGCGCTCGTCGGGGGAAATCCATCCGTAGTGCTCGATGGTTACGCGAATCGTCTTGTTGAAGAGGAAGGGGTCAGTAATGTGCCAGCGGTACGCGACTGTCTTCGAGCCGACTTCTCCCCAACCGTCCGTGTACGGCACGCCGTAATACGGGAAGCTGGCTTCCCGCAAGCCCCATGCGCACAGGAAGAAGTCCTCCGTCCCCGTGCCCCAGATGGATGGTTTCTCCTCGCCGTCAATGTAGATTTTCTCGTCGCCTTCTCCGAACCACTCCGGGCTGCGAGAGCGAACGGACAGAACCGTCCCGACGTAATGCCCTCGTCCTTCCGCGTCGAGAATGAGATAGTCCTTGCCCTCCTCGCACGGAAACTCTCGACGGTACTGTGCGCAGAAATAAGCAGTCTGCGGCTGGAGGCTCTTCTTCTGAACCCAGTCAATGTTCCAGTAGAGAGCGACGAGGGGCTTCGTGCTCTCATTCGTGACTGTGATTCTGGCGGATTTGCTGAACGGCATCGGCCAGAAACAGTTGTAGGAGCGGCCGTTCTCGACCTGAACCGGGACGCTCTTGACAGTCATCCTCATCCCAAAGCCCCCGGCGAAGAAGTCACCGATGGGCGATTCGACGTCGGGCTTTTCTCGCCCATCCCAGTACATTCGCAAGACAATCTCCGACGGGTCGGCGCACCCAACTTTCGATATCCAGCTCGGGTCTTTGTCGGGGAAGGTAATCCAGATGTGGCGGATGATTCCCGGCCCTTTCAGGTCGGCGAGGGCGAGCGAATCGCCGGACTTGACGAGGCGGTTGTCCCAGTTGCTCGTCGGGTCGAAGTTGCCATCCTTGTCCAGCGCAGTCGAGGTGGCTCGCCGACTTCGGCCCTCCTGAAGCCTTTCCAGCCCGTCGAGGCCGGCGCCAGCGCGAATGTCACCAGCGCAGAGAACCAAGCATGTCACCAGCAGCCCAAACACGGTTTTCTTCATCGCCGTCCTCCTTCTGAATGCTTGTGGTTTTTACCAGAGAACCTTGCCAAAATTAGTCTCGAGAACGCAGCGTCGAGTGCGCTACACAGAACGCGGCGGTCACGGCCCTTTCGCCGATCTCTTCTCGGCGCGAATGAGCAAAAGATAGCCTTTCGTCCGGAAAAGAAAGCGGTTGAACTGAAACAGTAGCCAGCATACGGGATACAAGGCGGACGACACAAGCGCCGCTGCCGTGTTCTGCCGGAAATCATGCTGCGTGATTATCAATCCTTTCGCTGTCTCCTTGCCTTTTCCGCTTGCCAGGCGGTTATGAAAAAAGCCGAAAAGTGTATCAATCGCGTGAGAGAAGAAGCGAGAATACGTGGTTGTCCTCTGGACTGTGAAGAGCTCCCCGAGGACCTGGCGCAATTCGTTTTCGCGATAGCCGGGCCGGACATGGCCATGGCGCTCGTCGGTCAAGCCCAGTGCGAGGCGAATCGGGCGCAGGATTGCCCGGGGTTTCGCGTGGGGGACGTTTACAATCAGTTGACCGTGGGGCTTGAGTACGCGCGATAACTCACCTACAAAACCCCGGTCATCGCCGACGTGCTCGAGGTAGTCAACGACGACAACTGCATCGAAACGTTCGTCGGGGAAAGGAAGCTGAGGGCCGTGGAGGGGATGGACATTTTCCTTGACAATCTCGCGGATGGACTCGACGGTTTCCGCCATGTCTGCGCTGTGCCATGTGCCGCCCTTTTTTCTGAGGAGATAGCTGATGACGCCATTATCGCCTCCAATGTCGAGACACGTTTTTCCTTCGAGCTTCGGGAGGAATCGCTCGATTGCGCGAAACTTCTCCTGTTTGAGGACGGACTTGCGATAGAGCCTGACTGCCCAGGGCGCGGACGCCTTTTGCGGACTAGAGGAAGTTAGGCGTGAATTGCGTACTCCCAAACTGCTCATTCGTCACCGCCCGGCACGAAGACTTTTCTTGCATTGCTCAGCTCGTCGAGCCGTCGAACGTCGTCCCAGCCCAGCTCGGCAGCCGCAATTTCTGCGCACGAACGTAGAGCAGCTTCTCCCGGATTGCCGAGAGAGCCGAGGTCCGTCCGCCGCACGACGAGGTCCGTCAACCGGCACGCGCTCTCTTCACGGGCTGCGTGGACTATCTCGGCCTTGAGAACGTCGGTAGAACCCGGGACCAGTTCTCTTAGCTTGGTGTCACGCGCGAGATAACGCAGGATTCGCGGATACTCGGAACCGTAGTTGTGAATAAGACGGCGCATCGTGCTGTCGCTCAGGAAATCCGGCTTCTTTCGGAGGGCGCGACGCAAGAAATCGTCGAACCTTTCTATGTTGCCGCCGAAAATCGGAATCCTGTCAGTCAGCGTTTGCGGCGGTCTGCGATATCCAAGTTTTCTGAAAACGAGGTCAACGACCTGCTCGGCCAGAAAGCGGCACGTGGTGTACTTGACTCCGACGACACTTATGAGTCCCTGGATGCGGTCGCGTTTTGCGTGGTCGGTGATTTCGTACTTTCGGGCAGCCCTGGAGACGCCTTTCTCGACGTTCTTCTCGGTAATCGGGCGCAGCCCGCCGTACCAGAATGAGACGTCTTCTCGCTTGAGGCACGCAGCCGGATAGGCTGAGTTGATTTCCGCAATGAAATCGGTGATGTCGCGTTCCGTGATGGCAAAGTCGTCGGGGTCTCCTCGGTAAACAACGTCCGTCGTGCCAATGAGGGAGCGACCTCGCCACGGCGTCACGAAGAGAAGCCTTCTGCCGCGACTCAAAAAGGCCTCCGTGTCTTTCTGATTGCTCGGGATGCCGAAGGCGTAGTTTTCGCAGAGCAGCGGGGCGACAATCTGAATGCCCTTCGAGCGAAGAACAATGCGGTCTGGTGGGCGATACCTCAATAGTCCCACCACGATATCCGACCAGGGGCCGGTGGCGTTGACCACGACCTTTCCGCGGACCTCGAAGACCTCCCCCGTCATGACATCCTTAACCCTGGCGCGGTCAAGGCGCCTGCCGTCGAGGAGGAACCCGATTGCCTCGGCGTAGTTGGCGAGGTCGGCGCCTGCTTCAAAAGCAGATCGGGCGAACGAAATGGTCAGCCGCTCGGAGTTGTACATCTGCGCATCGTAGAAAATGGCGCCGCCGGTCAGGTGCTTTCGCTCGAGACCGGGAAGAATCCGCTGGCATCTGTACGCGGAAATGACCCGCCCGCCGGGAATGAATTTCTCCGGGTCGGAGAGCCGATTTCTGTCGTGGCTGACGAGGTCGTTGACGAGCATGGCTGCGGCGAGAGCCTCTGCCCCCTCGCGTGTGTGGCCGTATGTCGGGACAAGGAAGGGAAGCGGGTGGACGAGGTGCGGCGCGATGCTCATAAGAACCATCCGCTCGTGAATGGACTCCCTCATTCGGCGAAAATCGAGGTGCTGCAAGTAGCGCAGGCCGCCGTGGACGATACGAAGCGTTGCCGAGGAGGTGGCTTCACCAAAATCCCCTTTCTCGACGAGGGCGACGGAAAGCCCCCGGAGCGCTGCGTCCCACGCGATGCAGACCCCGTTAATACCTCCGCCGATGACGAGGAGGTCGTACTGGATGTTGGAGAGCCTGGAGAGGTCTCGTTTCAATCAGGTTACCCTTGTCTTGGTTCAGGATGAAAGACGAGGGTAGTATATAGAATCACTCTCCGGCGGGCAACATGAGGGAAATCCGAACAGAAAGAGCCAACCACAGAGAACGCAGAGGACGCAGAGGAAAGTCTTCAACCGGGAGGTTTCCTGACCTGCGCGGTCTCCGCGGTCTCCGAGGCGGGAGAACATCGGACAAAGCGCTCGTCGAAGGAAAAGCCCCGGGGTCGCTTACTCCGCCTCCTCCTTAACCTTGTACAGACGTTGGCGGACGATTGGGTCGCCGGGGCGGTTGCCGTTCATTCCGGGGGAAGTGCCTTTGTCAATCCAGGTCATGAAGCCGCTGCCAGTTCCTTCCTTCACGATGTCTTTGTCAGGGTCGGGGACTTCGTGCCAGACGGTTCCCGCCCCGTCGAATCCTTCCGTCCAGAAAACGGAGTACTGCATTCCGGGCACCCACGACCAGCGTACCTCGATGCAGCCGGGCCACTGGGAACTTCTCGACATGGTCTGAATGACAAATAGAATCCACTCGAGGGCGAAATCAATGTTTTGCGCGACTTGCGATCCGGAGACTGCAACGGGCGTCGCTTCTCCTGACGAAACCTTGTGGTCGTAATACTGCAAGTTCCAGTGGTGCTTCCACGCCCAGACTGTGAATGTGCCGGGCGGGACATGCAGAGTGTAGCTGCCGTCGGGGCCGCTTTCGGTCCCGCCCACGAAATCTTCGGTTACGTGGTCGCGAGCATACACCTGTACGCCCGCAATCGGCGTGGTTTCGTCCTGCTGGTAAACGTGCCCCTCGATTGCTGCGGTGGCTTCGGTGAGGGCGAAGTCAATTCCCGGCTTTTGTTCGGCAACAGCCAGCGTTATGACTGTGGCGTCATTGAGGTTATGGGCGTCGTCGTAAAACTCGGCGACCCAGCGGTCGCCAGCGTCCGCCCAGACTCTGTAGCTGCCGCTGGGGACGGCGATGGAGTAAAGTCCGTCGTTTCCAGTCACGACATTGGCGAAAAAGGTGTTTCCGAGCTCGTCGAAGGCCCGAGCATCGGCGCCGGCGATGGGAGTGATTCCGTCCGCTTGATAGACATGCCCGGTTATCGTGGCGGCGGGTTCCAGGACGAAATCAATCCCGGAGGTCTCCTGCCCGGCGGTCACGCTGACGGGGTTGGCGTCGGCGAAGAATCGTTTACGATTGTAGAATTGAGTCAGCCACCCGGAAATGTTGCTCACGACGACCATGAACGTGCCGGGTGGAACTTCCGCCCGGTAGCTGCCGTCGGTCTTCGTTCGGTCTCCTGTAACCCAGTTCCAGGTGCCGAAGATGGCAACGCTCACCTGTGCCCCCTCGACGGGGGTGATTCCGTCGTCTTCGTAAACGTGGCCGGTGATTGTGCCGGCTTTTTCGAGGAGGAAGTCTATTCCGGAGACGGTTCCCGATGCGGGT
>Ga0315289_10014569_pt1 | contig 10972 bp, 11 predicted proteins | sample YL17G11_40_MG_FD_203452 | JGI IMG/M metagenome (GOLD analysis project Ga0315289, IMG submission 203452) | Sediment microbial communities from Yellowstone Lake, YNP, Wyoming, USA - YL17G11_40 | ecosystem: Environmental > Aquatic > Freshwater > Lake > Sediment | place: USA: Wyoming | collected...
TTCCAGAGAGAAGGCCGCCCTACAGTCTGACCCGTTTGCTAGGGATTTGCGGTCGGGGCCAGCCGAGACCCGCCAATAAATTAATTGACATTTGAACTCCATGAATTAATATATGAATATACGGCCTGACATCAAGTGCCCTGCAGGTGGAAGTTGTGGTGTTACTCAGGGAGAAATGCATGATTCCTCACCTCGGTTTTCTTAGAAGATCAATGATATGTCTGGGGCTGATGATGGTTTTGCCGGCCGGTCTGCAGGCAGACGAGTCTCTTCTGCTCTTGAGCACCCTCGCGATAGACGAAGATGGCGCAGGCATTGTATCTGTTACTCCTGTCGGGGATTTCAACGCCGACGGCTACGACGACCTTCTTGTGGGAGTCAGTCGGGGGTGGCCCGACGAGTTAGAGGCGGCATATCTCTTTTATGGGGGCCAGGAGATTGACTCCATCCCCGACCTGACCTTTCTCGGGGACCCTCAGAATGATTGGTGCGGAGGGCCCGACCATTTCCCCACCTTTTTCGGGGCTTACGCATGCGGCTTGGGAGACTTCAACGCCGATGGTATCGATGACTTCGCCATAGGTGCGCCGGGATTTTGCGGCGTGGACTACAACACCGGTAGACTGTACGTTTATTTTGGTTCGGACTCTCCAGACACTTCAGCGGACCTTGTAATAAAAGGAGACAGGTTCGAGGACTGGCAGGGCGAAACCCTCATAGGAGGCGACTTTAATGGCGATGGTATAGGGGACCTGCTAACCCTCTCTGTGGGATCGTATTACGGGTCCCGTGTCTATATTTACCTCGGTGAAACTCGGCCTGACACGGTCTATGATTGGCTGATGGATTACACGCTGGAGCGTCTCATAAATCTTGATGCTATAAGGGGCGGATACGATTTTGACGGCGACGGCTTTGACGACTTCGGCTGGTCTTTCGATTACGACACTTCCAACGTCTATCTCATGTTTTCAGGCGGAGACCCAATCGATACGGTCGCGGCCGATAGCGGCATCTTCGGAAGTTATCTCTTTTTCCCCGGGGACGTCTCGGAAGATAGTGTGGACGACATGGTGGCATACTTCGACGAGCCATGGAATTGCTGGAGTTTATGCCTTGGAGGGTCCCCGCTTGATATCGAGCCTGACTACCCTCTCTGGGGTTTCCGAACTTACACGTTGTTCAAATACACTATGGCTTCGGGCTTAGAGAGGTTGGTGCGGGACGACATCTTGCGGATGAGGCTCGTTCTCTATGAAATCGGCGTTCCCTTTGATACCTTCCCCCAGGCAATAATTGAATACGACTGCTTACACGGTCTTTCTGGAATCCAGGTCCTTGACATGGACGGAGCCTTGGGGCAGGAGATGGCCATGGCCAACCCTACGGCGGCGATAGTCAAAATCTACACTATAGTGACCACGGGAGTTGAGGAGGAGAATGAGTTGCCGGAGAACGCAAGTGCTCTATATGTATATCCCAATCCCTTCAATTCATCAATCACTATAATAATCTCGAATTGGAAAGGAGGTGAGGCGCGGATAGGAATTTATGACATTACTGGTAAACTTGTGAGAGAGTTTAGGAGAATTGGCACAAAAGGTGGTGATGCAAAAATAGTCTGGGACGCCACAGATGCCTCCGGCAAAAAGGTATCTTCCGGATTGTATTTTGCTGTGGCGAGCAATGGAACCCGCTCAGCTTGTGCTAAGCTTTTGTACCTGAAGTGAGGTCCCGTAGGTCGGTAGTCAGTCAGTGGCCTGATCCGGCTACTGCCGGACCTCCTGCCGACGTTTTTGTACTCCATGAAGAAAATTAGGCTGAACGCAGAAATCTACGCACAGGGAGGCCATTCGTCCTCTGCTTATCATTTGTATTCGCCGTCCTAAGAATGTACCGAGCTTGGTTTTGAGATATCCCTTTGCAGGAGAATCTAATGCCAGCACAATTTTCAACCGCCCCTCTTCTAATTGGGCAGTCGATAGACCAAACGGAGCTGTTTGTAGAAGTATGCTTGAAAGCGGTTAATGGGACAAATGGCACATTGTGAGACAAATCACCGTTTTTGAGAAAGGGTGCAGAATAGTGGTTCAAGGCGGGGTCATAGGATTGTATGCGATCCGGTTGATGTGATATCTCAGCGTTTGGACTTAATGCTAATTATTATGTTGACAGACAAGCCCAGTAAGCATTATAATGCAAACGAACAGCGGTTTCCCTTAAAGCTAAGGAGGCCCTTGTGGGAAAGCGAACCTTTTCAATTTCGCTCTTAATCTTCATCATCTATATAGTTTTGCCCATTCTTTGGGGCGCGGGAGAGGCCTGGGGATGGACGGTGCCGGTGCGACTTACCGGTGACCCCACTTCCAACCCGCGGGCGGCAGTTGCGGGTATAAATATCTATGTCGTGGAGGCGCGCCCAGGCTATGATTTTTATTTCCAGAAGTCCCAGAATAACGGGCGCTCATGGTCGCAACCCACTCAACCGGCAGACACCTTTTATGGAGGTTCTTGGTATCCCGACATTGAATATACTCCCAACGGGCTCATTCATGTGGTATGGGTGGGGCAGTACGAGGGTATATTCCGGTTTCATGCATTTCATCAATCGAGTTCGGACGGGGGCGAGCATTGGAGCCGGCGCCATCAGATTTTCAACAGCGGCGATGACGTTACGTATTACCCCAGCCTCGCAGCCAAAGCGGATACCCTTTTTGTAGCCTTTGTGAAGCTCGAAGGATTGCATGTCTTTCGCAGCTTCAATTCAGGAGTCACCTGGGGCGACAGCACGGTCGCTGACAGTAATTATTGGGCGTGGCCGCCTACAATTCTATATTCGCAAGGGAGGCTGCATCTCATATACATGCTTGGGTTTTCAGATATAGGGTTAAAGATCTATTATTGCCGTAGCGATGACTTAGGTTTGACTTGGTCAACACCCACAAATCTTTCCACTTATGACCCATGGCCTCCTTACTATGACAGCGTAAGCCCCTCAGCATACGTAGATGAAAGCGGTGATATTGTAGCTTCTTGGCTTGATTATCGATATGGGTATTCGTGCGATGGAACCGCGGATATTCTGAGTAGAATAAGCAACGATAACGGTGACACATGGCTTCCCGAGACCAGGTTGACTTACGTGCAAACAGGTGAAAGGCCTGTTTGCTCCGCTTACAATGACACAGTAGTTGTGCTCTGGCCGGATGCATCCCCATTTGGGTGCGATACGAGGAAGCTTTCTCTGTCGACCTCCGGAAACTGGGGCAGGACTTGGAGTGAGCCACAAATTATTGCAGGAGATGGGCGTGATACCGAGTTAGGTCCCTTCTTGTTTCATAGCGATCAACGAGGAGAAATCTATTTGCATTGTCTATTTAATATCCCGTCGCGAGGATATGGCACCTATTATATACGCAATAAACCTTTCTACTCCGACCGCAAGGTGATGCCGGATAGCCAGCCGGTCTTCCTGAAGATTGATGCCAACCCCAATGTCTTTAACTTGTCCACAGTCATAGGCATTGAGAATTCGGAAGGAGGTGAGGTTGAGATTTCGATATTCAACATCTTGGGGCAGAAACTCTGGTCTAAGACAATAAACGGAAAGGAGGGAAGTGTTATATGGGACGCCACAGACGCTTCCGGAAAAGTGGTATCGAGCGGATTGTATATTGCCGTGGCAAGCAGTAGAACACGCACGGCCCACGCGAAGCTACTATATTTGAAATGAGGTCCCGTAGGTCGGCAGCTTGATGCCGACGTTTTTGTATTGCATGAAGAAAATAAGGATAAATGCTGAAATTTACGCACAGGGAGGGCGTGCGTGTCTCATCACAATCTGCTCCTTCCAAGATTTGCCACTGTTTACGAACCACGCTTTCACACTTCATTGCATGGACCTATTTGAGTCATTATGTCGCAATTATCAAATCTTCATATACGCCTATTGCTTCATGCCCGATCATTTGCATGCAGTAATCTCAGTCAGGGGCATTAAATCGATCATAGATTTAGTTCGGGCATTCAAGAGCAAAGCCACGATCGATTCCAGGCGGTACGGCTACCAGGGGCGTATATTTCAGCCGAGATTCTATGACCATTTTGCCAGGACGATGAAGGATTTGGAGAATGAAATCAATTATATCCTGTTAAACCCGATTAGAAAGGGGCTGGCCGCTGAAATCAGTGATTACGCGTATAGCCGATGGTTTGTTTGAATGTCGGCAGCAAGCTGCCGACCTACCGGGCTTGTTAATTCCCTAACGCCCCATCGAATTTCCGTCCACCGATTTCAATCATTGCGAATTTGCCATTCTTATATTACCTTGTGATTTGCTCGATGGTGACAATGGCCAACCTCATTTGGGAGACGATATGGACCTTTTAGAGCTCATGCGCAGCCGCGCCTCGATAAGAACATTCACAGATAAGCCGGTTGAACCGGAAAAATTAGCTTTGATACTGGAGGCGGCGCGCTGGGCCCCAACGGGCGGCAACAGGCAGCCCTGGAGATTCGTGGTCGTCCGCGACAAGAAGAAGCAGGCGCTGTTCGATCCCCGATTTCGTCAGCCCTGGATACTAAATGCCCCTGCAATCATAGTGGTGATTTCCTCCCCTTTCGATACCTGGGAGAAGTATGACGAGCTCGATCAGATGTTCGTACAGGACGTGGCCACGTCGACGCAGAATATTCTACTCATGACGCACGGCCTCGGCCTGGGGGCGGTTTGGGTGGCGACGTTCTCGCGGACAGAGGTTCGCAAAGCTCTCGAGATACCAAAGGAATTTCTCATTCAGGGGCTGGTCTGTCTGGGGTACTACGACAAGAACGGATCGACCGAGTATCACGGCGAAGTCATTGCCAATACCAAGGAGCGCCCCAGAAAGCCGATCAGCGAGATTGCCTTTGATGGCATCTTCGGCAAGCCCTGGAACACGCTTCCCAGAGAATAGTCCATTTCCCGAAAAGAAAAACCGGCCAGAGGGGCCGGCTTTTTACATGTTTGCTTTAGAATTTATTTTTCCATGCGGTCAGGATATTTACGTGCCCTTGCTCGAATTTGGCCAGGAAAGCATATACTTCGGTGGCCACGGGGTCTTTGACCTTTTCGACTTGCGATTTGTAAAAATCTCTGGCTTCTTCCTCAAGCTCTATGGCTATCCCGAGGATTTGATGCGGGTCCTTGGTTTTATCCAGCTTTTCGAGCCTGGCCTTATGAGTTTGAGCCATATCTTCGGGAATTTCCGGGAGTCCGGTCTGGCGCATTATGTCGTTATAAGTGACCCACTTCTCCGAGCGGACCAGGCTGTCGTATTCGGCTTCCAAGGTCCAATAATGATCCTTTTCTTCGTTTGCCAGTCGTCCCAGAAGCGATGATAACTTGGGATTAGCGATCTTTGTAATCGCTTGTTTGTAGAAGACATAGGCGGCCAATTCCGCGTTAATGCCCCTTGTCAAAGCATCCAGCGATTCCTGCGTGGATTCCTTCATCGGCTCTCCTTGAAAATCCAATTCCAGGCTGCATTCAATTCTCGCCAAGATAAGGCGGGGTCGAGCCTTTGTCAATGTCGCCCGAGAATATGCCAATCGGTCTTTCTCGAGCATGAAACCCTGTTCGCGGTCGAGAACTTGTGTCATATTTCACAAAAGGCTTGCCTAAAATGATAATCTTTATTAACTACTTGGGTCGAAATGGAAATTTGACGCTGAATCTGAAGACCTGTATCCAAAGACTTTATGGAACGATTGCGACTACCTCGCTTAGCATATAATTGGATTAGCACCGCCGGCGCCATTATCGCGTCGGTCACGGCGCTGATGATCATTTTCCTTCTGATATTGAACATCGTCGCCAGGATGACAAACCCATACCTGGGGATATTCATCTACATGGTATTGCCGCCTATATTGATTGTCGGCTTGCTGCTAATCCCTCTGGGCATGTGGCGCCAATGGGGTCGCGTCAGAAGAGGTGAGGAGGCCGCCGATCTCAAGTGGCCTTTCATCGATCTAAATAAGAGAAGCCACCGGAACGCTTTTATAATCTTCGTCATTGGAACGACCGCCTTCATTATAGTGGGAACGGTGGTCAGCTACCAGGCTTATCATTTTACGGAATCGGTGCAGTTCTGCGGCACCACCTGCCATTCGGTGATGCACCCTGAATATATCGCCTACCAGAATTCGCCTCACGCCAGGGTCGCCTGCACCGAATGCCACGTCGGCTCTGGCGCAGGTTGGTATACGAAGTCGAAACTTTCCGGCATGTACCAGGTCTATGCAGTTCTGGCCAATGTTTATCCGCGGCCGATACCTACGCCGGTGCGGAATCTGCGCCCGGCCCAGGAGACATGCGAGCAGTGCCATTGGCCGAGGCAGTTTTTCGGAGCGCAACAACGGCAGTTTAATCATTATCTTTATGATGAAACCAACACGCATTGGCCAATAAACATGCTGATCAAAACAGGTGGAGGTGATCCCAAGACGGGGCAGGTGTCAGGAATTCATTGGCATATGAACATAGGATTCAGGGTTGAATATATTGCCCGCGACGAGAGACGCCAGGATATACCGTGGGTCCGCGTGACCGATAGAATGACTGGACGAGTCACTGTCTATCAAGACCAGGCGAATCCTCTGACGGAAGAGGAAATCACGAAAGCCACTCCTCGCACAATGGATTGTATGGATTGCCATAATCGTCCCAGCCATATTTATCATGCCCCGGATTATAGTATCGACCTGGCCCTGCTCACGGGCCATATCGAGCAAGGTATACCGGAAATAAAGAAGGTGGCCGTGGAGTCTATGGCCAAAGAGTATCACTCCGAGGATTCTGCGGTCAGCTCCATAGCCAATGCCATAACGTCATACTACAGGCTAAATTACGCCGATTCCTACGATAGCATACGAGTTGCGGTCGACGACGCGGTCGTTGCCACCCGAGAAGCGTATTCGCAGAACATCTTTCCCCGTATGAAGGTCAACTGGTCGGAATACCCCAACAACATCGGGCATTTCTACAGCGTCGGATGCATGCGGTGCCATCTGGGAAATCACAAAAGCGATTCTGGAGTCACAATCACGCATAAATGCAACGCCTGCCATACCATACTCTCGCAGAGAAGTGACCAGATGGCGCAAGTCTCTACAACGCCGGAAGGGCTCGAATTCAAGCATCCCGTCGACATCAGCGAAGCTTGGAAGGAAACCGGTTGTTACGAGTGCCATTCCGGAACTCAGCCCTGACATAGTAGCTCAGCCCGAATTCTCGAAGGCCTCAAGCGCCAATATGCTCTCGTGCATATATGTCATTTGATGCCATTGTGCCTGTGGGTCGCGAGCGGGTTCGGCCTTAGCCGAACCTGGCGTGGCAATCTGCATCGCCCAACCGGCGACGAATCGAGCATGACCGCCGTTTGCCAAAACATGGTGGCATCGGCTGGGGGCAGATTGCCACGCTCCTCCCCCGCCGATGGCGGGGGAGCGCTCGCGACCCGACACCGCATTCAGACTGGAAATCGTTTGCGAGGCAACATAATACCACTTACCCATCATTGCCGCTTTTTACTCAAAAAATCGCTTGATATGGAGGCGGAATTTCCGATATTAGGGCCGGGAAATTTAGCGAATTCCTCGGATAAAATCTTCGGGGCCTTCAAGTGCTCGCGAAGATCACTTAAGATGAGGTTTTAGATGAAAGGAGAAGGCAATGAGGGTCTCAATAGATAAAGACCTCTGCACGGGTGATCAAATCTGCGTCGATCTCTGCCCTGAAGTGTTCGAAATGGATGGTGACATCGCCAAAGTTATTGTTGACGAAGTGCCCGCGGAATACGAGGACGTTTGCAAGGAGGCGGTAGACAGCTGTCCCGCCGAATGCATCAAGATCCAATGAGTTGAAAAGATCGGGAATTTGGGCGCACGCAAGCCCGTAATAAAAGGCCCCGGCCCTAAACCAGGGGCCTTTATTTATCTTGATAATATAAATCTAGGATGAACTTGTAATGAAACCGAGATGAGTTTGCCGAGGTTTCTATATATGAAATTATCAGATCGGGACTAAATCGGTTTTTGTTGAGGTGATTCATGTGCAGTCGCGGATTCAAAAGGCTTCTTAAAATCGATCTTGGACGAACGAGATTCAAAGACGCCTGGGACCTGCAAAAGGAAATTGTCGACCTACGCTATGCCAACAAGCTTCCCGATTGCCTTATTCTTACCGAGCACGAACCCGTGATTACCATGGGGCGGGCGACAATCCATGAAAATATTCTTTTTCCCGAAGAAGAGTTAAGGGCGCGAGGTGTCGACTTGCATGCGGTGGAACGCGGGGGCGATGTCACGTTTCATGGCCCCGGGCAACTTGTAGCGTATCCCATAATCGACCTTACTAATCGCGGTCGCGACCTACACCAATACTTGCGAGACCTCGAAAATCTCGTCATCACGACGCTGGCTGACCTCGGCATCAAAGCAGGCACCAAGAAGGGGCTGACGGGGGTCTGGGTCGACGACCACAAGCTGGCGGCGATTGGCGTGGCCGTATCGAGGTGGATCACTTATCACGGACTGGCCCTTAATGTCAGCACCGATCTCGATTATTTCAAGCTCATCAACCCCTGCGGTATCACCGAATATCCGGTTGGTTCTGTTTCGAACCTGCTGGCAAAGGAAGCCGATATCGGCGATGTGGCCAATATCATGGCCGACAATTTTGCCAGCATGTTCTACTACGAAATGGAGACTGTCGACGATGTGGGCTCAATCATGTTGGAGGATACACCGGCATAATATGACTCGCAGCGTGGAGTATTTCAGGATCGGGAGAACCGACGATATCGAGCGTCAGGGAATGGTCAGAGTGAATTTGCTCGGCAATCGGATCGCGGTGCTGCCGTACGGAAACTATTTTATCGCCATCGAACTCTCAAGCTCGACGACTGAGCCCAGAGCGTTTCTGCCCGACCGGCCGCATTATTCATATTCGGGGACGAAGAGTCCAATCAAGCGCCTGCTCAGCGATTCCGGCGGTAAGCTTTGGGGCAAAATCAGGCAATTCCCGGTCAAGGTCGAGGACGGTTTCGTGCTGGTAGGAATTGCAGGCTGAGGAGGCGCTTCTGGAAATCACAAACCGTCGCATAAACGATTACATCAGGCGCCTGCTGCCGTCCGGCGACGCTGTTCTTTCGCAAATGGAAGCTTACGCAGCCGAGAACGAATTTCCCATTATCGGCCCCATGGTCGGTCCTATATTACGCCAGCTGGCCTTCGCGATAAGAGCCAAGAACATCTTTGAGCTGGGTTCCGGGTTCGGCTATTCCGCCTATTGGTTTGCCGGGGGCTTGAGGAACGGCGGAAAAATCATTCTTACAGACCACTCCCGGGATAATCGCCGGAAGGCCCTGGCATATCTAAGGCGAGGTGGTTTTGAGAGGGTGATCGATTTTCATGTTGGCGATGCCCTCGAGATATTGTCCCGATGCAATGGGCCATTTGATATCATCCTTAACGACATTGACAAGGAAGATTACCCCAGGGCGTTCGACCTAGCCATCCCTCGCCTTCGGCGCGGCGGCCTGTTTATTACCGATAACGTCCTCTGGTCGGGCCGCATCTTGCGCAAGAACGCTGATAAAACCAGCCAGGCTATTCTCGAGTTCAATCGGAAGCTTTTCAACACCAAGGGCGTCTTATCATCGATCATCCCCATCCGCGACGGTATTGCAATTGCTGCAAAATTGTGACCCCGAGTTCTTAGCGGCGCATTTCGCCGAGGTGCATTTTATTCATAATTGCATATCAAGTGCGAACCCAATAAGTTGCTGCCATGACATTAAAGCAGATGATTGAACGGGACGCTTATGATCTCGGCTTCTCCGCCTTCGGAGTGGCCGCTGTCGACTACGACCCTCTTGGTCACAGCAGGCTGGTGCAGTGGCTTGATGCCGGCTATCAGGCGTCGATGGAATATATGCAACGTGGCCCTCGCCAGAGATTCGATCCACGGACGCACCTGCCGGATGCCAGGTCGGTGATCGTCTGCGCCCTTAATTATTACGTCAGTCCCAATGATGACCCGTCGAAACCTTGCATCTCTATCTACGCCCGCGGCGAGAACTACCATACTGTGCTCAGGGACAAGCTCGAGGCCTTGGTTATCAAGATTAAGGAGAAGATCGGGAATTTTAAGTACAGGGTTTTCGTCGATTCCCAGGCCTTCTCCGAGAAGACCTGGGCTCAGAAAGCGGGAATTGGGTTTTTGGGGCGTAATGCCATGCTTATTATCCCGCCTAAGAAAAGGAACAACCCGGCTCGGGCCTGGGGAAGCTTTCATTTTCTCGGCGTCATAATCTCAGACCTTTATCTCGAGTCAGATTCGCCCGGCGTTGGCACCTGCGGCGAATGCCGCAAATGCATTGACGCCTGTCCGACCAACGCAATTATCGGGAATGCTATCGTCGACTCGAATCGATGTATCTCTTATCATACAACTCAAAACAAAGGTGAAATCCCAAATGAAATCGCCTCTGCAATGGGCAACATGATGTTCGGTTGCGATATCTGTCAACTCATCTGCCCCTACAACAGCAGATCCAATCCCACGAGTGAGGCGCGCTTCAAGCCCGGGCCCGTTGATTTCGACCGACAAAAGAGCATCACAGAAAACGAATTCAAGAGCCGTTTCGCGAAAAGCAGCCTTGGTGAAATCAAATTCGGCATGTTCGAACGCAACCTGCGTATCGCGTGGAGTAACCTCAAAAATCGTCTTAATAGGAACTGGTCCCGATAAGGGTCGTCTATGAACCAATGCGATTATGCCGGCCCCCTCTTTGGGAGATGAGAGCCCTGGATTTGCTCAAAAATCCCGATTTTGGCTGCTGAATTGTCCAAACAGGTATCTTAATGATAATTTTTTCTATCTGGATAACATTTTGATGTGTAATATTTTAGGGCGATTTTTGAGCG
>Ga0315289_10014571_pt1 | contig 10970 bp, 16 predicted proteins | sample YL17G11_40_MG_FD_203452 | JGI IMG/M metagenome (GOLD analysis project Ga0315289, IMG submission 203452) | Sediment microbial communities from Yellowstone Lake, YNP, Wyoming, USA - YL17G11_40 | ecosystem: Environmental > Aquatic > Freshwater > Lake > Sediment | place: USA: Wyoming | collected...
CAGGCAGTTTAGCACTCATGAAATAGGACATTTCTACTTTGCTCTAATAGGACATTATCACTTTGCTGTTACATCAAAATATTTTTACTTGACAAAGCGAATTAAATATGGCATCCGTTTATTTCGTTGTCCTAATTAATTAGGAATTTCTTAATTTATTATGAAAGGTGATACCATGAGCGAACTTATTGCCGAGTTAAATTTTGATTCAAAGTCTATCTGGCAGCCCAAGGGATTTGAACCCCATCCCTTCCCTGAAAGGACGTGGCCCATTATGAAAAAACTGGGATTGAAGGGATTAACACAGGTGGAGGGGGAGGATCTCAAGGAGATCCAGGAAAAGTTTGATAAACCTATGATCACAGGGACCTTTCGTCATTTCACCAATGAGAAGATAGAAAAACTGGCGCTCATGTGGGTCCTCATCAGTAAGAGCATTGCTGGTGGCTCATGGATGGGCTGGCCAAAGGATGGGTACGATTTCCCTGCGCTGGTAATAGCTTGGGAAGAGTCGAAAAAAAGGCTCCACATCATCATTGACCTCATGCCCATCATGGATTGTGTTGAGTATGAGTGGTACCGGGAGAAATACCTGGATGGTATTGAGCCCACCTACAACGAGTTTAAGGATTTAATTGGCCCGAACTCAACCTACAACTGGTTTCGGGCTATGGAAGGGCCGTACTCTATCTTTGACTCACCGGGTGAAAAACGGGAGAGAGCCCTCAATTGCGAGATTGCCTATCTCACGTACTGGGTGGAGATGGTGAAAAAGGCAGAGCCGGTTCAAGATTCAAAATACAGGGAATACGCTGATCGGAGGAAAAAGATCATTCAACAGCAGTTGAGGAGAAGAGATCCTCTCGGTTCTGTCCTAGTTCGGACCCTCGGTCCTGAACTTGGGAAAAAGGCTATTCTCGGCTATACCTAAATTTCGGGCTGACAGGAAAAGCAGGTTTTTAAAGGAGGGAATCAGATATGCCTTCTATGATTGAGATCATGAAGAAAGGCGCAGAACTGGTGAACAATGATGAGGAGTTCAAGGCTCAGATGGTGGACTTAGATGGAGATATCATCTTCTGGCGATTCAGGGATGATAAGCCTCCGGTGACTACTCGCACTGATAAAGGGGTCTTAGTGGTGGAAGAAGGAGAGAATCCCAATTCCCAGATCGGGATGGCACTTAACTCCAAGGTGCTCCTCGATGTGATTGATAATTCCTTAGAGGTCAAGATGATGTACCTCCACACGGAGCTGGTGAAAGGGAATGTAGAACTAGCCAGGCACCATGTCTTTGCCCTTACTCCGTATATCTTCGGGATGCAGGATTACTACGATTCTGATCCAGAATTCAAACGCATGGTTGTAGAGAAGAGGCAGGAGATTACGGGTGCCTGAAAAGGATCTCCAGGAACATCAGATCATCATTGATGAAGAGAAGTGCATCGGATGTGGGGTCTGCATCCAGTACTGCAATGTAGATGCTATTGCCATATCTGATGAAACAGGGAAGGTTCAGGTAGTGGATCTGGAGAGCTGTATTGAGTGTCACAGTTGCCAGCAGATGTGTCCAGAAGAAGCTATCAGGGTTTACCCTCAAGTCATAGATGCACTGAGGGAGATCTAAAGAAGAAACAGTCCATGGTCGAAGTCCTGATAGATAGAGAACGGTGTATCGGGGCAGATGCGTGTGGAGGCACGTGCGTTAGAATCTGTCCACCGGATGTGCTTGCTTATGCGGAATGGGAGGGGAAGAAGGTTCCTGTAGTGACCGATATTGATCTCTGCATGAAGGATCACGGGTGCGAAAGGAACTGCCCGGTCAGGGCCATTACGGTTCTCCCTCCTCAGACTGATTCCAGGGATTTTTGAAAAACCTTTTTCATTAAAGGAGGTGTTTCCATGAGTGATAAGTACCATTTGGAAAAGGAGGTAGGCTTCAGGTGTGACACGTGGCCAGCAAAGAACGTTCCCGAGATTCGTCCATTTCCTGAAGAGTGCTGGGAAATTCTCCGTACCCTTGACCTTAAGCCCTTGAGGGGGATGTATCAGGGGTATAATATAGATCTCCTGCTTGAAAACCTCGATTCCCCCATGGCAAAAGGCGCTGTTCGCGTCTTTCAGTCAGACAAGATCGAAAAGGTCTGCCTGTGGTGGCAGGTCCTTTCTGGCCGTTCCATCTCAGGTGCTGTGATTGGGATTCCCCGGGATGATTATGATTTTCCAGTAATGTTGATTGACTGGGATGAAGGGAGGGGACCAGGGCACGGTATGGTTGACCACATGCCCCTCTGTGACATTGTGCTGAATGAAGAGTACCGGCTCAAATACCTCGATAAACTGGATGATACCTTCCGGAAATACGCTGACATCATCGGCGCGCCTTCTTTCCACGTCTGGTTCAGGACCTTAACCGGGCCGTTCTACATCTTCTTCAGGACACAGGCAGGCGGCACCCCGGAGTATCGGCAGCGCATTCTGAACCTTCCGCTCGCCTATCTCAAGCTCTGGGCTGAGACAGTCAAAGAAGCCAAACCTATTACCGACCCTGCCCACAGGGAATACTGCATCAAGAGGAAGCGGATCCTTCAGGACTGGCTCTTTGTGCGGGATCCCGTAACGTCAGTTATGCTCCGGTGCTACGGGAAGGAACTCGGCTCATTGGTGATGAAAGGGTTGTCGTAAAGAATACGGAATGATGAATAAAAGACCTACCCGCAAGGCGGGCCTTCGGTCTTATGGAGGTCATTATGCCCAAAGTAACTGAACAGGATATTATACAGATTGAAATAAGGATTGATGAGGAAAAGTGCATGGGTTGTGGCACCTGTGTAGAGGTCTGCCCGGTTCAGCTCCTGGAATTGAAGATAGTAGATAAAAAGAAAAAGACAAGTGCACCTGACCAGAGCTTCTGCCTGAAGTGTCACATGTGCGAGTTCCACTGCGGTTATCAGGCCATTAAGGTATATCCACCCTTTGAAGGCCAGCAGCCGACTGACCAGACCAAGGTGCCTATTCCCCACACCCATCATCACTGATCTACTAAAGAACCTTATACAGGCGGAGGTATTTGTTCTCAGAGAATAAACCCTCCGCCTTTCTTTTCATCTTGCACCTTACAACTGTACCACAAGAAATCAATATTTACTTTCCCCGAATAATGGATTATTCATATACGAAAGAACTTATCATAACCTCTTATAAGAGTGGGCATACTATGAGATTAGACCGCGGGCAAATTGAGGTAGTTGATGATGCCATGGCCGAAGTGCTCCGGCGGAAGACGCCTGCTGAGAGGATACAGATCGGTTTTACCCTGTGGACATCAGCCTATAATATGTTGATGACCCACCTGAAAAAGACTCATCCAGATTGGACCAAAGAAAGGATTGAGCAGGAGGTAGCCAAAAGGCTTTCCCATGGGGCCGTATGATCTGCTGCAAAAAATTGCAGGCTTGCTTGAGCAACTTCATGTTCCTTACCTTGTAACGGGCTCTATTGCCGCCATGGCATACGGAGAACCTCGACTGACAAATGATATTGACATTGTTGCTGCAATAAATGAAAGCCACAGAAAGAAATAGGGTGGTTGTCCCTGGATTTCCCCTCTGGTATGTAAAGGAGGACTTATGGGTAAGTCTGTCTGTCAAAGTTGTGGCTATATAGGAAATCCAACAAAAGTAATGAGAGGAAGCTTTCTTATTGAATTAATCCTTTGGTGTTGTCTTTTCATTCCAGGAATGATTTACACAGTCTGGCGGTATACCAGCCAATATTATGCCTGCCCTAAATGCGGGAAAGATTCAATGATACCCACCGATTCTCCGATAGTGAAACAAGAAGTAAAGGGATTAACGAAAAAGTGTCCCTTTTGTGCTGAAGAAATCCTCGCCGAAGCAATCAAGTGTAAACATTGTGGGGAGTTCTTGCAGGGAGAACAGAAGAGGATTATGGAGGAATAAAAGCAGTGCTGGAAGAAACAAGCTAAACCAATTGTAAGAGGGGCTAAAATGAAAAAATACTTTGTTGTGATTGTAGGAATTCTGATTGTAATGGTTAGTTTTGTTTCATACGCTCAAACTCGCCTTGATGAACTTATTAAAGCAACGACCTATAATGGTAAAAAGTTTATTCAGAGTTATAGAATTGAGAACGGATCGGCATATCTCCAATTGAATCCGAGTCTCTGGAATTCGTTGTCGGAACCACAGAAACGCCAGCTTTGCGATGCATTAGCTGCCTCTTGGAACGGCATGGGTTTGCTAAATGGATGGTTATATGTATATTCGACGGAGATCGGGCGAATTAAACCTAATTGGAGTGGGGGATGGGAATTTGAGCCGAAGTAATAAAACGATTGAGAGTATTATCTAAGATAAGGAGGCCAAAATGAAAGATATAAAAAAACAAATAACATGGATGACTCTATTTTGCTTTTTGATCGCCATCATTGGTTGTTCCTCGAATGCAGCATTTGTTTATACTCCAATGTCTCAGTTTAAAAGCACTAAGAAATTTCCTGCAAGAGTTGCTGTTAAGGCATTTTTAGATCAAAGGGGAAATAATAATAAAAATTACAGCCTTTTAGCTCTTATTCCAATAGTACCCTTTGGGATAGAAGAATATAACAGACCTGAGGCGGGCAGTGAATTTGGGGCTACCCAGACATCATACCAAATTCGGCCACCGGAAGATTTTTCGAAAGCCTTGGTTACAGACCTTAAGGCAAGCAATATGTTCGAGGAGGTTTTTTATACAGAAAGAGAACTTCCAAAAGATGCTGATCTTGTTATAGAAGGAACGATAAATTCAACGGATTTTCGTGGGGAAGTAATAACCTATTGTCTAAGTTTTGCCGCAGCTTATCTATGGTTTTTTGGTCTGCCTGTAGGGCATAGTTCAAATGAGATTGTTCTAAGCCTCCGATTGATTACAGCAAAAGATGGAAACACAGTTTTGGAAAGATCGTATAATAAACAAACCTCACAAACAGGAGGTCTTTATTATAGTAATGCCAGTTACTGCGAAGGGTATGCAAGAATGGTTGAGGATATTAACAGAGATTTTGTAACAGCTATAGAAGGGGAATTTACAAATAAACCTCCAGAATTTTGGAAATCCATAAAACAGTAACAGAGTGATCCTCGGAATTTGCTTCTCAGCGAGAGGGAATATTAGGGAAACATGAAGAGAATCTTGCTTTTAATAATTTTGTTGACCGTCCTCTTCATATGGGAGAAAGCTTCAGGAGAGTTAAAATATAACCCTTATGAGCATAAATGGGAAGAAGCACCTGCTGATTCCAGTCTCAAATACAATCCCTACCAGAAAGACTGGTCTTATTCATCACCCGTTTCAAAGCCTCGATATAATTCGTATGAGAAAAAATATGAACTTGCTCCAGATGATTATAAATTGAGATACAATTCGATGGAGAAGAAATGGGAGTATGCCCCACCTAATTCTGACTTAAAATATAATTTTTATGAAAAGGACTGGGAGTTTGAAAAATAAATCATTGTTACTTAACCCCATTCAGTTGACTTTGAAATATAAAGTGAAGTTCCTGTCAGCCTGAGTGCTGTTAGGGGATTTTTATGTTCTAAAGGATTTAAAAAAGAGGATGCGGCCATGCAAACAAAAGAAGGTAACAAGGTGAATAACTTAGCATTAGTGGTTATCTTTTTCATGCTGTTCAGTATCTCATTACCTTCTTCAGCCTGGGCAGAATACACATATATTGAGATTATTCCTTCTGACTGGCATGGAGCGGGACGACCCAATGGGGTTAATGCTATCAATAATGGCGGAGATATAGTTGGAGAAGCTGAGGATGCTAAAGGCCGTCAGAAGGGGTATCTCTACAGCGGTGGGAAATACACTGAGATTATTCCCCCTGGTTGGATGGATGCTTATGCTTCTGATATCAATGATAATGGAGATATCGTAGGATCAGGCAACGATGGTGGTAGTAATAAGGGTTTTCTCTACAGTGGTGGAAAATACACTGAAATTATCCCCCCTGAATGGTTCCAAGCCGGTGCTTATGCAATCAATAATAGCGGAGATATCGTTGGAGGTGGTTGGGATACGAACGGTTATACAAAGGGTTTTCTCTACAGTGGTGGGAAATACACTGAGATTATCCCCCCTGAATGGTACGGGGCTGGTGCTCGCGCTATCAATAACAGCGGAGATATCGCAGGCTCTTCCTGGACTGTTGCGTATCAGGAGTGGGACATATTTCTCTACAGTGGGGGACGCTACACTACGCTTTTTATCAGTGGTGCGGTGCTTGAGGGTACAGACGCTTCGGATATCAATGATAACGGAGATATCGTTGGATGGATTGATGACAGACCCAACTATAATAAGAGTGGTTTCCTCTGGAACGGTGAGGTGGATTTCCCCCCGACATACACAAGGTTTATCCCCCCTGGGTGGGATTATGCTTCAGCTAATGCTATCAATAATAACGGAGATATCGTTGGAGAAGGTTACGATCTTTATGATTTAAGTACAAAGGGTTTTCTCTACAGTGGTGGGAAATACACTGAGATTATCCCCCCTGGCTGGCTGGATGCTTATGCTTACGATATCAATGATAACGGAGATATCGTAGGAAGGGGTATAGATGCGAACGGTGTCGTGAAGGGTTTTTTAGCTACTTTAATGTCAGTATGTTTGAACTGGACAGATGTCATTGGAAAGTACAACGCCTATGTGAGTGGTTCAGCAACTTGGAATGATGTGATTACGTGCTATACAGAGTATACTTCTCCTGAATAGCAACATTGTGCACCATGAACGAGCTGGTGAGTGCGACACCAAGGACACAAAAACTATACAGGGGGGTATCCCCCTAAGAATCCCCAAAACATTTTCGGTTCAGGTATTTAGGGGCATAAAATACTTGAGGAATTTTTGAATTTTAAACTTCGTATGCTGGAAATCCGGATGCAGTTATTGAAGGAGTGACATATGGCAGAAACCGTTTCAGTTAAGGGAATAGTTTCATTTATTATAGCAACAGTAACAACCAAGGCTAATCTGATAAAGGCATCGGAGATGATTGATAAAGCGGTGCAAGGAACTATTAAACTATCAGCACCAGAAATCACGGCAGTAGAATTTAACAATAAAGCAGGGAATAGCTGTATAAAGGGAACGGCAGAAATTGAGATAATTATCAAGGAGAAAAAATGAGCGATGAGTTTGATCCCATCAGAATTTCAGAAGCTGTTGTTTCCCTTCCATAATTCCTCCTAAACCATAATCAATTCTTTCCGCATACAAAAGTAAGAAGTCTCCCACCGAAAATTTTTTGAATTTATTCGGTAAAAATTCGGTAAAAATTCAATTTCAAACTTGTAGTATATTATGAAGGCAAAGGAATAGCTGAACGCATTTCGGGCTATCCTTACGGTTGAGGTGCCTTTTCGTAGGAGGAATAATCCTTTCATCAATAGGAGGGCTTAAGGTATGAGCAGAAAGTACAAAAAACGAAGGAAGCCACAGTTAATCGGAAGGATAAGATAATAGGCAAGCATAAAAAGTATACTGGACTTAGTATAGAAATCATACCAGTAGCAACTTTTTGCAGAAGGAACAGATTTTTTACTGGTATGACAATCATTCTTGTAGGCTCATTTCCAGGAGTACAAAAGTTATACAGTCTCAACATATATAGTAAAAAAAGTCAAAAAATTTGATTTTGTTTTTGTAGTATATAATGAAGAATAATGAAAAGAGAAAAACAAAAATAGGAGGGAAGATATGGATTTACCATGCCATACATCTGTAGTTTTAAACAGTAAGTTAAGAGATTTCATAAAAGGGGATAACGACAGTTGATGGTGACAATGAAGCGAATCATCAGACCCACAGGAAATCCAGCTTCAGTCAGCGTGAAGATGGAGAACGATCTAAAAAGAGGAGTCATCAAAAGCTGGATTTCCTCTACCATAACGTATGCTTTCCAAGGTCAATCTTTTGGATTTGAGTCAAAAATTCATCGCATTGTCTTATCGGTAGAGAAGGCTAAGAGAGCTATCCAAAATGTAAGCACTATTACGAATGCTATCGGGCGTATTCACGAGGATAAGAGTTTTCATCCTGATGAAAGGAGCGGTTTTTATGGAAAGAAATTTATTAGCAATAAAAGAGACCTGCGAATCTATATTTTTGCAAAACCTTTAAAGCCATTTATCCCACCTTCGAGGATTGAGATTTATCCCGCTGATAAGATATCACTCGGTGACTATAAAAAATACCTTAACAGTCTGAATAGTATTGCTGGCTTAAGGGTCTCATCAGTTGAGTACGCTATCGACCAGTATTGTTGGCCTTCTTATGTAGAGCATCTCTTCTGCCTTGAACTCAGATATTTGTATTTTCCATACCAGAGGAAAGCGAACTTGTATGGAGGTACTGCTTTGGGGGTTGGAACAAGGTTAAATATGGTCTGCCACTTCGGCAACAGGAACAAGTGGAAACTCTACGAACGAGGCAAGGATAAAGACAAGGATAGAATAAGGAAGGGGTGGCAAAATCAGAAATTAGGCAGGGTACGATTGGAGCATACTGCAACAAGGGAAAGGTTGAGAAAGCATGGAATAAACACCCTGAGCGATTTTATGAGAGGCCCTAAGTTCTATGAACTGAATAAAGGGTTATGGCATTTTAAGAAATTTGAAGGCTCCTCAAGATTGCCAAATGAGTGTGATGAGTATGATACCGGGGTTTTTCAGAAGGAATATTTCGCCGCGAAAGAAAAGGTTAGCAATCGCGCACAGTATTTGGGAGAAGCGGAGGCGAAGGATGTACGAATACTTAGAGAAAGATTGCTTTTATCCATGCAAGTGTTTGATAGGCAATGGAGTGCCCCCAACGGGAGGGGATATATTATAAGGTTAAATACTATATGACTATATGGGAATGTAACTTTTTACCCTATTCAAAAAACATATTATAGCTTGAAATTGATTTGCGGTGATTATTCGATTTTTTGTTCATGTGTTACAAGAGGATACATCAGCGAAGGACACTGACAATTTGAGGTTCAGACTTAACATTATTGATTATGAGAGACCTTGGAAGAATTAATTAGCCCTAAAGAATTATCTAAGCTCTTGAAGGTATCTAAACCCTGGCCGTATGTCATGGTGAAGAGAGGTCTCTTGCCCTGTTACAAAATGGGGAAGGTGATACGTTTTAGGTGGAGCGATATTGAGAGCTACCTTGAACAATGTAGGTTTGATATAAAATGAAACCTACTTATTACGTATCAGCAGGATGAAAAATTCTATCGAAGAATCAACAAATTGTAGACCCTTCCCACTACTTTCCCACTACCAGAACACGTCATTGTTGTTAAAGAGAGAGCTTGACATCATATCATTGTTGATATATATATCAACAATATGATAGCAGAAAAACTAAGAGAGATTATCAAAAAGGAAAAACGTACCTATAGAGAAATAGCTCAGGAAATAGGTGTTGACCATGCAAGCCTTTACCGCTCTCTCATGGATAGTGCAAATCCAGAGTGGAAGACAATCGAGAAGGTTTTAGATTGCTTAGGTTATGAAATAAAGATCATCAAATCAAAAACGAGATAATGAAAAATAACTTAAAGGGAATATAGCCATAACAATATAATCATAAAAAGGAAGGACAAAGAATGAAAAACGCTCAACCACTTAAAGAAGAGACAAGTTTGAACTGGTCTCATTCATCTCTGATGAAAAAGCCTCAGACTAATTTTGATGTTATCTTTGTTTCCAGAGACGGGTTCAATATGCATAATCAGGGATGTCTTTATCTCTGGATGGCATTGGATTATCATTTCAAGAAGAACCGAAACATAGAATTGACAAGTGACGAACTCTTAGCAACCATTGATCTTATCACAGAAGAAAACAATTACGTTCCTTGTGTTCTTGATTCAACAACGATGATGCATTACATAGGAAGACTGTGGGCAATTGGTCTTTTTGATCGAAGTAAAACTGGATTAACATATACCTATACCTTTACTAACATTGTAAAATCTTATGGACTGGAATGGTTTCAAAAAGATAATCCATACATCATGCAACCACTACCTTATCATCTTGAAATGATAAAGGAGGAAGAAATTTCTAAGATAGAAAAAATGAAAGTACTGATTAATGAATGTGAGAGTTTAGAATCGGAAAGTTTTCGGCTCGCAATGTTTTTATTAGCGTGGCTGTCTCCTTCGGATTTAGATAAATTGAAAAGCATAGAAATTCCTCGTGAAAAAATACCTGAACTGAGAGAGGAATCTAAAAAATTGGGTGGATTTGATTATATAAAAAACAAATATGATCAGATTAGAAAGGAGATAGATAATAAATTATCAGAACTTGCTGAATATTTAGAAAAGAAAGAATTTGAAATAGATGAATTAGAGGATCAATTGAGTGAAGGTCAGTTTTTATGGCTACAGAAACATGAAGCAGAAATTAAAAAACACTTAAAGGGAATAGAGCCATAACAATATAATCATAAAAAGGAAGGAGGTGAAAAAGATTAAATCTAAGCCATTGAGGCTGATAAAGCGAAAGGAGAATTAAGTAGAAAAAGGGACAACCCCAATACTGTTCGGCATACTTCTTGATTTTGAGTATGTTATATAAGTAATTGATATTACTTACGAATAAATATTTCTAGACATCCTCTCTTCGTTGTGGCATTATGCGTCCATGAGCCATAAGCCACGCTCCCGGAAGAAACGAAAGCCTCCTCTTAGGGAAGAAGACCTCCAGGGATTCAAGTATCTGCGCAACATTATCCCGCTGTTTGAGAGGTTTCATCTGGTCAAAGATCATCATAACCGGGATCTTCACTATGACCAGTACCTGTCTCTTATCCTCTTGTATTACTTCAACCCGATCATTACCAGCCTGCGCGGCATTCAGCAGGCATCTCACCTTGAGAAGGTGAAA
>Ga0315289_10014572_pt1 | contig 10970 bp, 11 predicted proteins | sample YL17G11_40_MG_FD_203452 | JGI IMG/M metagenome (GOLD analysis project Ga0315289, IMG submission 203452) | Sediment microbial communities from Yellowstone Lake, YNP, Wyoming, USA - YL17G11_40 | ecosystem: Environmental > Aquatic > Freshwater > Lake > Sediment | place: USA: Wyoming | collected...
TCTTTTTGGTGGCATTTATCTGAATCCCGCCATATCCCAGATCCGAGCACAGAGCATAGTGAGATCGTGGTAAAAACTCAGAAGAAAGGGGGGGGGTTGAGCAAAAATGGGCACATCGGAGCACCATAGCAGCCCTAGGTGGGGGCCACCCAGGCCCCTGTTCACGGCTGTTGACCTCGCCGTGCTTCTCTGACACCATCAGTGCCTCCTTCAAGAACCTTTACCCGGCTGATGATGTCCATTATAGTACCCTAAATTTTAGCACTCAGGGTGGTTCATATTTTGGGGGTCAGTCCCGTATTAATTTATTATTGGGTGAGCATTCCTTAAGAGACCAGATAATCGGGTCGCGAGGCCCCCGGCATCCTCTGTATTTGAGCAAATCGTGCTCGTGGCCACCGGGGGAGCGGGGAATATTCCTGAGCTTTCGTTATCATGGAAAGCGGAACCTATCGCCTTTCGGTGGGTTCGGTGGGGTCATTTCTCCCAGCATACTTTTCGGCCGCGGTTTGAGGCTTCCAGTTTGTCTTTCCACGCTCTCCAGCAATCCTTGACATCTTTGGAGTCGTGACTTATGCTTTCTCACAGCGGTTCGATGGGAAAATCAACATGAAAATGTTCCCCTGCAGTGCGTGGCATAAAACGAATTCCTTGAAACGAGAGCTACAAGGGTGAAGGAGCCAGCATCTCTATGATCCCTGGATAATTCCTGTCCTCCGTTTCGGTGATCGCGATGCCTCTAGATACTGATCCTACTCTGACGCAAGCCTACCGCGACTTCTTCGGATCGGCGCTCGCACTACTTCGGGCCGAGCGCGCAACATCTGGGAAGGTCGAAGGCAAGAGCGTTCTCGTGCCTACATTTCTGGACATCCATGATACTGAAACATCGTTCGGAATCTCACGGACCTATGCGGTCAAGGTCATCCCAGATTTTACTGGGTTCGTCCTCAGTCGCTCTGAGAAAATCAAGAGCTTGCCTGAGCTTGGAAAAGGCATGGATGTCCTGCGTAACTTCGTCGAAATCGATAAGTACGCTGGCATCGACCAGTGCTATTTCCTGGACCCTCTTATCAAGCTGGCCCAATCAGCCAAGGGTTTCGACGTCCCCATCTCGGTTTTGGAGGAGAAGGTTCGAGAGGTAGTGAACTGCATCCAGAGCGGAACATTCATTGTAGAAGCATTAGCCGTTCTCGACGGATTCTCAAGCGAATCCGCCCGCATACAGTTGAGCGATTCATGCTGGATCAGGAAACTCGATCTCGAAGGTGCAATCAAATTTTGGGAAGAAGACGGGGAGTATGCCCGTGATGGTAATTCTCTTTCTTCCGCCGATTATCTGCTCCAGGCGACGATGTCGGCAATCATTACGAATCAGGGCAAAGAACATTTCACCATCCTCGACAAGCTGAAGCAAGCACTTTTCATCTTACGACTCCTGAAGAGAGGCAAGGTCCACCTGAAGGACATTTCAATCAGACATCTTACCTGGGCACCGATCTACGAACCCAGACAGAGAATGACGCAGACTTTTTTTCCGCGTCAATATCGATTGTCCCAGGCAGAGGCTGATGCCCTCGCGGAGTATTGGAGAAAGTATGCCGTACTTTTTGATAGCCACGAACAGAGTGAACGGTTGGCCGTCAGTCGTTTTGCCAGCAGCTATGACCGAGAATCACCTCACGACAAAATCATCGACTGTTTTATCGGCCTCGAAGCTCTACTGATCAAAGATGATAGAGAGCTTGGCTATAAGCTGAGGCTGCGGACAGCCAATCTTCTCGGGTTGAACAGGGACGATCGGCAGAAGATATTCTCCGAGATCAGGGTGGGGTATGACCTCAGAAGCAAGATCGTCCACGGTAACGACCCCGGCAAGAGAGTTTCTCTCTCTACACGCCCGCAGTCTGTAAGTATCCACGAGTTCGCCGAGGAATTGGAGCGATATCTCGCACGAGCCCTCATGCGGTTGGCCGACTTGAGGGCAGAGCGCCCTGGGCTAAATTTGATTGAGCATCTCGACCGTATGGCACTCTCAACATGAACCGAGGTGCTTTCTGGACGTTGTGCGGGGCTCTGAACAGGTACGAAAATCTCGTTTTGAGGGCGATGTATTGATAGCGGCAGACCACAGACTCTACAGGCACAAGGCAACGCCGCAGATAAGTTCTGTCGTTCGGCTCTAAGGGAGTAAATCATGGCGATTATCGCTTGCTTGGGTTGGGGATCATTAATATGGGACCCACGGGAACTTCCGATCCAACGTTGGTGGTTTGAGGATGGGCCCTTTGTACGAGTAGAGTTTGTACGCCAGTCGAGTGATGGACGGATTACTCTGGCATTAGAGGGGTCCGCTTTGCCGGTCCGCTCTCTATGGGCAGTTATGGACGCCACTGATTTAAAATCCGCACGAGAAGCACTTCGCCGGCGAGAGTGTATTTCGAAAGATGACTCAAAATGGATTGGAGATTGGTCCGTGGGCGCCCCACCTCCAGAGCTAATTTTCGATCTTCCCAAATGGGCGGAGGTCCGCGGAATACAGCACGTTGTTTGGACCGCTCTGCCGCCGAAGTTTGATGGGAAATTAGAGACGCCGACAGGAGACCAAATTCTCTGTTACCTCAGTACTTTGATTGGTACAGCGCGTGATTTAGCGGAACGCTACATTCGGTATGCGCCTCTCCAAATAGATACCGCATACCGCCGAAGGATTGAGGCTGCTCTTCAATGGATACCTCTTATTTCGAAGCTATAGAGGGCGATTGACTGATCCCCTTACTTCCAGGGGGGCGTTTTCTGCCAGAACGCCGTACAGGACGGTAGAGAACGAGAAAACAGGCTATGTTTTGGCTGGGTCAGGGACGCCATAGGCCCTTCGGCTCTCTGGGATACAGGCAAACACAAAAATAAAATCTGTCAAGGGCAGGTCGGCACTTGGGCCCTTACTCATAGATTTCCCCTCTTCCAATCATGTTCATTCGTGAAAAATCTTAAAGGCGTGCCCGATAAAAAGAGTGAGCCCCAAGTCCTTTTTGTCCGAACGCCAGCATAAAGAAATCCCGCCATTTAATCCCTTTTTGTCCTCAGTTAAGAAATAAAAGGGGATTTCAAACCCGATGGCCTTGGCATTAAAATCATAAGTAATTTTGGGGTTAAGCGCGAAATTGGAGTTTATAAAATACCGGGCTTCTAGTTGGCCAAGATTGCTTATGGTCTTTTTGGGTGCTCCGATCGGCAGGTCATAACAGCGAAGAACACCGGGACTGTCACTTATTGGGACACAGGTCTTCTGTGTGTCACCTGTCTTGAATGCAGATTGATAGCGATAGTTTAAGCCCAGATACAAATTTGATTCGGGCAAAATGATCCCGCCGAAAGCTACTAGGGCATAATTCGTTTTTGATTCTTTGTTTTCGTTGTATTTATTAGGATCGAGATAAGAGTATTTCTCGCGACCAACTTTTACGCGTGCTCCGTATTGAAGCGGAGTGCCAAAAAGATTTCGGTAATATTTTTTTGGCAAATTGTCCGAATTAATCCCACCTAAACTAATCACATAGTCATCCCACGCGCGTGGGCCATTCTTATGGGTTCTGAGAAAGTCTTGCTTATATTTCTCCACAGCTTCCGTGAATCTTTGAGCAATATCAGGCCCGACGTTCCAGATATATTTGCAGAATCCAATGTCAGCGACTACAGAATTTGCAAGCCCATTGAAATCAGCCCATGTGATTTGGTCTCCCTTGGTTCCTATCGGACCCTCTATAATAATACTGTATATAGCATTTCTTTTATTATCATAGTATGCAATCTGAGCCTTTGCTCTCTTTTCGTCCAGCTTTGTAGTCTTAAGCAATAGCTGAGCATTTGCCCCGCTACTTGGAGAGGTGAGACTCGGATCGTTGCTGTTAGATCGGAGATTATCTTGCCCCGTCTTTATAATTGATTCCTCTGTTTGCGTTCGTTCGTCTGTAGATTTAGTTGCTTGCCCATGTTTCTGGGAATCTATTTCTTGTCCCACTGAATAAATTGGTATTATCAGCCCAAGAATCAATGCTGTCATCAAAATGGTTCTCATAACTTACCTCTATTTTGTCTTAATCAACCGTAAATCTGTGTAGCCCGTATTTTTTAGTGTTTTATTCAATGATATTTTTGTCGAAAACCATGTACTTGTGCTGAAGTATTTCCATTGATAAACCGCAGGGTCTTCGACTTCAAGAGTCCACGCATCTCCTGGTGTTCCGAGAAGTGCCCATGATAGGCTGTATTCGATATCTTCTTTAATATCCGCATTAGCAGTCCCCTGTTGGTCAAATTGAAGTTGCACTGCCTGGCTCCAGGCTTCATTTCCCTCTTTTAGCCAGGCTCGTTTTAGAATCCCTTCCCCGATGAGTTTGATTGTAATAAGTTTCATTTGGCAACCCCCTATCGTCTTAATTCCAGATTAGATCGGTCCCGCTCTTTAAATAAGAGCGCGTAATTCTCATGGATAATTCAGCAGCATAGCTCTGTCATTTGATACTCTTGCTGCTTTTATAAATATTCTTGCCTCGAATAATCGATTTGTCATGGTTTCTTCATTTTTACCAGCAAGGCAAATTGCTAGATCATGCGTTACAAGCAATCCTCTCGGTAGCTACATTCAAAGAGAACAGCCTTCTATCATAGCTAGACATAATGGTCTATTCTGCATGAAACGGGATCCATAAATTCACTCCCCATCAATTTTAGTCGCAATACGCTAGCAAAAATGGAAAATATTTATTACTGTTATAACAATATTTACCATTCAATAGTCATTTTATTCAAATCGGACCTCCTACTGAATTGACCTGCCCCCGATCAATGTACCAGCCCTTGAGTGAATTTTTCAAACTCGGATTCCGCCCTACGGCAGTTTCGGGTCAGGGTAGGAAACCGCCTGATTCCACTATTTCAATAATGAATCAACAATGCCGTCAATTTGTTGTTTTAATTGAGGATTTTCCTTTTCGTTGACGAGGGCATAGAGCTTTTGCAATTCAGCGACCGTCTGAGTTTTGAACTGTGCAGTCTGAACTTTATGCTTTGCCTCTAAAAGCTGCTCGTGAGAACTGATTATGTCCGCCGTCTCACCCTCAACCAGGGTTCTAATCATATCGACCATGCGCCGTAGAATGCGGTATACCGCATCAGTGGAGAAACCGCCCAGCAGGGCGACGACAGGACCAGTAATTCCTTTTATTGTGGAGCCCTGTTGGAATTGGATTCCCTGGGGATTGATAATAAGCGAGAGTATAGAGCCCGAAATCGCACCAAGAATGATTTTTGTCCAGTAAACAGGAATGTAATTTGGGTCAAACGTATTGCTGATGACGTAGCGGTTTGCGGTGAATAGACTGTAAAAGGATGCCCCAAGGCAGGCGGCTACTAGAATGTAGATAGGAGAGGAAACATGTGCATACTGGTTCTTCATATCCACGTAGGTAAGTAGTATGAAGACTGCAAGGCTAAGTATGCTGAATCCCCTGAGACCCCATATGAGGCCGATTCTGGGACGGGGAAAAAACGACAGGCGCACTTGCGCTTCCTTAGAAGCCCTAATCGATTCGGGGGTCGCGGGCTCTACTTTATCAGCAAGCATTTTATGAATAGACGCTAAGTCCTTGGTATCCTCGGCCAGAGTTGAAATGAATTCCTGCTTCAGCTGAACCCCTAAGTCAGAAGAATCAACAATCCCGGGCGCTACGGCCATAAATCGCTCCCGATAGCGCGAAAGGTCTGCCCTTGCTTTTTCGATGATGTTTAGCGCATTTACGGGGATCTCCTTTCCCTCATCTGAGGCATAGCGAATCATAATTTCGCAGTCAGACAGCACCTTCTCTGTCAAGCTGAATAACTCCGGCCGCGATGTTCTAACATCATTCGGCTTAGCCATTCCGTCCTCCTTTCTATCCTTTTCTTAAGAACAAATTAGAAGAACCACAATTAATCCTTCAAAGCTGTGCGGACTGAGTGGACTCTCGGCTAGTTGATGATACATTCAATAACTTCCCCTTCTTCAGCTGAGGCATAAGTAACAGAGTGGATGACTTGCCCAAAGGGATCGACCAAGGCAATAGTATCTCCCCTATTATTTAGGGCCATTGACTGGCCTTTGCGCTTTATGGTTTTTTCTTGACCTCGATCGAGCGATCCTAGTTCATTTAGAGACCATGTCTTTCCAGCCAGATCGCGCAACTTCCAGCCGGTCAGATTTACTGGTTGCAATCCCAGGTTCTTTATTACAGCCTCTTCATTTAGATCCTCGTCGCCTTCGGGATTCGGCAACAAGCTCTTAATTCTGATTAGGGACGGGGCAGATGGCTGGCCTCCACCATCAGTGGTCCGTAGTCTAACCACTACTGGGAAATGATCAGTGGCTATTCTTGGATCATGGTTATGCGGAATTTCAACACTCTCAACACGGGAGGCTAAGGCGGGAGATAAAAGAATATGATCGATTGAAGTGTAATCGGTTTGCGGTTCTATCTCGCCATTTTGATTAGCATCCCAAAAGGCGGTATACCGGCTCTCCCTTTGAATGTATGAGGTGGCATTAACTAGATCGTCAGAACCATCTGACGCGTCCATTTCCTTAGCGATCTTTAGGACATTTGATACCGGCATACTGCCGACATGGTCCAGGCAAGTGGACTCCCCATCATAGTCGTTGAAATCGCCAAGGATGATTACTGAATATCCCTCAGCTTTTCTTTCAAGCGCAACGGCACGAATGGCTCGGGCTTGGGCTTCTCGCTCCAGAACTCGACTTTGCTGCAAGGGAATTGCGAGAAAATGCACCCCTATTAACGTAAACTGGAGATCCCCTAACGTAAATTTTGCGTAATAGTTTTTTGAAACGGACTTATAAACGGCTCCGCTCTGACCTTTCCTATCATCACGCCAGATCTTAGAGCCCTCTGGGTCTATCCGGGAAAGGAGCGCCACGTCTTCACCAGTGTATGTGTCCTTCCCCTGGATGAAGTAAGGAACATATCCTCTTCCAGCTAGGAACTTGGTGTTGAACGTGTTTAATGCAGTCTCGTTTTCGATTTCAACTAGGTTGATAATATCCGGATTGGCCTTTGCTATAATTTCGGCGACGTTTTGCATGTGCTCCTCTGCTTCTGACTTAGAGCCCTTCCATGCAAAATCAACCTGCCCCTCTTCTGGAGCGACGCCGTCCCAGAGGAATTCGCAATTAAGGGTTATTATAACCAGGACGGTTCTGTCTGTCCGGCGGTCGTCGGCAGAAAGAAAAAGTATTAAAAGGGACAAAAAGACAGGTAACAAAAATGCTTTTTTTAAGTTTTTCATTTTTCCCCCTCTCGTCAGTTCCCCGCTTAGGCCTGCATAATTAATAATATTTGTCAGTCAGCTACAATACCGCCTTGGTTTCAAATTGAGGTGAAACCACGGCATTTGCATCCAACTGATAGACCCTATAGTCGTTTCCGCAAACCACCCCAATTTGGCAACATGCCTTTGGATCGGAATTGACTTCTTGGTATTTCCCTTGCCAGGATCCACAATCCATGAGCACAAAATAGTTATCCCTTTCATCAAGGACGGCTATGGCTGGATTATGAGTATGGGCGATGACAGCAGTATTAATTCGAAGCTTTTCGGCCTTATTCATATCGACGATTCTCTTGTAGCAGAGCTCTAGGTACCTATGTTCTTTTTGAACGGGAATGGCGTCTGGGTTCCCAGCGGCATCGATCTTCGGGGCAGAGGCAATACTGAAAACGTGGGTAGGATCTATTGTTGTACTCCTTTTTTTAACGAGCGTGACCAGGGCGCTGAGGTTCTGGGCAGGCTTGGCATGCTTAGGCGAAAACAGGTGCACTGCCCACTTCTGAAGTGAATCTGGTAGCTTCTCCAGCCAATCAAAAACATCTCCGTGCGTTACATAGGCTTTCGGATCATCTGGATCGGGAAAGAACAGGCGCCAATGCCAACGTGTGCTTAACCTAGGCACCTTAGCAATTTCCACATCATGATTGCCCAGGCAAAGCCAAGCGCCGAGTTCGAAGATCCCATCCCTGACCCCCTGAAAATCAGAAAGGATGGGATCTGGATCTGTAAGGTTTTGTCTCCAAAGATCCACGTAATCGCCAAGCTGGCAAACCGAAATGGAGAACTCGATTGTATCCTGCTTCAATAAGATCAGCTTCTTGATCAAGTCAACGAACAGCCGCTCGTGGTTAAAGCCGTAGTCGTATCTTACCTGTCTGAATTGCCGCGATACGATGTGAAGGTCGGGAATAAAAACGTAAATGCGGTTTGCGTTCGTATTTCCGATCCTGGTGTCATATACCCTTGCCACTCCCTTTATTGATTCAAGGCTCTCTATTTCGCCGAGCCGCCGTAATAAGTATCGGTGGGCGTCAAGTTCGTTCGACATCTTCTTCTCCTATTTTTCGGCCTTTTTGGCATCAAGAGCTTTCATGATAATTATTCGGGCAAATTTCTTGTCGTCGTCTCTGATGTATTGCCCGCTATCGTCCTTTAGCTTGTCGACAAGCAGGACAATCCAGAAATCCTTGAGTCGATAGGCCATCCGGTTATTCTGATAGGCGCCCCTGCTTTCACGAGCATCAATTACGTCATAGACAGGCTTAGATGGATCGAAAAAGGTTCTGAGGCTCCCCAGGGCCCTAAAACTCTTAACGGTCAGGTTGGCCTCGTCCTCAAATAGCATTAGGAGACTCTTATAAGGGCCCGTCTGGAGTTCGTCTATGAACCCTTGGTCGCCACTTACCCCTCCTCTGGCGATAAAGCCAACGGCATCTTTTATTTCGGCATCGTCGAGAGGCAGGGAGTATTCCGCCCGAAACTCAGCTTCCCTTACAGGGACAATTACGGGTTGATGCTTGCATGAAACAAAGAAAACAACGCAAACAACTGTGATGAGAGCTGTCAGCGTTTTTGGCTTTTTGGTCATGCTATAACCTCCTTGATACTCCTCTGCCGGCGAACGTGGTCAGGATTGCGGGGGTGGCGGCTAGATGGGAAGGAAATACGGGCTTGCTCAGGTTTTGGGGCGAAATTGCATAGAAATGGGCAAAGCGAGATGAATTCACTCTCAATAGACGGTCTCCCCTCTGACTAATCGAGCCCGTTTGCCTACCCAGATGTCCTTTCAGGCTACCCGGGCTGTGCTAAGCAGAAAATAAGTCCAGAAGGCCGGCTTGTCAAGAGGTTTGTTTTGAGGTCTTGTTAGACAATCCCGGGGGGAGATCGCTAATCCGGTGGACTAGTGACAGCTAAGAGACGAGCTTCTCAGAGTCCTGCGGCCACGAGTACCTTTATTACTTGCCACGAGAATATGAATATCAGTGATCAACATCTGGTGCAAGTGACCTGCCCCCCCTCAGAGGGATCCAGCCCCTGTGATAAGATTTTGTTGTACCGAGGGAGGTGACATGGGCAGGAAACGGTTTACTCCGGAGCAGATCATCACCATGCTCCGGGAGGCGGAGGTCGTTCTCAACCAGGCAACTCCGGTCGCCGAGGTCTATCGCAAGTTTGGGGTCTCTGAACAGACCTATTATCGGTGGCGGAGGGAGTACGGCGGGATGAGGGTCGACCAGGGCAGACGGCTCAAGGAGCTCGAACAGGAGAACGCGAGGCTGAAGAAGCTGGTGGCAGATCTTTCGTTGGATAATGCCATCCTGAAAGAAGCAAACCGGCAAAACTTCTGAGCCCGGCCAAAAAAGGCCGGGCTGTGGACCATGTGTGCGAAGTCATGGGAATCTCCGAGCGGCGGGCTTGTCAGGTTCTGGGCCAGTCGCGCTCAACCTAGAGGCATGTCCGGAAGATTCCCGATAAGGAGGAGCGTTTAGTGGGGCAGATCATTAGCCTGGCAAGTCGGTATGGACGATATGGCTATCGTCGGATCACCGCGCTGCGGCGGAATGACGGCTGGAGGGTGAATCACAAGCGGGTGGAGAGGATATGGCGGCAGGAGGGGCTGAAAGTGCCGCAAAAGCAGCCAAAACGTGGTCGTTTGTGGCTCAGCGATGGATCCTGCATACGTCTGCGGCCGATAAGGAAAGACCATGTCTGGAGCTACGACATGGTTATGGACAGGACATCGGACGGGAGGCCGATCCGGATCCTTGTCATCATCGATGAGTATACGAGGGAATGTTTATCCATGTATGTATCCCGACGGATCAGGTCCAAAGACGTCCTGGACCAACTCTATAGACTGTTCCTGACGCGGGGTGTCCCTGGATATATCCGATCCGATAACGGTTCCGAGTTTATAGCGAACGCGGTCAGGAGCTGGCTGAGAGACCTTGGCGTAACCACGCTCTACATCGAGCCCGGAAGCCCCTAGGAAAACGGCTATGTTGAGTCCTATATCGGGAAGCTTCGGGATGAGCTTCTCAATGGGGAGGTCTTGGATACCCTGATGGAGGCTAAGGTCATTGTCGAGGGCTGGCGAAAGGAATACAATCGCTTTAGGCCGCACAGTTCGCTTGGAGACTTGACGCCACGGCAGTTCGTTGATAAGTTCTCAACCAGAATAAAAGACCAAAAAACTACACTTTTGGCTGGACCAGTTTTCGGGTGAGGCGCCCGCGATTAGACGATTATCAAAGAATTATCTCGATCCGACTTTAGACAACCTTGAATTCCCGCGATACACTTACAATTGGGTGCAGGGCCTTTGGAAAAGCCTCCCAGTAATCCCCAAAGTACTTGATTCTGTATATGCCGGGATATTCGTCGACAGGGATCGTCCATTCGATAATGATTCTGGATGCCAATCCATGGGCCTGCCACCGGAATAGAGTGCAAAGATCATTATCATTGTAAAGTGGGACAAAACCAGCCATTGTTTTTCGTTCAACCGTCAAAAAGGTCTGGTTAGTGCGTAGGTTATTCCCGGGATAGCCCCCCAGGAATGAAACGGATACACGGTCTCCGCGCTT
>Ga0315289_10014575_pt1 | contig 10969 bp, 9 predicted proteins | sample YL17G11_40_MG_FD_203452 | JGI IMG/M metagenome (GOLD analysis project Ga0315289, IMG submission 203452) | Sediment microbial communities from Yellowstone Lake, YNP, Wyoming, USA - YL17G11_40 | ecosystem: Environmental > Aquatic > Freshwater > Lake > Sediment | place: USA: Wyoming | collected...
ATGAACGTCGTCAGGAATGTCAATATTGATTCTAGCCATCTTTCCTCTTCGAATATCAGTTCTAAGAATGATAATATGAATAGCTACGTCGAGAATCGATTGGGTATAATAGCCAACGCTCTGTAGTTAACTCCAAACCGGAGTTGACTCCAAAGGCATCTCTGACACTGGCGTCAAGTATCGAGGTGATTCAATCTCTCAATCTAGCGAGAACCGGTGCGTAGACTGCGAATGGCTTCTTCTCTTTCGCTCGTTTCCTCAAGTAGTGAACCGTGCTCTTTCCTAGTCGTAGTTTCTGGGAGTCAGAACTGGAAAGGCGCAGTATCTTCTCTCGCAATACGCGAGTGTCAGACCGCTCAAGAACAGGCTTCGGTGTTCTCAGATCGAACCTAGCTGTCTTACCCAATAGGTGACGAGCTAGTTCCTGACATTTGCGTGTGATCAACGTGTCCCACGGCAACCGTTTGCCGCAATACATCACGCCGGAATTGAATTGCTCACGCAACAGGTCAGCATACCGATCCAACAGTGGAGGCTTGATCCTCATACGATAGTCTCCGCCGGTGAAGTAGAAGTCATCCCACGAAAACACTCTCGAAAGAACCATTCTCAGAACTGTGTAGTCCACAAGCCAGCGGTACGGCTCCTGGAAATCATACACTAGAGGCGTAGTGGCTGGTTGATCCTCATGCAGGTACCCAAGCGACGCATCCAACCCGGTTGTGTTGATTGCACGTCGAACCGCGCTTTGCAGGAACGCATAACCATAATTCAGGAGAGCATTGACTGGATCACTTGCATTGTACTGGCGATTTCGAGCCCTTGTACTTCGGCTCTTGAACTCCAGCTTCGACGGCACAGCCTTCTGAAAAGCCCGCCAATAGGTCTCGGCAGCGTGGGCTTCTACGCTTCTGATTTCATCCACTGTCTTCGCGTGACCTAGACCATGAGCCTCTTCCCTGAACGATCGAAGGTCTCGTTCCATGTCGTAGCTTTCTCCAAGCCAATTCAACACCTGATCGGATCGTTCCAGCTTCGCTTCAATGAATGACCGCGCAACCGCCACACGCTTCTCTGAATCTAGATGCGCTTCCACTTGCGCTCTACGGAGATCACCGCGAATCGGTTGAGGAGGCATTATCGTAGAAATCAATGAGCCATCATAGTCGAGCATGAAAACTGGAGTGTTGTGGTGCATGAGCCAATTGATCGCTTCAAACGTGATCATTCCCGAGTGGCCTTCGACAATGATTGAGTCATAGGGGAGTTGCCGCGGCCTGAACTTCAACAACTTGGGCTCCCTGAATTCCCCGTTCGAATAGCGAGTATAGCTGAGAGGCGAAAATCTGCCCTCACGAATGATCAGAGACCTGTCCTTCACACATACACTACTTCCAAACCCAACCAGCAACAGCGAATTCAACATTCGTTCCCCTCGGCAGATCCGGACCCTTGTCTGGAGCGGTCGCGGGTCAGATTGCGAATATGTTGTTTGCGTATCGGGTGTAATTACGCGGCATGACCGCTACTCGATCCTCTTCCGGAATCCGCGACGGACAAGTCTCAAGAAGGCCAGCGCCACGAGGTCATCATCAATCTATGCTGTAGCTATAAAGTTCAAGCCGGACCTGTAATGGTATTTCGGGCGTGGATGGGTCAATGCTTTGCCCATAAACATACTGACTCACGGTTTTTCGTTTTTCTGTAATCAAGCCACAAGAGATCGCCTTCTCCCACATCTCAATGGAGAATCCTGCTTGTTCAAGTTTCAGTACCTGATCGCTGTTTTGCCGAAAGGCTTCGACAAGATCTAAGTCATTATCCTCGGAGATTATCTTCTCCTTCTGAAGGTACTCCATTAACCTCGCAATTTCTCTGCCAAGATGAGTCAACGTGTACGGTTTTCTGCCTCTGAGGCTGTCACCTTTCGCTGGAAGTCTTACTTCGATTATTCCATTCTTTGCGAGGCTCTGTAAGATATTCTTCGCCGTTTGAGTGCTGTAATGCAAGTCTCTCTGCAAATCGTAGATTGCGGTCCCTTCTTGATGTTTCTGTGACATGTAGGTGAGCGCACGGGTTCTGAGACCTTTCACCTTCTAGTCACAACTGAAAGGTTGAGTAACGGTACTCTTTGAGTTTTGTCATTACAGTACCCATGTCTAAATTACAGCGCAAAAGGGAACAAGAGTTGATTCAGGTGACCACGAAGAACGGGAGAAGAAAACGACCACGGCATAGAGGTCCTGTTCGGATCTTCAGGGCAACCTTCTCATCTTTTTTCTATAACGAGCGCATACATCAACCGTTAGAATTTGAAAACTATGTCAAGATCGCGAGAGTTGCAAGATCAGAGGCGGACATCAGACGTATCCGAGTCCGACTGGAAGAGAAGGGACGCAGACACTTCCGCTACTGGCTTCGCAAACATCTGAACGTACACCTTGACAGACGCGTCCAAGTCAACTTCGAGAAGGAACAGCGTGCAGAGAGACAGATCGAGCAAGCATACGCTTCGGTTCGTAGGCTCATGATGCGCCGCATCGATAGGCGATGGGTAGCGGAGAATCTTCCATCAGGCAAGATGAGTTTCGCAAAGAAGCGGAGGAAGCATGGCAGAAAATAGGCTGATACCTCCAACAAGACTACTGAAGATTGATCTCGACATAACAGTGGACAACTCGTGGCTGGAACATTACAGGTGTCTAGCGGGGCTCATTCTTGCGTTCTTTGGGTTACAGGCGACGGTCATTAGGATCGTTCCAAGCCGCAATAGAGGATATCACGTCAGCATCTACCTAGACAAGTTCGTTCCCGCCGGCTTCGCGAACATGCTTCAATGGCTTCTACTTGACGATCATGGCCGCGTCGATTTCGATCGCGCGCGAATCAACGTTGGGTTTCCTGAGTGGTGCAAGTTCTTCGAGGCCCGGGCACGTTGACCAAAACACTCAGCAGAGCCGGCAAAGCTAGAGCGAAGAATCGCAAGGGCAAAACAAGAAGCAGAGTACAAAAGTACAGCCTAACTGACACCACTGGGAAAGTACAGAAGTTCACTCTATCGATCACTGATCTTCTATGCTCTCTATCGTATACTTCTAGACCTAGCTGCACGCCTCTCCTTCAAACATGCTCCAACGCTGAGAAGAAACGGTTCCTACGAGAGTGTCGCAAGACGCTAGAATTGGTCTGGCAAATCGAATCATGGCTGAAAGGTTGGTCTCTCGCCGCAATCCCTCCAATAGTCAACGCAATGTCAATCAATCTGAAACTCCCTCCCGGAGTCAGGAAGCATAACAGCTGCCTACTTGTTGCTCCGAGAGGATCAGGCAAGAGCGAACTTTTGGAACGCATACTCGCCAAAAGCAACCCCGAACACTTCACAGTCTTGCCAGCTAAGATCTTCGAGAGCGAACTTGTCACCAAAGGCAGAGAATTCTTTCACAACAAGATATTCATCATTGATGATCTGATACCGACCTTCGAGGGCATGTCAACAAAGCAGAGACAGCAGCTCGTTAATTTCTGGACAAAACTGCTTGAAGGTAACTACGCGAGAGATCGAAACGCTCTCTCGAACGTGACCACGCTCGTCCTGTTCGGGTTAGCTTCAGAGCAGCTCGACAAGTTCAGAGACGAGCTCATGTCTGCAACCTTCCTAGACAGGGTTCCGCCCTTCAAGCACAATGTAACTAGGCAGATGAAGAGAGAGATCCTCCAGTTCAGAGCCAAGCGTCAACAAGAGAAGTCTCCACCTCAACCACCTATCATCAAGCTGCCTCTGCCCGAGAAGATCGAAGATGACAAAAAGGCAGAGGTAGCTTTCCCCGACTCCAAGGAAATTGAAGATAGGATTGCGGAGTATGCGCTCGAATTGGATGATTACCAAGTCCAGAGTTGTGCCAGAGCGCAGGACTACATCAAGACCTTCATGCGAGCAAATGCGCTTCTCAATGGTAGAAAGAAAGTCATGATGTCAGACTTGCTTCTCTATGATCTTGTGCATCCGCTCTTCTTGAATAGCATGGGCGAACTCGGAACAGAGAACCGTTTGCTGTCTCTCATTAAGAAAAACCCGGATAAATCAGACAAGGAGATAATCAAGATCAGTGGTCATTCAAAAGGAACCTTCTACAAGTACAAGAAGATCTTTCAGAGAAAAGACTTGATCTGATGCGATCGCCACGCCGAGAGCAACGTGGCAACTCTCGCAATCTATTCTTCTCTGGCACTTCCGCGAGTTTTCCGAATAGTTGTGGAGCTTTTCGGAAGACTATGTTAGGCGATGGTCCGGTTGCGCAAGTCAAAGATCGACATCACGAGATCACAAGAACAGGCGCGTTTTTCGGCACCAATTCCTGAGCTTGTCATGATCGCGCATGATTTGTGTCCGATATGTACGATATCAGCGCAAAAGAGATTGCTTACGACCAAAGGGGCTCGATAGCTCCGTTGATAGGTCTACTGTTTTCCGAATGTAGTGCACCTAATCGGCGGTTTTATAAGCCGCTTTCGAACCGTATAGACCTTCAAGAGAAAGGGTCACTATAATTGAGATATGTGATAGATCTTGACGCCGACACTGTCGATGCGATCAATCGGTTGATACGTGAAGGTCGATACCGGACTGTCCAGGACTTCTTGTTCACGGCCGCACAGAATCAGCTGTACGATATAGAAAACACACACAATCCGGTCGTTGTTCGGGACAGCTCATCAGCTTCATCATCGACAACCGACCGAACCGTTCGATTAACCGCACCAGACCTCGATTTGTCTCTACTTCTGACTGCTCCCGATGCGAACAAATTACAGACATCGCCGCCTCCGAAGTCGGAAGAAGTGGCCAGCGAAATCTACGGTCTCTATAACAGATTCTTCCCCACAAAAATCACTGTGCGTGTGCTTGCGAACATGCTGAAAGGGAATGGCCCCAATGTGCCATTGAGCATTCTACAGGAGAACGCTGCTTCAATCGCCCGAGAATACGGCAAGAAGCTCCTAAAGAAGGAACATGGTCTTGGACGCGCACGCTCGGAGATGATTGCGACCGCGCTCCCAACAAAATCAAAGCGACCCATCGATGAATTCAAAGCAAAAGCGCGATTCAAGTCACATTTCGTAGGTTACGTGTCCAAGGAACGGATGGAAGGCGCTCCCGCTGCGCTCAGGTTCGTGAACATACACAAGGGCGATAACGGTCGCGATGTAATTGGATTGACAATGGCAGGTCTTGAGTTCGCTAAGCTAGCGAACCCTGTCATCGAGAATGAAGACCTCAACTCGCCGCTCTCAGATAAAGAACGCGAATTCCTCGTCAAGCAGATCTCCGCGGAGCTACCTAAGGAGGCCAGACTTATGCAATCTGTATTGGAAGCGATCAAAGCGGGGGCCACAAATCCGGAGAAAGTCCAAGAAGGGCTAAAGAAACTGAAGCCTGAACTCAAGGAGTCCGAACTATCTACCGTCAGATCTGGGCTTCTTAGCAGGATGAGTGAACTTGGTCTCGTAACACGCGAGCGTGTCGGGCTGTCCGTGCGATATCACATCACACCCGCGGGGCAGCAATTGCTCAAGGGGGATTCGTGATGGCCACACAGTCTCTGACCGAATGCACATGCTCCATTGGTCCAATGATATGTGCGACATGCGGCGGACTACTGGGGTCAGTAGAACGAACTACAGGGATGTTGTCAAAGATCGAAGACGAAAACTCGCAATGGCTTGTGGAGCTTGACCGCCAAGACAGACTGAATTCCACGCTTGCGACCTTCAGAGTTATTGACAGGCAGATCAACGCTAACGCTTCTTTTGGGACCACGGTCTCGCAAGCTATCAAGGAGATAGGTTCTGGAATCGCTGAAATGAAGAAGGAAGTCATCCAAGACTTGATCGAACGTTTCGGACAGATGAAAGACCAGAATCACTCCGAAACAGCTCAGTTCAGAGAGACGGTTCGCGAAATCGTGTTGCAGCAAGCTCAAGATGTAATGAGTCAGGTCAGGTTCCTGCAAGAGCAAGGCAAGTCGCTTGTAGAGATCCAAGGTCTTCTCAAAGACACGGTTGGGTCTGTGCAGACCGTCATGACCACCTTGCAGATACCCACGGTGAAAGGCGAGGAGGGGGAAATTCAAACAATTCAGGGACTGAAAAGCGCGTTCTTCGGAATAGAGGGCATCGATGTTGAACCGATAGGGGGCCCCGACGCTGCAGATGGAATCGTGAAGTTCGTCCACTCCGGCCTTGAGGTAGGAAGGCTTCTGCTGGAGATCAAGGCGCGGAGAACATGGAGCAATGACTTTCTCGACCAGATGCGAAACGACATGAAGCGCTACAACACCTCCCTCGCGGTCCTGATTGCGGATAAACTCCCAAGAAACGCGAAGGGAAAGGGATTCTCCATCGATACTGAAACAGGACTAGTGGTCGCTGTTAGCTCCGAGCTGGCGTTCCTCACGGTCAGCATGTTCTACGAACTCCATAGGACAGTGTTCAGACTCCAGAAGAAGGTGCTCGATATTCGACAACTGTCTTCGAATCGGGATCTAATATTCTATGTGAATGATAATCTCAAGAGCCTCGATGATTGCAAGAAGATCCTGGATGTAATGAACGACGCGGTCAGGAAAGTCAAAGAGCATGTGGCTGCGATCAGTCGAGATTACAGGAAAACAACGGCAAGATTGCCCAGATCCTCTGTGGACTTTCAGAATCGACCCATGCAGAGACAGATTGTCAAGGGATATCTCGAACAAGGGAACCATTTGGAATGAGCTGACCATGAGCACTGCTGGCCAGAAAACCTCGCTTGTGGCGGGCCCACAACAGAAAGGGTTGGCTGTTGCGCTGGAGAAGCTCCTCAAGGCAACAACCAATAGCGAAATTGAGGAAGTTATCAAAAGTCTGGAGCCCTTACGTTCAGAATGGAGGTTGGTCGGCGACCGCAATAACTATCCCACTATCAATGTTGCTTCTATTCCATCAGCGGCAATCGTGGAGCGAGTTACCAACGCCATTGATGCACGACTTGAGTTGGCTGCCGAAGCTGAACCGAAGTTCGCGGACGAATGTTCATCGCCGAGAATGTTCGTGACCAAGACGTTCGGTGTCAAAGAAGGCTCCCTTAGCACTTTAGAAAGCAAGGAGAAGCGGGAAGAGCTTGTCGAACGGGCAGGTATAGTCGTTACTCTGCGCGACGGAGATCTGGAAAGCACCCCGACAATTGACATACGGGATGCAGGCACAGGAATATCGCGTCAGGAGTTACCAGAAACCATTCTGTCTCTCAACAAAGACAACAAGATAAAGAAATGGTATTTGATGGGCAGGTTTGGGCAGGGTGGGTCCGCCACATTCCGTTTCTCAAAGTATACCGTGATCGTGTCTAGGCGCCAGCACCCTGGTATGGATGAGGAGGTCTCTTTCACCATCGTTCGAATGAGGGAAGCGGAAAAAGGGGAAAAAGACGGGCAATACGTCTATCTCGTCAGCAAGAATGATGACCTTCCCTTCGGCATCTCAGCCGATCCCTCAGCATTTGCTGCTGGGACACTCGTCAGACATGTGAACTATGAGATTGGCAAGGGAAACCGACCGCTTCTTCTAGACATCTATAACTTGCTTCAGTTTCGTCTTTTCGACCCAATATTGCCTTTCTGGGTAGAGGACAAGAGGAACTGGTTAGCCAACGCAGAACGCAGACGCATGTTTGGAAGCCGAGATAGACTTCAGAAATCCGAGCTAGTGCAACGCTCTGACGAACTTGTGTCCCCTGTAGGAAATAACGGGGAATATGGTTCGGTAAACGTTAGGTATTGGGTATTCAATATAGGAACCGATCAAAAACAGAAACTCACCTTCGTCGATCCAGATGACCCAATTGTCGTAAGCTATTTGGGACAAACACATGCCGCTCTTCCGAAGCGGATCCTTGCAAGAGACTGCCAGCTCCCGAATCTCTACCGAGACCTCGTGGTGCAGATAGAATGTGACAATCTCAATGACATTGGACGAAGGAAGATATTCACCTCTGGAAGAGAGGTCATAACTGAAGAGGGCTTGGCCCTATTCAAATCAATTCTCGCAGAGATATTACCTGAGGAATTGTCAGATCTGGATCAGGAACGCGAGATTTCACTACTAACCCAAGGCGTGACGAGAGCCAAAGAGTCTCTGCGTCGAAAGCTTGCTGAGATGATCAATAGAATCAGGCCTGGAACTTTCGATCTGACCGGTGGAAAGGGGAAAGGCAGGTCTGTCACGAGGAAGCTGCTAAGGCACAGGAAGCAGTATCCTCCTCTTCCAACCAAGGATTTCCCCACGTTCATACGAATAGGCAATACGAATATCCCAATCAGGCTCAGTTTGAATCGAACAACATGGATCGGCCTTGAGTCGGACGCCCCAGACGGCTTCCTCTCGAAACATGCAACATCCATCCGACTGAGCAGAGACGCACCAAAGCTATGCAAGATCACGAGCCGGCACAGGGACTTCAAGGGAGGTAGGCTATCCCTGGGGGTCACCCTGAACGGCGATCATCCCGCAAACACTCAATTCAAGTTCGGCTTGGAACTCCCAGTTCCTCAAGAAGGCAAAAACGTCACTTTCGATGATTGGAAGCAAGCGATTGTGACCGTTCCCAAACAGGGGGGAGGAGACAAGAAAGTTCCGCTGGATATTCCAGAGATCATAGAGGTGCATTCTCAAAGCTCCTTCTGGAAAACCGAAACATGGACAGGAGACAATGTTGCTGAGGTCAGAGAGAAAGAAGGGCACATGATCATCTACATCTCTAGGGAGAACAAGTGGCTCGTAGGAGCGGTAACGAATTCGGCATACGCGATAGCGACAAAGGAGCGACTAATGATGAAGTACATTCTTCACATGGCATTCTACGCCTACCTGCAGCACGAGGGAATCGAAAACATCGAGAGCATGATGAATGGCTCCGGCGAGTCAAGCGCTTCAAGCGCAGCGAGTGCGTCAGGAGATGCGTACGAGGCCGTCAAACACAAGTCTTTGGAGTGGGGCGCCCGTTCTATTCTCACCGCGATAACAAGTGAACAGGCATTCGAAAAGGACATCGCCCAAGAAGACGCCGATTCGTCCTGAGCAGTCCGTTCATCGAGATTCAGAACGTCGCGTCGAATCGGAATCTTGATCCTCGCAGATAGTCAGGGACAATCTCAAAGCATAGCCATCGGCGTCCCAACTTCTCGGCGACGGCTCCTGTTGTATTGCTGCCTCCGAAGGGATCCAATACAAGGTCTCCCTTCGTAGTGAGGAAACGGATGAAGAGGTCGGGGATGCCTTCGGGGTATCTCGCTGGGTGAGGTACCAAATGCGCTTTTCTGCATCGAACGAAGTACGCACTGTTTGAGTCGGTGTTGGGCAATATCAGTATGTTTGGAGGTATTGCACCTGTGTGACGCTTTTTGAACTTGCGTGAAATATTATGGCCAGACGGTCTCAGACCTGGCTTGTATCCATTGGCCAAAAGATGTTCCATGCTGACGCTGTAGGGTTTCAGGATTCTTCTGTTCGAGGCCTTGGGACGTGTCGACTTGGAAAACCACCAGATTGGGTCGACGGCATCTTTGACCCTCATCCTGCGAATGTTTACCCACTCGGCTGGTCCTGGGAGCTTCGCTGGATTGTACCAGTAGAACTCCTGAGCCAAGTGAAAGCTATTTGCAAGCGAAAGAAGGAGTCTAAAGTTGTAGAGTGTCCTCGTAGGCACGCCCCTATTCCAGCTCCCCCCCACATGAACAACAAGGCTGCCATTCTTCTTGAGAATCCGACTGAACTCAGTCGCGAATGGAGAAAACCACTCCACGTATTTTTCAGCGCTTACATTTCCGTATTTTTTCTTCTCGATCAATGCGAAAGGAGGAGATGTCATAATGAGGGCAATGGATTCGTCGGGAATCCTCTTGCAGAGTGTCAGTGAATCGCCGAGATAGGCGTAACCCATCTTTGTTCTGTAATACCGGTTGCGACCTTGCAAAAGGCCTAGAAAGTTGATCAATGAAACTATCTCGACCTACCGCTTCTGTTTCCTTCGTACAAGCATCGTGTGATCGTTCAACCCTACCAGCACGGTGTCTCCGGCCTCTATGGAAAGCGCTCTGGCTACCTCCTTAGGGATCGTCATCCTCAGACTGCCCGCAACTGCAACAACCTTGATCTCGAATTGTATTGGCAACGCGCATCTGAGAGTGACTATACTGCATCGATATAGTTAAAGGTACAGTATAGATAGTGTACTGAGAGCATAACCTCCTCCTTTTTGGGGAGGGGATCGCCCCGCTAGAAGGCATTGTCAGCTGAACTGTGCTCGCATGCTATGTTGACAACGCACCACGCACCACACCACAGCAAGACCGCACCAACTCGCGGGCTTCGTTTCGGCTAGTTTCGGTAAGTTCATGGGCGATCGACATGCAAACTGAGGTTACCCAACAAGGGACGGTGCAACCCGATAGGTTGGTGAGGTTGGTGAAGGTCTCTCTTGACAATTCATGAAGAGGAGTTGAGGAGGCGAGAGAGAGCAGGAGAGGGGGGGTAGGAGTGGGGGGTCGTCGTCGGGTAGGCTGGTGCGGGCGTCGTAATTTGAACCGTGATTTTTTTTGTGTGTGTCATGGTGCGGGGGATATATCATAAGGGCCGATTTTTGGGTTCCACGTGGAACAGCGAATAGGGACATGGAAGTCCACGTGTGAGAGACCGAAGAGAGAAGAGGGGAAGAGACCTGTCCGACCCTGTCGAGGACAGCTACGCGTATTCAGTGTTACTCAATATGATTTGCTCGATCCTTTTTTCAGAACACGGTCGAAAAAGAGTTGGGTCCGCCTCCACGCTCAGAGGCGGGATACAATTGGCTCACTCGATGTTACTGCACAATGGGGTGTTTCGGCGGATATTTCTGGAATGTGGCCAGATGGTCCGCCCTTGCCTTCAGGAAGATATC
>Ga0315289_10014576_pt1 | contig 10969 bp, 7 predicted proteins | sample YL17G11_40_MG_FD_203452 | JGI IMG/M metagenome (GOLD analysis project Ga0315289, IMG submission 203452) | Sediment microbial communities from Yellowstone Lake, YNP, Wyoming, USA - YL17G11_40 | ecosystem: Environmental > Aquatic > Freshwater > Lake > Sediment | place: USA: Wyoming | collected...
GTTCTGTTTTAGTCCTCAACTGGATATTGGATAAGTTCATCTTCCGATACCAATTCACCATCGGAATCATACAGGGCATCTTTTATAATCCCGACGTTGGGGGCATAGTAAATCCAGCGCGTCTCATCGTTCTCGGGGTCGTCATACTTTATTAAATACACATTGGAAAAAGTTCCGGCTTGGACCGTATATTCTTCCTTCGATACCACTCGGGCATTAATTGGTTCATCGTCAATATAAAAGGTCCAAGTAATATCTACTTCCAATGGCAATTTTAAAAAAACATAGCAGTCGGCATCTAAATATTCAAAAGAACTAACCATCGTATCGGTTACCATTATGTAGTTTGTATCCGAGTCGAGGGCGTGACCAGCCGTATCAAAATTTGTTTTAACCCAATTTTGCCGGGTCGTATCGCGTATGCTTGTAGTGCCAGAAAATTCCCGGATAAAGTAACCAGTTTCTTCCGAATTTTTATACTTCCAACTATCACCGTCTTTATGGGGAAAATATTCTTCGGTCAACGGTTTTTTCTTGCAATTAAAAACAAACGCTACCAGCATAAGCAACAATAAAAGACGAAAAGGAAAATAGAATAGTTTTTTCCTTTTGCGTTCGGCTATTTTATTGGAACAATTACCCATCGTGCAAGATTATACCAATAATTCGATTTACGTCAATCCTGCGAATTGCCTCATCAAAAATCTATTCGAAATGGTATCGTTGCCTCACGTAAAAAATCTATTCGAAAGGAGGTATAATCTGACTGCTTTTTGATAAGGAGGCGGTCACATGGCTTTAACTATGCGTGAAAAGAAAGCAGTAACCAAAGAAGTGGCAAAACGCTATAATCGGGTAAAGAAGAAGGAAAAAGGAAAGATACTGGACGAATTGGTCGTTCTGACCGGTTATAACCGATGCTATGCCTCATTCGTCTTAAGGAATTGGAATCGAAAGCTAATAATACCCCCAAATAATTCTAATGTCCTTATCCCAATCGAAGACAAAAGACACAAAACTAAAAGGAGCAAAACACGAATTTACGATGAAAAAGTATTAACTGCTCTTAAGCAAATCTGGTTGATTTGTGATTGTATCTGCGGTAAGCGTCTTGCGCCGTACCTGCCCGAAATAATACCTATACTTATCCAGCACGAAGAGTTAGTCATCGATAATGTAACTAAAGAGAAACTGCTAAGGGTCAGTGCGGCGACAATTGACCGATTGTTGGCTAAAGAGAAGACACGGTATTGGTTAAAAGGGCGTGCCCGAACTAAACCTGGAACACTCTTATTGAACCAGATACCGATTCGGACTTTTGCTGACCCGAATCGGGCGTCCTGGTTTTGTCGCGCTTGACTTGGTATCCCACGACGGCCCGAATCGGGCGGCGAGTATTGTCAGACCTTAGATGTCACCGATGTCGGTACCGGTTGGACCGAAATCCAGGCAGTGAAGAATAAGGCGGAGGTGCATGTATTTGCGGCATTGAAGGAGATTCGCACTCATCTTCCGTTTCCTTTACTGGGCATTCATTCGGATAATGGCACCGAATTCATCAATGACGAATTATTCCGTTACTGCCAACAGGAGAAACTCACCTTTACGCGCAGTCGTCCCTATCGTAAGAACGACAACTGCTATGTGGAACAGAAGAACTACTCGGTGGTCAGGCGCGCGGTCGGTTACTATCGTTACCAAACCGACTACGAGCGACGCCGGCTGAATGAGCTCTACAGCAGCCTAAGACTCTACACTAACTTCTTTCAGCCCGTCATGAAGCTCAAGGAGAAGATCCGATGTGGGAGCCAGGTGACGAAGCGCTACGATTGCGCCCGAACACCTTATCAGCGGGTTTTGGAATCGTCGTATGTCTCAGCGGAGGATAAAGCGTTTCTCAAGATTCAGTATCAACGACTCAATCCGGTCGCCTTGAAACAAACGGTTGAGCAAATTCAGCACAAGATTATGAAGCATCTCCGAGCAAAGGGTGAAGAAGAACTTGAGATTGGAAATAACGCTGGACAATCGGACAATTTCAGCTATAAATTAAATGAGGCAACGAATGTCTGTTTCAGATAGGTCCTTAGGTGAGGCAATAGGGAAAGAACTTGCAAAAAAGTTGCCATTTTTTGGTAATTTCGTGCCATTTTGGCGATAAATATGGGGTCGAACCTTGGTTCGACCCCATATTTTTTACTTTTTTACTTTGTCAATGTGAATTTTTCAATTGCGCTATAATTGTCAGCTGTCATCCGAAGAATATAGGCACCATTCGGAATATCTTGGCAGTTTACATTAAGATTATGGAATCCAGCAGTTTTAGTTTCAGATAATAAAACCTTAACCGTTCGTCCGTTGATGTCATAAATTGCTATTTCAACTTTGGTAGTTCGAGGAACCGAAAAGCGAAGCGAGAGATTTTCTCGTGCGGGATTTGGATAAGGTTTAGCCAGAGCAAAAGCAAGTGGCGCAGCAACCTTATTTTCTTGTGAGTTATAAGAAGGCGGGGTAACTGTTAACCAGAGTAGAATTCGGTCATTAAGATCGTTTTCATCATTCTCAAGTCCGGTTTCAGCCGCTTCATTGTAAAAGCCCGTTTCAGTCGTCCACGGAGCAAAGACAATGGTATCAACCGCGCCGATGGGTAAAGTGACTATCATCCAGTCATAATAAGCACAGCCGATAATGAAGTAACAGGGGAAAGTTTCGTCAAAGTTGCCGAAGTTCTGAATTACCGCAGTTGGTGAGACAACAGTGCCCGCAAGGATTGTGCCAACCGGTTCGATAATTTCGATTACACCAACGTCATGACCGCCGGGCAGAGATTCGACAACAAAAGAACCATAAGCGGTATCATTGGTCATATCTTCATCGCCTACCAGTGCGGTATAAGCAACCGTATTATAAGACCCAACTACGGCGGTCCACAGGTCAAAATTAACTGTTGCGGTAGCACCTGGTGCGAGGTCAGTGACGGTCTGGGTATTACTATAACCATTGAATTCAAATGTAACTGGGAAGGTTTCGGTCTGATTGCCGAAGTTTTCCACGGTGACGCTTGGAGTAACCGAGGTATTCTGGGGAATTGTTCCAATTGGAGCAAGAATGGCGGTAACCCCGACATCATGAATTACTCCTGAAACCACTTCAAATGCACCATAAGCTGTATCATTGGTTGGATTCTCGTCGCCATCAAGCATACTATACGATATTGTGTTATAGGAGCCTAATACTGCGGTCCAAGGAGTAAATTCAAGCGTATCAACTATACCAGCATCAAGCGTAACTTCGACACTATCACTGTATGTTCCGAAATCAAATTTAACCAAGAAAGTCTCGGAATTGTTGCCAAAGTTTTTAACAACCGAGGTCGGTGTTACAACCGTGCCTTCCAGGATTGTGCCGGCTGGTGCGAGAATCTCGGTAACCCCAACATCATGGGCGGGAAGAACCGTTGTTACGGTTTTAACCGCATCTTGCTTCTGGTTGTTTGCTTGAGAAGTTGATAAGATGAGAACATCCAACGAATTACCACTCGGAACCGTGAGGTCAGGGGTAACTTCAACCCTAATCTCTTTGTTTTCGCCAGGGTTAAGTCCACCAGTTGGCCAACCACTACCGGTTACCTGTGAGGTGATGTTATTGCCACCAACGAGTTCGTCGTAGTAAGCAATGTTCCAGCCGCTGCCGCCGGCTGGTCCGGTGACGGTAAACCCGTCTTCACCATTACCATCGTTTTCAATTTTGACATGATAAATAGCGGCATTGTTCGGTAAGACGCTTTGGTTCTTAGTTTGCTGATCTCCAGTAGTGTTGTAGATATTGTTTCCGATGTAATCTGTTTCGAAACTGTTTTTAATTAGATTGTCCACTTGATACTCAAAACTTATCAGCGACGCAAAAAGGTATTGAACTACTGCCACCGAGTCGCCAGGCGCAAGAACTATCGCATTGGTTGAATCGCTTCCCCAGTAATAGAGAATTGCGCTATCGTCATCATAGATATATTGCCCAGTTGGGGCATAGCTAAATGCTGTGCCATAACTTGATGGCCAGTCCGCAAACTGTAACAAGTCCGGCTGGCTGGGCTGGGGTAGAAAGTAGGCAGGCCCGATTACTGAGCCTAAGTTATAGAAGGTGGGCGCAAGCGAATCGTCGGTTATTTCATAGTGGGTAAAACTTATGCTTGCCCATTCGGTTTCGTTTACTAACCACTGTCCCTGGGGATTTTTCTCTCTTGTCGTTGCACCATCGTTTCCATCAATCATGATATCCCACTCGTATCTCATACCAAGAGCTGCCGAAGCACTACCCAGGTTCTTTATTTTAGTCAGCACGGCAATCCTCGAATCATTGAGGGTTGTCCCTACAATGTAAGTGAGTTGGTCAATCTTTAAGGAATCGGGTTGACCGGTAAGGGTCCATGATGTGAGAACCTCGGTAGCACTTTGCTGAGTAACGGCACCGTAGGGTCCAATGTCGACCGTTGTATATCCAGGATCCGGAGTTGGACCGTCGTCGGTCGAAACGTAAATAGCATGTGAGTTGTAAGACTTGATACTTAAATAAGTTGACCAAGGACTATGACCCGCTCCGCCATAAAGAACATTTTGTTTTGAACCCATCTGAATTGTTGCCGGATGGCTATCACCGGTACATACCGTATAAGTGCCGCGACCGCCTTCTAGATCTTCGACTGTAAGGTCGTAGTAGTTATTGGTGACAACGATTGTCGGCATTAGTGCTGCTCTTATTGGTCTCATTGTGGCTTTCGCTTTAACTTGTTTATGATTTTGAGTATTTGCTAACCCGATACTCAATAGAATAACAAGTAGAATTGCGGTTACTTTATACTTCATATTACCTCCAAAAACTAAAAAAAGTAAATATATTATAATATAAAGACGCCCTAGATATTTGTTTTTTATTTTCAACCAGGCTTTCTTTTGCCAAGCGCACTAAGAGAAGCAGGCGTCAATCGGCATCCAGAGTTAAGTTTTAAAATGAACTAGTTTCAAAAATAATAGCCAAGCTAAAGAATTTGTCAAGCGAAAAATGGCTAAAAATTGGTAATATTGTGACAAATTTGTATCAAAAATGGTTTACTAACGGGGATTTAAAGGATAAAATTGAGATATTTCACTTTCTCGATTTTTTTGCTCAATGCTTAATTGGTACTACTCTCAGACTGAAAGGATAAATTTATGGTTGATTAAAGAATTCGGATAGGTCTTTACGGCTAAAGCGTTTCTTTTCCAATAATGAATTTAAGATAGAACTTCCGGCACTAAAATAGATTTGATTATTGCCATTATTAATGAATCCGTGAGCATAACCGATTTTTACTGAAACCGGCATAAAATAGGCAAGAACTAAAGATGTTTGTAATTCAACAAATGCGCCGAGTTTAGGGCGGTCGGTTCCTGCCTTCGAACCCGGTATTCTAAAACCATCCCAACCCAAACCGGCATCGAGACCAATTGCCCCAGAAAAATTAGATAAGAAAAACGGTGTAGTCCCCAATCCCCGTTCTACCCAAACTAAAGGAAATCGATATTCAAGGGTCGCTTTCAGCGCATTTTGCCGAGCGATTGGTTCTTGGTCATAACCTCTTACTGAAAACATACCTTCGGTTCCGCCCAATTGATATTGCTTTTTTATAATGCTGTCGCCCAACCCGGTAGCGCCACTGAGTTTAAAGACAAAAACATGATGGTGAATTGGTAAAGAAAGATATTCGGAATAATTCCCTTGCAATTTAGTTAGATTATAAGCACTGCCGAAATAGCGACTAAAATGCGAAATATCTAACCAGAAACCTCTGCCGTCAACCGGACTGATTGAATAGGGATAACGTTTCGCATTACCGGTTTGCCACTCCAAACCCAATCCAGAAAGAAAGCGGGTATTATTGTGATTAAATTCATAGTAAGGTAAGAGCAGGTGATAGGAAAAGGTTGAATAAAATGGAAAATACCCCGAAATTCCTACTCCCTGCTCATTGCGTTCATAAAAACCATACAGGCTAAAATGATATTTTTGACTGTTATAGGATAAATAGGCATAAGGATTTTTCTCTTTCGGGCGATAATTCACCGATAACAATATTATATGTTGTAAAAGAACATCGGCACCTGCGGTGAAAACGCCAAAACTGAAAGTCGTATCATAATACACTACGGGCAGCCAAAACTTGGGGAAAATTGAGGCAAGCGGGTCGTATTGATAAAGATTTATTCTTACTTCTTCAGTTGCCGCTGGTATTGGAGACAATCTTTCGGCAATGATTTGGGCTTTTTCCCAGGAGCCGGGTTTAAAATTGATAAAATGTATATCATAGCCGCGTTCGGAATAAAGTAAAAAAGCAATTCTTTTCCCGTCGGGCGAAACCGTAGGGGCGAGTGCACCGGACAGCACATTGGTTACCTGATAAATTTGTCGGTTTTCAAAGGAATATGCATAAAGATTGAACACGCCGGTTCGGTCCGTACTAAATAAGATATATTTACTATCTGGTGTCCAAGTGGGCTGGATATCGGTAGCGAAGTCAAAGGTTATTGGTATGTTCCAGCCCGCTTCTAAATCGACCACTAAAATATCCTGATAACCGCCTTCTTTCCACACCGCTACCGCAATCTTTTTCCCATCCGGTGAAAATTTGGGTTGGGAGAACTGGGTGTAATCATCTTCTTCCATTAGGGGTTCTGGTTTATTGCTATTTCGTTCCAGCAACATTAACCGATTTTTACCCAGGCTATTCTCAACAAAAACAATTTTATTTTCGGTTGGGGAAAAATCTGGGTCGCGCGCCCGCAAGCCATTAGTAATTCGGTAAAGTTCATTGGTCGTTAAGGAAAAAGCAAAGATGTCGTCGTAATCATAGTAATTCTGCGTGACATTACGCATACTGAATAAAAGTTCGCCGCCATCGGAAGATAAACTTAAGGTTTTGCCAATAAAGCCTTTTGTAATCGTTCTGGTTTCTTTGGTTATGAGGTCAAGCGATTTGATGGAGGGTAATTCGTCGGGATTGTAAGAGACAAAATAGATTTTTTCGCCATATTTGGAAAATTGGGGAGCAAACAGATCAAAACCGATTTTGGTAACCGGCATTGATTCGGTTAAGGGTTTGAGTTTTATCGTTTCGGCGACTGCCTGAGGCAGCTCGCGGACTGTTTCAAGCAGTTGCCATTCCCGCCACAAATTATAGAAATTTGTCCCAAACACTTTACGGGCGGAAAGGTTCACTAAGAACGGTAAACACTTTGAATAATAATCGGTATATTGGACTAATTTTTCATCGCCGAATCGATTAGCCAAAAAGGAGAAGAATTGGCTACCATAGATGTAGGGCGCTTCGCCGTCAGGATATTTTCTCAATTCATAGGTTGTGGGCTGGTCGATTGGCAATAACCGATTAGCTAAGGTAGCTGCTCTCATTTTCATCGCATATTCTGGACTGCGGGTTCGACCGAACTGAGTAAATTCAGTTTCGTTATGGACGGCAAAACCTTCAAGCAGCCAGAGTGGAGTTAAAGCGCCGGGGACTATTACCCGTCCAAAAATTTTCCTCAAGAAATTTGGTAAACCATGTACCTTATCCATCTGTAAGGTATGGGTATATTCATGCAAGATAAGAGTGCGAAACCAATCGTCATAATTAGTTAAATCGCCTGCCGGCTGGGTCGGCATTACGGTAATTGTGTTGTGCGGAAATGGCAAAGACCAGCCTTGGACATAGTCATAGAAATCGGCAATTATGACATTGACTTTTTCACGTGTGTGCCACTGCATAAATGGCGCAAGCAGGCTATCCGCCTCTTCACAATCCCCAGCAAATCGGCGGGCTAAATTTTCTTCTTCCTTGTTCAGACCCGAAGTACTTGGTATGTAAATAGCAAAATGGTTAGTCTCAAGCACAAACCAGGAAAGCGATGGGTCATATTCGTATGCCGATTGACTGACCAAACAGAAAAACAGGATGAGATTAACCATTCGTAGCATCAACCGATTCGTCGATTCCGCTCTTGGGCGCAAGCGCGGGGTCAATCACTGAACCGGTTGCTATTTGCAAGCGTTTCACCAATATTGTCGCATAGGAACCTTTGGGCAAGAAAAAATCAAGCTCCAGCTTTAGCTTTCCTTGGTAACGCTCATCTACGGCGGGTTCTTTAACCGAAAGTTTTTCGGGAAAGACCAGGGCTTTTCGGTCAAATGGTTTAAGAAATATACCCCGGACCCTTATCGGCATCTTTAAATCTTTCAAAACAAACCCCTCGCGTCCGAGTATATCAGTAGTTATTTTTTCAATCTTTTCACTCTTAAAAATTGTTTTCGGGCTTGGGTTGGGAATCGATAGAGTTGCAAGATAGGTTCTAATACTAACCGGTAAGGTTTGGTAAAATAAAAAATTGCCAGCCGAATATGGATAGACTGAGAGCTTCAGGTTTAAGGAACGGAGTAATTCGGCTAAGATTTCATTCCAAAGAAAGGATTGATAGGCAGCAATTAGTAATTCAAGAATTTTCCGGTTGGTCTGGCGAATTGCTCCATTAAAATCCTTGGGGTGTTTGACCAGATAGTTAATGATTGGCTGAAATTCGCGGTTTTTGACCGTTCGGCACTTCTCCCAATCACCCCAATGCTCTGCCAGGAATTTTTTGGTTGAGCGGGTTGATGTATTATCGGGTCCGGAGGGTGTCGCCATGTAAAGTTTTAAGGCGCCGTTAAAATGTTTTTGCAGTAATTTCTGAGTAAAAAATCCCCGGTGATGTCGCTGCGAACCAAATCGCTGTTCATCGAAATAATTGGGTAAACCGTCACTTTTTATTTTTCCCAGGGTCGACTTAATTTTGGGAATTTCAAATTCTTTTAAATCCCGCAGTGTAATGTGAAAGGAATTACCTAATAGATAGTCACGGGCAGTCGGATGTTCGGATTTGCCGAGATAGGTTAAGGAAAAATTTTCTTCGGCAATTTTGGGCGGACCGTCACCAATTATTGAGACATATTGGAAAGTTTGGGCATAGCGGTCCTTTAAACCGGCATAACGTATCGTCGAAAGCCGATATCTTCGCTTTAAATAGTCGATTAAATCTAAGGTGCTCCAATTTCGCTTTTCCAGGCGGTAGATTGAATATTTACCGTGCCGACCTATTTCTAAAGTTACTTTCTCTTCAACCCGAAAATCTTCTGGGATTACCTTTATTTTCATTTTAGTAACGAATATTGCGAATGATAGCGAATAGCGCGAATTTTTTATTTGTATAATTCGCTATCGTTCGATTCATTCGTGACCCAAGAATTTCTCAAACTGACTGGCGCCGAGAATCGCGGCATCGTCTTTCAGTTTGGATAAGACAATCTTCAGTTTACGACCGGCGAAATTCATTATTCGCTCAGATACTGTTTTCTTTATGGAATTTAATAGCAATTTACCAAAACCACTCACCCCGCCGCCAATCACAATAATTTCCGGGTCAATCATCGAAACAACGTTAGCTAGACCAACTCCGATGTACATACCGGTTTCCGCTATTATCGTTTTGGCTAAGGCATCCCCTTTCTTGGCGGCTAAAGAGATGATTTCAGGTGTTAGTGCCTGAGGCACATCGCGGCACTGCCTCCCGATTCGGGTCTCGCGAGAGGGTCGATTCGACAGGCAGCTTAATATTTCTGAGTTTTTGGTTTTGTGCTTTGAGTGGTGATTTTTGAGTTGTTTTATTGTCCGTTCCACAATATATTCGGCACCAACATATCTTTCCAGACAACCATAATTCCCGCACCGGCATTTAGGGCCAAAGGCATTTATTGAAGTATGCCCGACTTCTCCCGCGGCATGATTAATACCGAGCAATAATTTTCCGTTATAAATAATCCCACCCCCGATCCCAGTACCTAAGGTTATGCCAAAAAGACTATTACTACCCTTGCCCGCGCCAAAGCAAAATTCACCTAAAGCAAAAGCATTGGCATCGTTACCAACAAAAACTTTAACTTTTACTTCATCCTCAATCCATTTCTTGAGTGGAATATCCTTCCAGCCCGGCAAGTTGGGCGAAAAATGTATAATGCCTTGGCGGTGGTTAACCAACCCGGCTGAACCGATACCAACTGCCTGAGGCAGGTCTGAGTTGTGCTTCAAGCACTGCCTAAGACCGATTATCGCCTTTACGATGCGGGACGTTATTGCTTCTGGACCTTCCTCCGCATTAGTCGGGATGTTTAACCGCTTAAGAATTCTCCCATCTGAAGTGACCAATCCAAACTTGATATTAGTACCACCGAGGTCTACTCCGATGCTTAATGTTAAACGCTTAACGTCCAACGTTTATCTTTCGGTAGAGATAACGGATTAGGTTTTCGCAGCTCTTCGTTAAAAGTACATTTCTTCGTGCCATTACTGCTTTAGCCGTTTTCAGGGCATCTTCGATTTGCCAGCGTTTTTTATTGCCCCAGCTGAATGATGGAATTGTTTTAGAAGAGAGTCCGGGTTCAAAAAGATTGGCAAAGATACCAATCATCGCACCGGTATTGATTAAGGTGCCGATTGCGGTTTTGCTGTGGTCACCGATAAAACAGCCGAGCTTAGTAATCCCGGTATCAATCTCCTTTTTACCAACGGTTACTTTTATTGAGCCGTAATCGTTACGCAAATCCGAATTCGTGGTAAGTGCGCCCAGGTTTACCCATTCCCCAATATAAGAATGTCCCAGAAAACCTTCGTGATGTTTATTGGAAAATCCTTGAAAGATGGATGCTTCCACTTCGCCGCCAATTCGACAGTTATCACCAAAAGAACAGTTTGGTCTTATTTTAGCGCCGGCAATTATCGTATTCTTACCGATATAGCAAGGACCTTCAATTAAGCTCAACGAGCTGACTTTTGCATCTTGGTCAATATATATTGAGCCGGAATGGAGGTTTAAAACCGCAGCCGGTTCGATTCGTGCGTTTTGTTCCAGAT
>Ga0315289_10014578_pt1 | contig 10966 bp, 8 predicted proteins | sample YL17G11_40_MG_FD_203452 | JGI IMG/M metagenome (GOLD analysis project Ga0315289, IMG submission 203452) | Sediment microbial communities from Yellowstone Lake, YNP, Wyoming, USA - YL17G11_40 | ecosystem: Environmental > Aquatic > Freshwater > Lake > Sediment | place: USA: Wyoming | collected...
GCGCTAGCCTGTTGCTAAAATGGTTAAAAATGGTATTTGTTCTTATTCTGGCTTTTCGCGTTTGATTTGGGCTTGTTCTGCGGGCGAATCTTGGCCGTGTCCAAAGACGGCGAATCGTGGGTTCCAACAGATCCGGGTGGAAGTAGATTTTTCCATAAACTGTTGAGGCTGCATCTAGCTTGTTTGGAGCGCCAAGACACGTAAGAGGGCTGAAAACAGATGCATCCATCAAAACTGCCCCAAAAACCAAAAAAAGGATTATTACCATTTTACACCAATTTCGGGACAAGGCAGCGCGCTTCTCACACACACGGCGTGTGAGTGTGTGATGGTATAGGTAGGTAAAGGAGTAGGAGTGAAGATAGAAGTAGAGACAGGCAGTCGTAGTGAAGTTGGTTGGGGTAAAGTTTTATCCAACCAACCAACTACTTTCTGATTCTTGTGACCTTGAACTTGACTGCGTTGTGAGGGTCTTGACAGCTGAGTTCGGCTACTTTGCTCATCCAGTCATTCTCAGCCAGTTCTCTTGAAAGAGGAGTGAGATAGGGCATCAGAGAACTCAAAGCATAAAGGCACACGTTAGTTGATTCCTTCAGGTCTATGCTCGCATCGTCTATAACAATCTTGTCGCCGACCTTGTAGTTGGCAGCACATTTTTGCGGAACTTGAACAACCTCAAGGATAACTTTGTACATCGAGACTCACACGACTTTTTCTTATTAAGTTTAGAATATGAACTTGCGTTGGGATAAAACTTTACCCCAACAACAACCTACGGAGCAAGGGAAAAAGAAGGCTAGTGGCGGGGCAGGAGTATACAGGGTTCAGAAGACATAGAGAACACTACTCAGTATATAGGGGTAGTATCGGAATCGAGTATACACTAACCACATCATAGAAGAAATAGTGATAGAAAGTCAGAAATGCACAAAGACTCACCCTTCAGAACTCGCGCGCCGCGCAATGACGCAGAACCCATTTCTATCAATTTAAATCCTTCGTCACACCTCTTAATAATGTGCGGTTGAGCCTTGGCTAGGTGCAAATTCTGTTCCGCAGAGATTAGTTGGTCGCAGATACATGGCAGATGGTATCCCGTAGAAAGAAACGGTCAACGCCATCAATGTAATATTAGAGGGTCATCTATTGACTTGAAAGATGCTGTGTGTATGAAGTGCTGGCTACCTCTAGATAGTAATCGCGAACAATGCAGTTGCATTTCGCCGGTGCTTACGAGTAAAAGTGGGGCGAAGGAACTACGCTCTAGGCTCGAAGGAATTGATCGTGAAAAAGAGCGCGCACACAGGCTAGCTGAGGTTGAAAGGGAAAAAGCTGAAAGAAATTGCCTAAAAAAGGCTCGACTTATCTACAGATGCGTATTTTGTGGTAGTAAAGCCATACAGGTTGAGGACTCTGTAGTATGCACCAAAGATATGAACCATGTATTTCCTTCAGATTATTATGGTGGTAAATAGTCTTGGCCAATTTCTATCCTGACCCACGTCTACCAAGTTTTCTAGATCTAATCAATAATATGATAATCCGAGACGCGGAATACAACACTAACAAGAACAATCTTATTTCAGATTTCTACAAGCCAATACTAACAGTTGCAAGAAACTATGACCGATCAACCGGCAGCTTCAGCGCATCAGGTATCAAGGCACTGGGTCTTCCACTTGTTCCATTCATTCGTAACGCCATCAACAACAACTCGCAACGCCCAATTATGCGCATTGTAACGTCACACGATATACCTGAAAACGACTACGACGATATGTCCAACGGTTATGAGAAACGTCGAACAATGTCTGAGGAAAAACTCATTGCTATTCTCGAGCAATTGAAAAATAGTTCAGATGAAGAACTCCATCGTGCAGTGCGAAATATTGGAACTATGATCCAGCTAGGCTTGCTAGACATCAAGATTGCCATCCCAAAGAACAAGCTCAGCGGACTTTACCATCGAAAAATGGGCGCCTTCTCGGATTTCTACGGGAATTTCATAACCTTTGAAGGTTCGCAGAATGTTAGTCGAAGCGGTGACGGAAGTGAAACAAACCTCGAAGGTTTAGTCGCCTTTTGTTCAAATGAGTCAACAATTATGAGTTACAAAGAAAATCACAGACGATTCTTCGAGGATTTGTGGAATGGAGCACTACAGAATGTCCACGTATTACCCCTCGACAAATACCCGCGCGATCTCCTGAAGAATTTCGCTGTTCCCATAGAGATCATTTTGAATGAGATTGACGCAGTAGAAAGAGATCCTCCAAGAGAATGCCAGAAAGACGCGGTCAAAGGATGGATTAGAAATGATTACAAAGGAATATTTGATATGTGTACTGCTTCAGGCAAATCGCGTGCTTCATTGTTAGCACTAAGCACACTAGACCAAGCTCCTCTAACAGTCATAGTTACAGGAAACCTGATTGACCTCATAGACCAATGGGCAGAAAAGGAGATTATACCTGAATTCGGACGAGAACGAGTTCATATTCTAAAGGTAAGCTCTTCTTATGGTACGCGAGACAAACTTGAGCAACGTCTAGCTCATACAGTCCAAGACTTCCTACTAGGATATTACACCAGGTCTCAGAAACGGGTATTCGTATTAGTCACTATTCAGAGCGCATCCCAGAAATGGTTCGTATCAACTATCAACAGGGTCAATTCCTCAAGACTCGCCATAATTATTGACGAAGTACATCATGCTGGAGCAAACGGCCCAACCGGCAATGTTCTTCAAATACAAGCAAGGTATCGAATTGGATTAAGCGCAACATACCGTAGGTATGATGATGATGCAAATGCTAGACTTGAAGAGTACTTCCAAGGTAAGTACTCACCCATCGCCTTCAGGTATTCGCTCTCAGACGGAATCAAAGACAGACTTTTGTCCCCTTATCACTATTTCATTCATTCCATATCCCTTGAACCGAATGAGGCAGCTGAGCTTCGACAACGGCTCTCGGAATATGAAGAGGAATTGAAAAAGACAGACCCATCGCTAAGCTTGCGAATCGGGGATAGTGCCATAGAGAAATTGCCAAGAGGTAAATGGCCAAAAATACTGGAACTGAGGAACGCATGGAGAAATACTCTAGGTCGAGCGATAGCCAAAACAGACTTTGTATTGCAGATTGTTGAGAAAAACCACAATAGCCTCAAGAAGTGTATCATCTATTGCGCCAACAAGCAGCATCTTGATCGGACATCAATTCTTATGGGGCAAAGAAATTGGCTGGTTGAACCCTATGATAGCCATATACCTGAAGATACTAGGGAAAGAATAAGGAAGAAATTCTCGTTGAAATACAGTGGTCAGCCACTATTTATTGGAGCCATCAGATGTCTGGACGAAGGCATCGACCTACCTGCCCTAGATTCAGCAATTCTTGTTTCAAGCTCTCGAACTGAGAGAGAATGGATCCAACGACGAGGACGAATACTCAGGAAACATCCTGACAAAGAATATTCCATCATACATGATTTCATACTTCTCCCTCACCTGACCGACGAAGAAGCCTTTCCTGTAACAAAACAAGAGGGGGACTACATAGCGGCGGAGCTGGACCGTTTATCTGCTTTCGCTTCAGATGCCACTAATTGCGATTTGGTACAGGCTGAAATTAGAAGGCTTAGAAAGCTGTTTCTATAATCCCGAAGCCTCTACAAGGCATGTGCAAGACACAATTCTAGTTGTTCGTTGCGGCAGTTTGTGTTCTAGACGTCTCAACTAATCCCACTGTTCCTGAAGGTATTGGAATCTGTGCTTGTTGTTTGAGGAAAGATATATACTGCTTAAGATCATTGGTAATCATCGAGGGACCTTGTCAACCAAACTGGAGATACTTCGTCAGGTTGCTGATAGGGCCGGGGTAGATTTCGACCTAGTGCAACGCATACTCAATCTTGAAAGGAGCCGACTTCATCCCGGTTCCAGGGAGGAAAAGCATAGACAGGAAGACCTCAAGATTATTTTGATGAAGTGGGCTGATAAACATCAGGTCTAGTGACTAATATGATAATTGAACGGGTGGAATTAGAGAATTTCTGTTCATTCCGTGGTCATAATTTTCTGGACACTACACCTGGTGAAAGCAGAAATGTCACTCTTATTATTGGCCACGGAGGAGCGGGTAAAACAACTGTAGGCAAAGCCATTCGATGGTGCCTTTATAACCGTCATTTTAGCGGGTCTGATGACGAAAAAGAATATGACAAAGAGGAGATTCTGAAGTTATTCCATAGAAAAGGTGGAGGTGCTGCAAATACTCCTCTCGAAGAACTACACATGACGGTGAGATTGCACATTCTCCCTAGCAAATCGATAGAACCCGCATTGAAGAACCGAGGATACAAATTTGGCAGATTTAATCTTGAGAGAACTGCAATGGTATCCAACTCTTTACCTACCCCTAGAGACGTAGCCCTTTCACCTCTTTCACTTAAGGGTCCAGACCAGCGGGAAGTAGCAGACTCAGAAGGCTTTATTGATGAGTTACTTCTCCCAGCCTCGGCAAGCACTTTCTTCATGTTTCATGGAGACAGGATAAGAGATCTCACTAAACAGATTGATGATCCAATACAAGACGCCATTAACTTGATTCTTGACGTTACCGCTTTTCAGAATGCCGAATCTGACTTGGGTAAAATGACCACTCAATTCTCGAGGGCACTGAGCAATATGGTCGCGGATAAGGAGACAAGCCGAGTAAAACAAAAAGCTCATGAAAAGTTCATTGCGGAAATCGAAAAAATAAGAATACTGGTTGAAGAAAAGGAGGAAGCCCTAAAAAAAGTTAGACGCGACTTGAAGGAAATCGAGGGAGAACAAAAGAATCTATATGAGATTGCTGGGTTAGACAAAGAGTACGATGCGAAGGTTGAGATGAAGAATCAACTGCAAACCCAACTCGATAAGGTCGATGACCAGCTTTTGTCCCTTATGGACTTCTTTCCACCGGAGGTGCTACATCATTGCCTTGCCAAACATGCTCGTGAGACTCGACAGATAGATTCTGACAATAGAAGGCATGAAGAAGAGATTAAAATTCTAAGAACTAGGATGGAACAACTCAAGTTACTTAAGCCAGGTTCAAAGTGCCCTACATGTCAACAGGCATATCCTTCTGAGTTGATACAAAAAAATGAAAAGGATAAAAAAATAACAGAGATGAGAATCAAGCGGGAGTTGGATGCGATACAACAACTCGATCCAGAGTTTGTCAAACTAAACCAAGCTGTAATGGAATCGGAAAGCATAAGGTATGACCCCACTTCGTTGCAGGATTCACGCGGACACTTACGCAGTCAAATCGCTGATATAGAGAATAAGCTAGGTGATCTTAGGAAGAAACTTGCATCATATGGTGATCTCAAGGAAAAAGCTAGGAGCGTCGAGCTAAGAGTGCGTGATAAAGCCGAAGAAGAAGGGCGACTAATAGAAAGCCTTCGATCAGCAAACGCCAGTCTAAAGAACCTTGATGACATGAAAAGAGATTTAGAAAGACAGATTGCATTGCTGGTAAAAGACGAGAATAACGAAATTCGGAAATACTTCAAGCTCTCTTCATCTCTGCGAGATGTTTTCAGTAAAGCTGTTCAAGATTTGGCTAACGCTAAAAGGAGAGAAATAGCTGTCGAAACTGGAAACATGTTAATGAAAACAACGATAAAGCCTGACCTCTTCAATAGAACTGATCCCGTGGAAATCGATAAGGATTTTCAGGTAATAACCAAGAACCTTAATGGAGATGTTCTGGAATGGGACGGAAATGCGACTTCTGAGAAGTCCTTGTTATCCCTTGGATTCATATACGGTCTTCTTCGTGCATCAGAAAGAGATGCGCCAGTAATCCTCGACACCTTCTTTGGAAATATGGACCCTAATCATATAAGAAAGATAACTGAAAATCTAGCAAGCTTTGGTAGTCAAATCATTCTGATGGCCACGCTCACTGAATTCCATGATCTGTTACGAAACGCTTCACCGGCACTATGGCAACACGTTAACCGATTTGTATTTCTGAAAACAAGCGCAAGTACTAAATTCGCCACAGAGATTATGACGACAACTAACCTTGAAGAAGCCGAGAAAGCTGCCAACAAACAGGAAATCGAATTTCGGGAAAGTGTTAATGCCAAATGAGCACTCGCTTGGTTTCCCCTACAAGAATCTTTGGCACAACCATCGCTCACGAATGTTATGATTCTCTTTGCAAGAAGCGCCAGGTAGATGCGCGCATGCGGAAAGAGATATTCAGTGATACTGTCCAAGCGTTCTATGTAGCAGCTGCCGTAGGTCATCTACTACAAAGAGGTCAGAGATATGTTGTGGAAGCAAAAACAAGTAAAGAACTCCTATCGCGAGAACAGTGGGATCGTCCAGATAAGAAATCTCTGAAGATGGCATTTACATATTTGGCAAAACTAGAGTATAACGTAGCATCAGATGATGATGTGCTTCAAGTTGTGGCTGAACTGGCTGAACGCGGTATTAGACAAATTAAAGACAGAGTCTCAGAGACTGGTGATTTTGACTTCATCACTCTTATCGATCAGCTTCGCAAAGAAACGATAGACGAGCAACCGCCTGAGCCAGGGAGCCTAGATCTAAAAGGATTGGCTCTCCAGGATTTGCTGAAGCTGAATGAAGCATGGAATCTTGAGTTTAAATCTTCTATGCTGTGGGACTATGAAAGTAAGAAAAAGAATGACAAACTCTGCTTCGCAATCGCTAAGACAATATGCTCACTGACCAACTCTGAAGGCGGTATCATAGTCATCGGTGTTAGTGACAAAAAGGAAATTCTAGGTTTGGAATATGATATCCGTCTAGCCTCAAGCGCACGCGGTGATTTGGATGGTTTTGAGCAGCACTTCATCAATGCGGTCATGAATAGATACTTCGGCAAGGAGAAAGGCAGCCTCGCTAAGATGAGATTTGAAAAACTGAATGGACAGAATATAGCTATTGTCGAAATTGAAAGAGCACCAAAACCCGGATTGTGGGTCAAGTATAAAGACGGCACTGGAGAGATGAGAGAGGAATATTACATTAGATCTGGGAGTTCCTGCCAACCCCTGAACTCGCGTGAAACCACTGAATATATCAATGATCATTGGCCTTGATTTGGATAGCTTTTCTTGACTTCACTAACCATAGGCGCGCGCTTCAAGCTATTGTTGTGCCTTCCACGCGCGCTTGCGAAATATCTATCGTTGGCTTTCTTTCTTTTGAATAGGTTCCCAATGGTTTTTCTGCGTTGGGTGAATACTTCTCTTGACCAACAACTTCTGATAGAAGGTCATAGGCCCTGCCGACCCCTTTCATTCCACCTAAAGCTGAAAGTGGTGACGTTTTTGCCTTCCAGTCAAATGCTTTAACAGGAGCTAACTTCTCCTTTAGGAGCTCCGGCTGTCTAAAATCGAATCTTTCTTCAATTGCGGCGTGCAGCAAGTCTCTAGCAAGTCGATGAGCCACGTAGATTCCGAGTGCCGTCAAAAGCAGATACTTCTTATCGCCACTTTCGTCTTTTCTACTCTTTCTGTCACCACTTTTCCTCCCGATGTTCGAACTGAATCTTTTGCCGAATTCCTCTCTACCTTGGCCGTGCTTTTCTGGTCCTTCAAATGCGTCCGGAATCAACGCTCTAAGCGCCGACCAAAAAGCTTCTAGGAAACAGATTTTGTCATCCGTCGCCAAGTTCGAGAAATCCTTATCTTTGAAGAGAGTTTCCAGCGAAGAAACGAATGAGTTAAGCTGTACTGGTTTCCCGCTGTTTCTTTGGCCGCTTACGTTTATCTTAGCTCTAAGAGGGGAGTTCTCTTTGCAGTTCAGAGTTATGCCTATTTGTGCCCCCACTATTCGCCATCCTTCTCTATCGACTATTGACAAACCCTCAATACCGCTTGTCTTGATGCTGTAAAGAAGTGCATCTTTCAGCGACGGACTGATGCCTCTCTGGGTTTTGTTCACTACAAAAAAGATCGTCTTTTCTATGTCTTCAGCTGAGAGAGACTCTGCAAGTTTAGATTCCTTTCCTTTGATTTTCTCAGCAGCACCCTGCGAGTCAACGAATACAACTGGAAATTCGTAATCCATTAGGTCCGAAAACAGAGAAGCTCCCAAGCTCTTTGAAAACATGAATCGGTCTCTGATCTTGCTGAATCCACCCACTCTGTGTTGGCCATCTATGATCCATAGTGCGCCTTTCTTCCTATCTATTCTCAAGACTCCCAAGTCACCATCGATAGAAACAAAATTGGTCTTTCTCAAACCCACTAGAATGGCAGGCATAACAGCAAGTGGGCTTTTTTCCAAGTACTCAACGAGCTGGGAAGTTCTTTCTTCATACCGCTCACGTTGATATCCCTCAAGCTCTTCCTCTTTGAATTTATCCAACTCATAAAGGCTTAGAACATCGTTGACTTTCATTTTTCCAACGTACATTTCTATGTTTTTTTGAACAAGTTTGATGGCTGCTACTTCGATCAGTCCATTTTGATTTTCCTTCGCTTCGGCCATTTTGGAAAGAAGTGTTAGTCTTTGATCTTGTTTGATTTTTTCAGGGAAAAACATTTCAGGGTCGTTCCAGCATTTTTCACAAACATGCCTTTGTCCATTCTCGACTGGATGCGCATCACCTTTGATTTCGAAACCGCAACAAGAACAGATCATTAAGACACCTCCTCCTTAGGGAAAATAAACTCCTTAAAAGCGTCGTCAAAATTCTGGCATCCTTCCACTTTGACTTTCATCATTCCGTTGTATGGTGGGAAGGTTCCCCCCGAACCGAAAACTCTACGTGCAGTCGCAATCGCCCCCAGTCTTATCGGGTCCCATTTTGGAGATATGTAACTGTTCTTTTTCAGTGTGTAAATGGGCTGGAAACGCATGGGGTAGGCAACCGCTCCCCAGCTGAGGACATTCTTTATTCTTGAAAACAAGTCTTGGGGACTATCAGTGAAGTTGTACAGCAAATAGACAAGGATATTCCTCTGTTTGATGCCGCTCGAGTCAAGGAACTCAATAGCTCTCTTTACAGCCGGCCCCATTTCAGAAGTATCATAAGAAATTCTCACAAATCTATCAATCTCTATTTCCGATATTTTCTTGGCGACTTCCTCGGTGATCAATCTCGCGTCAAGTCCTTGATTAAAATCGACTGAAAGACCCAAATCTCGAACTTCTGACAAAACGTTTTCCCAACCCTTGCTAGCCAGAAAATTGTTGTCAAAAAAAATCACTTTAGTGTGTCCTGGCCAAAGCAGATCTTTGATGCTGTTTCTTTCGGAGTTGAGCTTGCCCTCTATGCGCGAGACTCCGCAGAAGGTGCAAGAGCGAATGCATCCTCGCGTAGCAAAAACAATACTAGCTTTCGACCTTTTGTTCCATTCCGGCACGAGGTCATAGTCTGGGCACAAACCCTCAGCTTCGCGGAATATTCCCTTGAAAATGTGCTTGGGACTCACTCCACTCAGCGCCGCGTGTTCAGGCATTAATGATGCATACAATCCGCCCAACCAAAGCTCTGAATCAGGAAATCTAGATAAATAGTATCGGATTGTTTCCCAAACTGGTTCCCAAGCCCAAGTGAAAAGGCTTGTTACGTAGATTTTGTCTGGTTCCGCATTATCTGGTTCTTCTGTCCCATAAACCAGCTCAGTAGTGTCCCCTAATTTCCTATGATATGCAGAGAGTTTTAGCAGCCCCAATGGAGGATATGCAGAGTAGTACTTCGGTCTCACCAGCAGTATGTGTTTGGACTTCACGATCCCTCGACCTGATTGTGGCTGTTTCCCCGATCGTAACGATATTGAGAGAAGACAACTTAAGTCTTTGTGGCAGAGAGCTGTGCTCGTGCGCATTTTGTGATGTGCACGTTGACTAACAAAGCTTGGGGAATGGATTTGAAAAGCGTAATTGCAGGATTGTTCTTTTCATTTTAGGTCGGGCCAGTGCGCGCGCTGCCCTATCGCACTCGTTCGGTCAGCTTTCGGGTTTGAATGAACCTCCCCTTTCCCACAGCCCAACCCCAACCCAAGAAAGTCTTAGCGCGCGCGCTAAAAATTGAGGATGGAGGAGAAGGGGAAGTGCCAGTCTAAGTTTTCGGTGGGCCTGCGTCTGTCGCCGTGACAGTTAGACTCGGCCACACCTTTTTTGCGGTGATCTTCGCAACCCAGTAGACCCAAACTGTAAGCCCTCCGTTGCCGAGCCATTGAGCGATGTCAGTGTAGGCCCAGCCTCCGTATATGGTGGCTATGCCGATTATCAAGCTAATCAGGGCCGTCGATATGAACTCCTCGAGTTTGAAGTTCTGTGGCGTTGCTTGTTTCATGTATCCGAGCAAGCACGTTGTCAACCCGACCATGATCGCGACGGGAGCCGCGTAACCCACCGACTTAAACACTTCGTAAATAGGCTCAAACGACCCCGGCCCAACAACAGGAGCCGTCTCGTTTCCTTGGGCGAAGGCTAAACCGACAAGTCCCGCTGAAGTCGCGATAACAGTCGCAATGAAGATCAGCGCAAAAGCCATTTTCCTTATGCATTTCACCTCCTAGCCTAGTTTGAAAGCGATTTCTTCAGGTCGGGTGAGAAGGGTTTCTTGCGCAACTGTCCTATTCTGGTGAGCTCCTCTGCTGATCTGGCTCACTATTTCGGGGAGCTTTTCTGGCCAGCCTAACGCTTTCAGTTCGGTTAGCATTTTGTCTACTTCAGCAAAGTTTTTTTCAGCAAAGTTTAGTCCTCTGTAGACTGTTGGCGGATCCAGGTTTAGTTTGCGAGCGATCTTGTATGCTGAAAAGCCTTGGAGCCTTAGCTTCAAAATTTCGAACATTTGGGTTGTAATCCGCAAATCCACAGTTTATCAAACGCTTTTATTGTTTTTATGTGTTATTGGCACTTTGAACAATGATTTAAACTGCTAACAACCTTCTTTTTCGAGTTGCGTCTGCT
>Ga0315289_10014582_pt1 | contig 10964 bp, 7 predicted proteins | sample YL17G11_40_MG_FD_203452 | JGI IMG/M metagenome (GOLD analysis project Ga0315289, IMG submission 203452) | Sediment microbial communities from Yellowstone Lake, YNP, Wyoming, USA - YL17G11_40 | ecosystem: Environmental > Aquatic > Freshwater > Lake > Sediment | place: USA: Wyoming | collected...
GATGAACCCCTGGTGGGAGGACAAGCCTCTGCCCGTTCTGCCCGTAACAAGACGCCACCTGGTCGGCGCTATTCACAAACGGCTTCAACTCCGGTTGGCCCCTATCGTCGTCGTCCGCGGTCCTCGCCAGATTGGCAAGACCACTGCCCAGTTGCACGTCCTTCAGGACCTCCTGGAAAGAGGCGTCCACCCCCAGAACATATTTCGGGTTCAATGCGATGAACTTCCCGAGATTTCGTTGCTCTCGGAGCCGCTCTTGCGGCTGGTCGATTGGTTTGAACAAGCAGTACTCACGAAAACGTTGAACGAAGCGGCAAGGCAAGGAGAACCCACGTATTTGTTCTTCGACGAAGTGCAGACCCTGAAAGATTGGGCGCCGCAGTTGAAATCCTTGGTGGACAATGCGACCACCCGGGTGCTGGTCACTGGAAGCTCCGCTTTGAGGATCGAATTGGGGCGAGACAGCCTGGCGGGGCGGATCAGTACGATTGAGGCAGGAGTCCTGTCATTAACGGAAATCGGGACGTTTCACGGATTTGCCCTGGGCCAGCCGTTCCTGGCCGACAATGGATTGGAAGTGCTGACCGACGCTGACTTCTGGAGGAGTCTTCACACTCATGGTCAGGAAAACCAGGAGGCCCGCGACCAGGCTTTCCTCTGGTTCTCTCAAAGGGGCGGATATCCGCTGGTTCATCAGCGGGCGGATGTTGCCTGGAGCCAGTTGGCAGACCAACTGAATGAGACGATCATCCGCCGAGTTATCGAGCATGATCTTCGTGTCGGTGAGCGTGGTCGCAAGCGCGATGCCCCATTGCTGGAGGAGGTCTTTCGCTTAGCGTGCCGCTACATCGGCCAATCGCCCGGATTGACGGTTTTCGCCCGTGAAGCGCAGCGGGCGCTGTCGGCGAATGTCGGGCCACAGCGGATCGGTCATTACCTGCGGTTTCTCGGCGATACGCTGCTGTTGCGGCTGATTGAGCCGCTGGAAATCCGCCTCAAGCGAAAACGCGGGGACCCCAAGATTTGCCTGGCGGATCATGGTTTGCGCGCGAGTTGGTTACAGGAGCTTGTGCCGCTGGATCGTGAAAGGCTCGCCGCCAATCCTCATCTTACGACGCTGGCCGGCCATATTGCTGATAGCGTGGTGGGGGCCACTCTCTCCACGATTCCGTCGTTGGATACCGCGCACTTGCCGGCAAGGGGAGGCGAGCCGGAAATAGACTTTGTTTTGACGATTGGAACCAAGCGGATTCCGCTGGAAGTGAAATATCAGCAGAGTATTGATCCGCTCCGCGACACGGAGTCGCTACGGACCTTCATCGAAAAGGCAGTCAATAACGCGCCTTTCGGCCTGTTGATCACCCAGTTGGATGAAACCGCTGTGCTGGACCCGCGCATTGTGGCGATGCCGCTCTCGACATTCATGCTGCTGCGATAACGAAGTTTCCATGACCGTCATCACCAGCCTGCAAAACCCGCGCGTGAAGAATGCCGTCCGGCTGCGCGATCGCCGGCATCGCGAGAAACAGGGTCAGATTCTCATCGACGGCGCGCGGGAGTTGGCCCAGGCGATTTCGGCCGGCGTAAAGATGCTCGAAGTGTTCGTGTGCGAGCCCTGTGGCAGCAGCGACGATGCCCGGCGGGCGTTGGCCATGCTGCCCGATGGCGGCGGCGAGATTCTTCAAGTAAGCGAGCCGGTGTTGGCGAAGTTGGCCTTTGGCCGGCGGAGCGAAGGGCTCCTGGCCGTGGCCGAAATGCCAACGGCGACACTCGAAGATGTTGAGGAGATGATTCCGTGGGAGCAGCCCGCAAGCGCGCTGGTGGCCGTGCTGGAAGGGGTGGAAAAACCGGGCAATTTCGGCGCAGTGCTCCGCAGTGCCGACGGGGCGGGAGTTTCGGCCGTGATCGCCGCCGATCCGCGGACCGATCTTTACAATCCCAACGCCATCCGTGCCAGCCTGGGCACGATCTTCACGCTCCCCATCTGCGCGGCCGGCAGCGCCGAAACGCTCGCCTGGCTCAGGCGAAATGGTCTGCAAATCCTGGCCGCCCGGGTGGACGGCTCGGTGCCGTACACCGAGGTGAATTACCGCCGCCCGACGGCCATGGTGCTGGGCAGCGAGGCGGCGGGCCTTTCGTCGGTCTGGTCGGCGGAGGACATCACGCCGATCCGCCTTCCCATGCGTGGCGCGGCCGATAGCCTGAACATATCGGCCGCCGCAGCAGTGCTGTTTTACGAGGCCCGCCGGCAGCGAGGGTAGCTCTTGGACGAGAACTGGCAGAATGACGAGTTCCATGGCACTGCAAACGATCAGTCAGTCCAGCTTCTCACGCCTCGCGGTTGATTCCCAGCGTATAATTCTATAGCAGTTCAGAACGCAGCGCGTCGTGACGAGTTGGGCGCGGAGCATGGTGACGCTTTTCGTCGCCATCGCCATCCTTGTCCAGCAGGATGCAGTTGATGCAGATGAACCACGCGGAAATCGTTGCCTGGCTTCGCGAAACCAATGAGTCCCGTCTGGCCGATTTGTGGCAGCGGGCCGATCAGACGCGGCAACAGCACGTCGGCGGCGAGGTGCATCTGCGCGGCCTGATCGAACTGTCGAACTATTGCGTGCGGCTGTGCGGTTACTGCGGGCTGCGGGCGGCCAACCGCAAGCTGCAGCGCTACCGCATGTCGGCCGAAGAGATCATGGATTGCGTTGGCCAGGCGGGCCAGTACGGCTATGGGACCGTCGTGCTGCAATCGGGCGAAGATCCGGAAATCGATGCGGCGTGGCTGGCCGCACTGGTCCGCCGCATCAAGCAGCAGACGCCGCTGGCCGTCACGCTGAGCCTGGGCGAGCGGAGCGGCGATGAGTTGGCTGTGTGGCGCACGGCCGGGGCCGACCGCTACCTGTTGCGGTTCGAGACCTCCAACCGCCGGCTTTACGATGAGATTCATCCGCCCCGCGACGGCGAGCGCTCCGACCGCATCGCCATGCTGCGCACGCTGAGGCGGCTGGGCTACGAAGTGGGTAGCGGGGTGATGATCGGCATTCCCGGGCAGACCTACGCTGACCTCGCCCGCGATATCGCGCTGTTTGCCACGCTGAAGCTCGACATGATCGGCGTCGGTCCATACCTGCTGCATCCCGATACGCCGCTGGCCGATCCCGACTGCCGCCCGGCAGTTCCCGCCAGCGAGCAAGTCCCCAACGACGAGCAGATGACTTACAAGGTGATCGCGCTGGCGCGGCTGGTTTGTCCGCGGGCGAACATCCCCGCCACGACCGCGTTGGCCACGCTCAATACGGCCCAAGGCCGGGAGTTGGGACTGGTGCGAGGGGCCAACGTGATCATGCCTAACCTCACGCCCCCAAAGTACCGTATACTTTACGAGATCTATCCTAATAAGGCTTGCATCGGCGAAACGGCGGCCGGCTGCCACACGTGCATCGAGGCCCGCATCCGGGCCCTGGGACGCGCACCCGGAAGCGGCCGTGGCGATTCGCTGAACTATGTCACACAACAAGAACCGCTGAGGACTGCCCAGAAATAACTTCAGGAACTTCATGAAGCCGCGACCGCTGGTCGCGCTTGTACCGCGACCAACGGTCGCGGCTTTATGAAACTTGTGAGCAGAATTTATGTCGTTCGTAGTAGACAACAAGAGACTCAGCAGCAGCGGATGCGATTTTATTGATGAGCAGTATTTGCACGGCTTGCTGGGCATGCGCCCGGCGGCCGCCGCGGTGCGCGACGTCATCGCCAAGAGCATGGCCAAGCAGCCGCTGTCGGTCGAGGAGACGGCCGTGCTGCTGGGCGCGGACCAGCCGGCCCTGGTCGAAGAGATCTTCGACGCCGCTCGCCAGCTCAAGCGCGACGTGTATGGCAACCGCATCGTGCTGTTTGCGCCGCTGTACATCGGCAACGAGTGCAACAACGACTGCTTGTACTGCGCGTTCCGGCGATCGAATCGGGAGATGATCCGCCGCACGCTCGACGAGGACGAAATCCGCGCCCAAGTAGAGGCCCTGGAGCGGAAGGGGCATAAGCGCATAATCCTCGTGTTCGGCGAGCATCCGTACTACGACGCCAGGTTCATTGCCGACTGCGTGCGTCACGTGTATTCAGTGACCACGAGTCGGGGCGAGATCCGCCGGGTGAACATCAACGCCGCTCCGCTGGACCATGCCGGCTTCGCCACCGTCAAGGCCGCGGGCATCGGCACCTATCAGATCTTCCAGGAAACGTACCACCACGAAAGCTACGCCCGCGTGCATCCGCGGCGCACCAGCAAGGGCGATTACCTGTGGCGGCTCGACGGCGTCGCCCGGGCGATGGAAGCCGAGTGCGACGACGTGGGCATCGGCGCGCTGTTCGGGCTGTACGACTGGCGTTTTGAAGTGCTGGGGCTGGTCGCCCATGCCCTGCACCTGCAGCGGCACTACCGCGTGGGTCCGCACACCATCAGCTTTCCGCGGCTGCGGCCGGCCAGCGGCGTAAAGCTCGACGATACTTACATGGTGAGCGATGCCGACTTTAAGCGGCTGGTGGCGATCCTGCGGCTGGCGGTGCCCTACACGGGCCTGATCCTGACCGCGCGCGAACCGGCCGAGGTCCGCCGCACCGTGCTGGGCTTCGGCGTTTCGCAGATCGATGCCGGCAGCCGTATCGAACTGGGCGGATACACCGAGGCCGGCGACGCGCAAGTTATGCAGCGCGAACAATTCGAGCTGGGCGACATCCGGCCCCTAGACGAGGTGCTGCGCGAACTGCTGGTGGAAGGCTATATCCCCAGCTTTTGCACCGCCTGCTACCGGCTGGGTCGCACCGGCGAGCATTTCATGGAGTTTGCCATCCCGGGGTTCATCCAGAATCTCTGTACGCCCAACGCGCTGACGACCTTGATGGAATACCTCGTCGACTACGCCAGCCCCAAAACCCGCGCCGCCGGCGAAGCGACCATCCGCCGCGAGATCGACAAGCTGCCCGATGGCGAGCGGAAAAGGCAATTGCTCAAGCGACTTGACCAGATTCGGGAGACCCACCAACGGGATTTGTACTTCTGAGTCCCGAAGGGACGCCAGATAATAGCCAGGGGCGTAAGCCCTGTTGTTACGCACAAGCCCAAAAAACCTCACGCCCGTTTACGGGCGTTTCCGCCGCAGGCGGTACTAGGCCCGGCATTTATGCCGGGTTGGCGGAGGGACAACTTTGGCTCGACGCCCGTTCACGGGCGTTCTCGATGGAACGGCTTCAGCCAAAGGAAGGTGCTAAAGCCCTGTTGAAGGCCCGTAAACGGGCCTCTGGCGAGGGAAAGTTGTTTGGGTCGCCTAACAAACCCGGCGTAAACGCCGGGCCTAGTACCGCCTGCGGCAGACAAGGGCCGTAAACGGCCCTCATGTTCGACTTCAATCCATACAAGATGTGCGTAACAACGAGGGCTCACGCCCCTGGCTATTGGCTGCCGCCGCTTCGCGGCTGAATTTGCAGCAACCAGCACGGGCAGCACACTCATGCTGCCCGACCGCATTCCCGCCGCCCTGTTGCAGCTCGTGAACTCCTCCACTATCCTATCCGCATGAACGAATTTCGCCAGGAAACCGACCTGCTGGGCACCTGCGACGTGCCGGCCGATGCGCTATGGGGAATTCACACCTTGCGGGCGGTGGAGAATTTTCCCTTGGCCCAGCGGCCGGTGCACCGCGAACTGGTCCACGCCTACGGCGCCGTGAAGTTGGCGGCGGCGCGGACCAACCACGAACTTGGCTGGTGGGACGAAGCCAAGTTTGCCGCCATCGAAACCGCCTGCCGGGAGATGATCGACGGCCGGCTCGACGAGCATGTCATCGTCGACGCCTTGCAGGGCGGCGCCGGCACCTCGACCAATATGAACGTCAACGAGGTGCTGGCCAATCGGGCCTTGCAACTGCTAGGCCGGCCGCTGGGCGACTATCACACGGTCAATCCGCACGACGACATCAACTTGCACCAATCGACCAACGACACCTATCCCACTGCGCTGAGGATCGCCGCCATCTACCGGCTGCGGGCGTTGGAGCAAAAGGTCATCGCACTGCTGGAAGCATTTCAGCAAAAAGAGAAACAGTTTGCCAACGTGGTCAAGATCGGCCGCACCGAGCTGCAAGACGCCGTGCTGGTGACGCTCGGCCGTGAAATGGGCGCGTATGCCGAGGCCATTAGCCGCGACCGTTGGCGCATCTACAAGTGCGAGGAACGGCTGCGGGTGGTCAACCTGGGCGGCACCGCCGTGGGCACCGGCCTGGGCGCGCCGCGGCAGTACATCTTCCGCGTGGTTGAGCACCTCAAGGACATCACCGGCCTGGGGCTCGCCCGGGCCGAAAACCTGGTCGAGGCCACGCAAAACGCCGACGCCTTCGTGGAAGTCAGCGGTATCGTGCGCACCCTGGCCGCCAACTTGCTGAAGATCTCCAACGACCTGCGGCTGCTGTCGTCCGGCCCGCACGCCGGGCTGGCCGAGATCCGGCTGCCGCCGCGTCAGGCCGGCTCCTCGATCATGCCCGGCAAGGTCAACCCCGTCATTCCCGAGGCCGTGGCCCAGGCCGCCATCGCCGTGATGGGCTACGATCAGGCGATCGTCCAGGCCGCCAGCAGCGGCAACTTGGAATTGAACCAATTCCTGCCGCTGGTGGCCGACAGCCTGCTGGGGGCACTCGACCTTCTGAGCAACGCGTGCGACATCTTCGCCCGGCTGTGCGTCAGCGGCATCGAAGCCGACGTGGACCAGTGCCGGCGCAATGTGCACAACAGCACGGCCACGCTCACGGCGTTGATCGAGCGGATCGGCTACGAGGCGGCCGAACACCTGGCCGAACACCTCGATGCCACCAAGGGCGACCTGCAGCAGACCATCCGGCGTTTTGTCGTCGAGCACGGCATGATGACCGCCGAGGAATTCGACAAGTTGACGGCCCCGGAGCGGGTCACCCGGCTGGGAGCGAGTGTGGTCCGGCCGGCGGCTACCACGCCGCCAGCAGACGGAAAAGTGCCCTCACCCCGACTCTCTCCCAAAGGGAGAGGGAGTTGAAAACATGAGCAGCACGTCCAAGGGCTTTCGGCTGCACATCGGGCTGTTCGGCCGCCGCAACGCCGGCAAGTCGTCGCTGTTGAATGCTTTGACGCGGCAGCAGGTCTCGATCGTTTCCGAGGTGGCCGGCACGACGACCGATCCGGTGGAAAAACCGATGGAGCTGCTGCCCATCGGCCCGGTGCTGTTTATCGATACGGCCGGCATCGACGACGTGGGCGCGCTGGGCGAAAAACGGGTGCAAAAGACCCGGCAAGTGCTCGATCGGACCGACCTGGGGCTGATCGTGGCCGACGCCGGCCGCTGGGATCAGTTTGAGCAATCGCTGCTCAGCGAGCTGCGCAGCCGGCAGATTCCCGCGATCGTGGTCTTCAATAAGGCGGATCTGGGCCGGCCGCCGGCGACGCTGCTGGAGGCACTGCGGCAGTCAGGCACGCCGCTGATGGAAACGGTGGCCACAGGGGGGCAGGGCCTGTTGGAATTGCGCGAGGCCCTGATCGCAGCCGCGCCCGAGGAATTCCTCCGCGCGCCGGCGATCGTGGCCGACCTGGTGCCGCCGGGCGAATTGGCCGTGCTGGTGGTGCCCATTGACCTGGAGGCTCCCAAGGGCCGGCTGATTCTGCCCCAGGTGCAGACGATCCGCAACCTGTTGGACGGCGACGCCTATTGCCTGATAGTCAAGGAGCGCGAGCTGCGCGACGCGCTGGACCGCCTCAAGCGGCCGCCGGCGCTGGTGGTGACCGATTCGCAGGCGTTTTTGAAGGTGGTCGGCGACACGCCGCCGGACGTGAAGATGACTTCGTTCTCCATCCTTTTCGCCCGGCAGAAGGGCGACCTAAGCCAGTTTGTCGAGGGAGCGCTGGCGATCGAGCGGCTGCGGCCGGGCGATCGGGTGCTGGTGGCCGAGGCCTGCACGCATCACCCCATCGGCGATGACATCGGCCGCGTAAAGATTCCCCGCTGGCTAACGCAGTACGTCGGCGGCCCGCTTCAGTTCACCACCATCCAAGGGCACGATTTTCCGCAGGATCTCGCTGATTATCAGCTCGTGGTCCATTGCGGCGCCTGCATGTGGAACCGCCGCGAGGTGCTCACGCGGATGCTCCAGTGCCGGCGTGCCGGTGTGCCGATCTGCAACTACGGCATGACCATCGCTTACACGCTGGGCATCTTCGACCGCGCGCTGGAGCCCTTCCCCGACGCGCTGGAAACCTACCGCCAACTGCGCGGAAAAGCATAATATTGCCGGAAAGGGAGCTGATTCGATGTGCCGATCGCCGCGTTCCAGAGTTAAAAGCAGCCGCAATGGGTTACTCTTGATCTGCTTCACGTGGACCCTTGTGGCGACTGGCGGCACGGCCCGGGCCGGGGCACCGTCGGTCGCCGACTTTCTGCCTCATGGGTATGTAAAGGATGGCTCCGTATCGTATCAGCAGGATCTTCAGCGGGCCATCGACACGGCTGCCCAACAGGGCGGAGTCCTGGTCTTTCCGCCCATGATCTACGCCGTGGACGAAACCGGACTGCGACTCCGCTCCGGACTGACGCTGCAGTTGGAAGGGGCCATTTTCCGGCTGGGCGAAAAGTGCAAGGCCGATGGGGCCGTTTTCGCGGGGGAAGATGTCACCGACGTTGCGTTGATCGGAGGAACGATCATCGGGCAGAACGCCGCCTGGGGTGACGGTGTGAACATCCGCGGCGTGTACATTACGGGCCGATCGGCTCGCATCCGCGTGCGCGACATGGTGATCCGCGATCTCAGCAGCAACGGGATCGGCGTCTTCGGCGCCGCCTCGCAGTTGATTCGGGACGTATGGATCACGGATGTCAGCATCGAGAATTGCTGCAATCGCTACCCCGACTACCTCTCCAAGGAGAAGGCCGAAAAGGGCAGTACGCGCGAGGACCAGGGTCTGGTGGCCTGTTACTTTGTCGAGGATTTCCTCGTCCGCGGATGCCGCCTGGAGCGCTCCCGTTCGGATGGCACGCATTTTTACCGCTGCCGGCGAGGGCAGTTTCTGGGCAACAAAGTCTACGCGGCCAAGATGGGCGGCTACTTCATGGAGACGTGTGACGACATCCTGGCCGAGGGCAACATCCTGCGGGAGAACGGCTCGCGCGGCGCCACGATCGAACGCGGCTGCAAAGGATGTGTGTTTGCCGGCAACACCGTGGTGCAAAGCGGCCGCGAGGGGCTCTGGATACCAAACTGCGTCGGCTGCGTCATCAGCAACAACATCTTCGACCGCAACGGGCGCAAGCCAAACGGCCCGACGCCACGCTACATCTGGAATGCGAATATCACGGTCAATGAAGCCTACAACGACCCCTCGGGCAGCCCGACTTCCGATTATCTCATCAGCAACAATCTCATTTACAGCACCGCCGACCAGATCGCGGCCATTCGCGTCGACGCGACCAAGATGACCGGCGGCATTGTGCTCCGCGGCAACATGCTGCGCGGCGAAAACTGCACGATCCTGCTGGAAGGCCCGCGGCAGAACGAAATGATTGCGGCCGACAACGACGGCGCGATCATCGCACGCCCAGAGAAGCCGTAGCGGAGCTTGATCCATGATCCATCGTGCCCGTTTGTCGGTTTGTGCTTCGGCAGCCGCACTGCTGGTAGTGCTGGGTTATGCCGCGGGGGCCGCGCGATGTGCAGAGGCCGAAAAGCGATTCGACTTTCCTCGGCCCGGGATCAGTTTCGCGGCCGAGGAAATGATGCGGCTGCTGCTGGGCGACCGCGTGGCCGGCCAGCCCCGCGGGCCGCAGATGCAAGATGCCGATGGCGCCAAGCGAAAGAGTAAGGCAACAACCGCGCCGGCCGGGGCGCCACGCTAATGCTGCGCGGCTCAGCACGGGCAAGATTTGCGTAGCCGTCCACCGTGATGCACGCTGCAAAACGCCCGCCGACTGCGTCGGCGGGGTGCGCCGCGGGCTACTTTTTCTTTTTCGGCCGCTGCTGCTGTTGGTGGCACCTTTTGCAGCGGACTTGCTGCGTATTGATGCGGCCGCCGCACTTGGGGCAGCGCCGGGCCTTAAGCTTCTGCACAAAATCGGTACGTGGACGAATTCCCATGGGAGTTCTTTCTTTCAATCAGAATAGCGAGAAAAAAACTGAGACTATCATCAAGCCGCGACCGTTGGTCGCGCAAGCGATTCCGCGCGCAATTCATAGGGGGACAGTCCCATTTTCGGGCACCATGCGGAGCATGGTCGGCGAAAACTGGGACAGTCCCCGACATCGACTCCTAGGCCGACTGGATCTCCTTCAAATACGCGATCTCGCGGGCGAGCACTTTGCCCCGCTCCTCTGCCGGAAATTTCCCGAGCGATTCATTCTCGATGCAAAGATCGCCGTTGTAGCCCGCGCCGCGGAGAATCTTCAGCACGCGGCGGAAGTCGATATCGCCCTCGTAAATCGGGCAGGCACATTCTTTGTATTTTGAGCCCATCGACCGCTGCGTTTCGCGCTCTTCCGGCGGATACTTGATGCTCTTGCAGTGCGTGTGGCAGGCGTGCGGAGCAAGAATTTCGTAGATCTCGTACACCTTCGAGAGCGGATGGCCGAACCAGTAGAGGTTGCCCGTGTCGAGGGTCACGCCCAGCCGTTTCGAGCCGACGCGATCCAAAAGCGGCACGAGGAACTTCGGGTCATTGGTCAAGGCGCCGTGGTTCTCGATGCCGAACACCACGCCGGTCCCCTCCGAAGCCTCGATAAGCTTCTTGAGGCTTGCCGCGGCCGGTTCGAGGAACTCGGCCGCGGGAATCTTGCGCGACGCCACGTCGATGCGGATCGCCTTGACGCCCAACGCCTTGGCAGCGCGGGCGGCCTTCGCTCCTTTATCGATCTCAAATTCGGCCCGCCGATCAAAGTAACTGTGGATGCAGAAGGCCGAGATTCGCC
>Ga0315289_10014584_pt1 | contig 10963 bp, 8 predicted proteins | sample YL17G11_40_MG_FD_203452 | JGI IMG/M metagenome (GOLD analysis project Ga0315289, IMG submission 203452) | Sediment microbial communities from Yellowstone Lake, YNP, Wyoming, USA - YL17G11_40 | ecosystem: Environmental > Aquatic > Freshwater > Lake > Sediment | place: USA: Wyoming | collected...
CTGAAACCGCGGCTAACGCGATGACGGCAAAGATGATACCCCAAACGACACTCCTTATCCACTTCTGAAAACGGATGTTGAATCCCGCCGAAAATGTCTTTTTTTCAACAACCCGCACAAAACAATAGGTCCACAAGAGGAGAATCGTCATCCGGATGGCGGCCAGAACAGAGGAATTGGCCCTTCCGCCAAGTCCCATAAAACGGTAAATGCGGGGCACGATTTCCATCCATAATAGCCAGCCTGAGTAAACCAGCAAAATGATCCATGAATTTATTGATCTGCTCAAATCCTTCATGGCGGCATCCTTTCGTGGAATGACCTTTTATTACGGCCGGGTTCGCCTGGTGGCAGAGATACGAATTTTTACCGAATATGCCAGAGGCTCCGATCCCAGACAGCCGGCAAGAACCCTTTGAATTTCCGTTCCGGCGCGTAGGGATCGGCAAAGAAGCCGTTCTCAACCAAGCGCTTGTTGGCAATACCAAAGAGGTAATGCCACACCTGAGTGAAGACCTCGTCGTAGGGCACGACTCTATAGGGATTTGGTTCTTCCACTTCAATGATTTGATCCCTGAGTGATTAGGACATCGGGGGTTAGACGATCCCACGAGCTTCATTCCTCCCAAGAACAAACACGAAAGGATTACGATCGCCGAGATCATCGGCATTTTTCTCATCTAGTATCCTGTCAATGATTAGACGCGTCTTCCTTGCATAAAGTTTCAATTCCAGTCCTTTAAGCTCAGATATTTCTCTCTATTCAGAGGCCGCACTTCTTCTCCGAAACAGCTTGAACAAATCTGAAATCTGAATTGAGAATCCACAACTCAGAGCCGAGATTGCCTCCCCTATGGGATGCGTTCGGAGGCCGCATCCTTAACGTGATCGTTGAGTCATTGACCGACAGCGGGCAGCATCGGATAGCCTCTTTGATAAGTTATTCGATTATGGAATTTTTCCCCGTAGCCTGCGGGGTCGATACTCCAGAACTGAAGCCGGTCAGGACTTCGTAGTGAGCGACTTCGGATTCTAATTCGAGCAGATAATCTCTGTCTTCGGAAAAGTTATAAATGGCCCTATCGATATCGGGTCCCGCAAATCTGTCAATGGATTCCATTGAGTCCCAGAGAGACAAGAGAAGAAATTCCGATTTCTCTTCCTTCATCCTCCGCAAGATAAAAACTCCACGATTTCCAACAAGGGCGCGGTACCAAGGAACCCCCGTTTTCATCAGATAGTTGAAAAAATCATCGCTTCGAGATGTCTTTGTGACGCCATGCCAGATTCTCATGATCATAATCATTTCTCCAGATTGTAGAATATTTTAGGGGATGCGGCCATCACTGACCGAATGTTTCTCGGCAGAAGTTCGATGTATTCCATGAGACCCAGGTTTTGAAGCCGTTTTTGCAATGAGAGCGGGAGTTTTTCAGGACCGTCTCCTTGCATGAGCGAGAGGCTCTCTTCTTCCGAAAAATCTTCCCCGCGTTCGATCCATTTCCGGAAGGGCGAATTCTCTGGGCAAACATCTTGGCACTCGAGACATCCGACGAGGCTATTGTGACAGGCGGGATTCACCCAAACGGGAAAATCCCCCGCTTTTTCGTTGAGATAAGTGAGACAGCGTTCCGCACGCAGGAGGTAGCTTTCCGTCGAAATTGCCCCCGTTGGACAGTTACGCTGGCAGGTCCAACATTTTGCGCAAGTCTTCATGAGTTTCGCCGGCTGCCAGAAATCGTCATTAGCGGGATAGTCCGAGTAAAACGCCATCAGTCGATGATAACTACCCATCCCAGGCACATAACAGATGTTGTTCCTCCCAAAAGAGCCGAGTCCGCTCCGCGCGGCTAAAAGCTTCAGAGGAAGGATCGTTCGTGCTAACCTATACCCTGCTGGCTTGAGAATTCTCTTAAGGAGTCTTTCCGCCACCGAGTTGGGATAATATTGATAGGTAGGCGGGATGATCAATGGAAACGGCTTGCCGAGCAGCCGGATGACGACCTGAATTTTCGCCTGAGGAAAAGCCGCGATAATGATGATGCGGGCTCCGGCGAAAGACTTTGGAGGCTCGAAGCAAAAATCGGTCAGTCGTTCCCGATAAAATTCTTCGGAAAATTCGCCCTTTTCATATCGTTTGTCGATGGCCTCTTTAAGTTCGGCCAAATGAGAAATAGATACTGTTCGAGCTTGAAATCCATGTTTTTCAAGTTCTCGTAAAATATGATCCATGAGTTCTCCTTGACCCGCTAGAGCTCCATGATCAATGCAAAAAAGAGTCCCTGCAGACGACTTGAAGAGAACAGATCACCGTCTCGTCAGCTTGATGCCGAAGACGACAATTCCCACGAGAAGCCCGACGAGCAGCAGCACCAGAAGGCTGATGCCCAGAACGTTCGTCTTCGAAGCGACGTGAATCCGGACGATCTTGTCCTCGGATTCCACTTTCCGGTTGTCGGCGCTGCACTCGGTCTTGATCTTGGGCTCGTAATCGCCGACCGCGACGTCCGCCGGCGGCAGGAAATTGATCGTGACGACCTCGTCCTTGCCCTGCTCGAGCGCGGCGATCAGGTCGGGCCGGATCTCGGAGCGCCAGTTCAGGGGGAGGTCGGTCACGACGCGGATATTGTTCAGTTTCCGCGTCCCGGCGTTCTTCACCCGGACCTCCATGGCCACCGAGTCTCCGACCTTGATCTCGTGATAAAGGTTGACGGCCTGAACCTCGATCTTGCCCACGCCCCGAGGGACGAGCTCGAGCTTGACGCTCCCCGCTTTAAGGCTCAGGATGTCCTGAGGCCCGATTTCGGTTTTCTTGGCCAGGAGATTCTGGAAGACCGGCGCCTGTTCATTGTCCATGGCCAAGGCGTAGAACAAGATCGGCTTGTCGATGACGACCTGGGCGTCCGCGTTCTTGGGCAGGTAGAGCTTGAGCGACAGCTTCATGCTCGTCACCCCTTCGGTGAACTTGATCTGGCTGAGGCGGGCGTTGGTCTGGGGATCGCTGAACTCGTAATTGATCTGGTGGGGCAGGTTGGCGATCTCGAGTTTGAAGACGTTGGCCTCGCCCGAGAACTTTTCGAGCGACAAGTCGAAGGTGGCCTGGCTTTCGAGGTCGGCCTCCTGGGAGAACTGGGCCGAGTTGATGGTGACGATGTTCGCGCTCACGCCCTTTTGAAGGAAGACGGCCGTGCTTTCGTTTTTCCCCGAGTAAAAAACGTTGATATCGAGGTTTTCGACGTCCTTGAGAAGCTGGAAAGTGACGTCCTGCTGGGTTTCGAGCGGCAGAGAGGCCATCGTCTTTTCATAAGGATCGGAGATGATCTTGCCTTCCGACTTGAGCGAAACCGAGACGTCCTTGATCTCCTTCATGAAGTCGAGGGGGAAGAGGTCTTCGGCACTGATGTTGAGCTTGGTCAACTCCTTGAGCTCCTTCGAGGAATAGCGAAGGGTCACCCGGACGAATTTCTTCCCGCCCGTGTCCTGGAATTTCACGGCGCTGGCGACCGAGATTCGGGCTTCACTGCCCATGAAGTTGATCAGGGCCTGCTGGTAATCGACCTGAGCCTGGAGATAGGAGGTCTGAATGAGGGCGAATTCCTGCTCGGAGGTCAGCCCCTGCTCTTTGAGCTTCAACGAGCGCTCGAAATCGCCCTTGGTTTTCTGCAGTTGAAGCTGGGCTTTTTTGAGCGTCAGGAGCTTCATCGTCTGGGATTGTTCCTGGGCCCCCAGCGGAGCGAAGCCTCCGACGAAGGCCAGGAGAATTATGATGGCGACGATATGTCTCTTCACTTTCTTTCCTCCATGGCGTCGATCAGTTGAATGTTCTTTTTCTCCAGGCTGGTGCCCATCGCTTTTTCGAGCCGGGCGATCGATAGAGTGTAATCGACGAGCGCGCTCAGCTCCATCAGCCGGGCGTTGGCCAGGTCTCGCTGATAGGACAGGACGACGAATGTCGTGGTCAATCCCGCCTCGAGCTTGGCCTGCTCGGCGGCCAGCTTCTCCTCGGCCAGTTCGCGGGCGATTTTATAGGCGTTGACCCGTTCGTAGTTCGTCTGGACCGCCCGAACGTCCGTTCGGATCTCGAGGTAAGCCTGTTGTTCCGTGTTCTTCATCCGGGCCGTTTCCTGGTCGAGCGAGGCTTTCGCCTGGGCCGCGGCCGCGCGCGAGAAAACCGAGTTAAGCGGGACATCCAGCGAGAGGGCCACGGACCAGTTGTTATACTTGAAACGAAAGGCGTCGCGCATGGCCATGTTCGCTCCCCCGGGGATCCTCCCGATGACGACGCCGGTGAGCGGGTTGTTGTCGAGATAGAGAATCTGGTCGCCGCCGATCCCGGGGCTCCAATAGCTCGCCGAGAGGTTAAGCTGGGGGAGGAGCTGGTTTTTGGCGAAGGCATAATCCAATTCGCGGTTGCGGATCCCGAGGGCCGAGGACTTTAGGTCCGGCCTATTTTTCAAGGCCACGGCGAACGCCTCGTCGACGCCGATGTCGTATCGTTCGAATAAAGGTATGTCCGCCGGAGCGATCTCGCCGCCCGCCGGGTCCAGGCTGTTGATCAGCGCTCTCAAGGAGTCCGTGTAGTCTTTCACTTGGGACTGGGGTTGGAGGATGTCCGCTTTGCGGGAAGCCACGTCCGACTGGACACTGAGGATCTCTTTCGGAGCCAGCGTCCCGATCTTGACTTTCTTCTGGTTCTGATCGAAGAGGTCCTCGGCCAGCTTCAGGGACTGCCGCCGGACCTTGAGCGACTCGATGCTCAAGACCCATTGCCAATACGCCTGCTCGACCGAATAGACGATGTCAAGCAGGTTTTTTTTCAGATCGTTCTCGGCGATATCCCGGCTGTTCCGGGCGACCAGGATGTCCTTATGGCTGATGCCCCAACCAAAATCCTTGAGCAGCGGTTGGCTGAACGAGAACGTCAGGGTATTTCCGTAGCGGGGATTGATCGTCTGGAACCGGGAGTTGGTCAGGTTCTTATAACCGGTGAGAGAGACCGAGAAGTTCCCGCCGAAGGGGATGGCCTGGCTGAGAGAACCGCCATAGTTCCCGTAGTTCGTCGCCACCTGGTCGGCCGCATCCATCCATGAATAGGAGGCCGAGTTCTGATCCTGCTTCCCGAAATCGAAGCCCAGGGTCGGCAGGAATTTCTCCCGGCTCCTCGACAAAGCCAGGTCGGCCAGCTCGGAACTATAGACCTGGACGGCCACGCCCAGGTTGTGCTTGACCGCGCGGACGAGGCATTCCTGGAGGGTCAGATGTTTAGACATAGCAACCTCCTGCCCGAGGAGGGGAAGAGCCGCTAGGCCGATGATTACGGAAAAAAGTGTGTTTGTTCTATTGTGCATTGCTTTCCTCATCTTTTGTGAATTACGGGCTGGAAAGTGCGCCGATTTTCAGCCCGGACTCCGCGACAGGCGATATTTCGTATTTCGAATTTTAAAAAAAAGCTGAAACAGTATTGAGTTCGGTTCGGTAGCGTCCATTTTGCCTTATTATCGCGGATAATCACGCGGATCTCCTCCACAAAGAACTTCACATATATAGATTTAACCAAGGTGACAGAAGTTTCATCAAATTGACTGGCTCCATCGAGAAGCGAAGACGGAGATCAGAGGCTTCGGAGTAGAAAGACGTGAAACTTTTTGTACTCTTGATCCATCTAAATAACGAAAGACATGACGAATTATGCCGGAGTCGGAACTTCCCTAAAGGAGGAGAGCCGTGCTTAGAGATATCATTAAAAAAGAAATTATTGAAGGCATCACAAGCGCGAAATTTGTCTTCACATTCCTCCTCTGCAGCATTCTCATCTTGCTTTCGGTTTATACCGGTATCACCAACTATAGAAGCGAGCAAAGGGAATACGACACGGCTGTGGCCTTGAACAAGAAAAACATGGAGAGCCAACCAAACTTCCCTGCCCTCGCCAGTCTGGGGACGAAAATCAACAAGCCACCCCAAGTGTTGAGCACGATCGCGAGTGGTGTGAGCGAAGCTGTGGGCCGCGTGGCCAAGGTTCATTCCTCCTCCGACCCGAGTTTGGTGGACTCCAAGTACGAAAGCAATCCCGCGTATTCTGTTTTCGGCGCGCTGGACATGACTTTCATCGTTAAAATCGTGCTCAGTCTTTTCGCCATCCTCTTCACGTACAATGCGATCGCGGGCGAAAAAGAAATGGGGACGCTGAAACTGACTCTCTCCAACCGCGTCCCGCGCGACCGACTCATTCTGGGTAAGGGCATCGGAGGCTTAATCAGCCTCCTCATCCCGCTGATCATCCCGATGATCCTCAGCCTGATCATCCTCCTGGTTTATCCGCACGTCGACCTGTCCGGCCAGGATTGGGTTCGTCTCATGTTCATGTTCCTGCTGTTCCTCCTCTATGTATCAGTCTTTTTCAGCCTCGGTCTCTTCGTCTCGGCGCGGACGCACAAGTCCTCAACCAGCTTCCTGCTCCTATTGTTCATCTGGGTTGTCTTTGTGACCATCATACCCAAGTTATCCGTCTTGGTTGCCGCTCAGATCAAGCCTATCCCCTCGGTCCATGAAATAACAGCCAAAAAGGACGCGTTCCTCGTGCAGATTCAGGTCGAAGAGCAAAAAGCGACGATGAATTATATGAAGGAGAACATGGGGAAATCCGGCCAAACCGAAAAGGAATTCGTTGAACAGTATATGAAATGGGCGGAGAAAAACCACCAGGAGTATATGGACAAAACCGACTCCTATAACGCCTCTCTGGAGCGGGATTATCAGGTCAAGAAGCGGGCTCAAGAGCAACTAGCCGTAAATCTTTCCCGCATTTCGCCCGCTTCGGCCTTGATGATCGGGTCGATGAGTCTCGCCCGGACCGGCCCGGAGGAGCACGCCAGGTTTCTGGCTTCCGTCCGGATTTTTAAGCCGATCTTCACCGAATGGATCAACGCCAAGATGTATCGCAACCTAAATGTAAATAAGCAAACCCTCGAGATGGGTGGTAAACCGATCTTGGACGACATGCCCCAGCACAAGTTCGAGCCCGAATCCCTGGCCATATCGCTGAGTCGGATCCTGCCCGACTTCGGGCTGATGCTTTTCCTGATCATCTTTTTCTTCGTCGGGGCGTATATCTCCTTTATCAAGTACGATGTTCGCTGAAAGGTGACCCATGTTAGAAACCGTAAATCTTACCAAACGCTACGAGGACGGCCATCTGGCCGTCGACCATATGAGTTTCAAGGTCGTGTCGGGCGAGATCTTTTGTTTATTCGGGGCCAACGGCGCCGGCAAGACGACGACCATCAACCTTATGCTGAACTTCATCTCCCCAACCGAAGGCACGGTCCTGATCGACGGCATCGATGTCACCAGAGAGCCGCTGCGATCGAAGGAGCATATTTCCTTCGTGTCCGAAAACGTGATGCTCTACGGGAATTTCACAGCCTTCCAGAACTTGGATTATTTCACTAAACTGGCCGGGAAGCGCACCCTAACCAAGGCCGATTACGCCAAAGCCCTGAAAACCGTCGGCCTGCAGGAAGAGGCTTTCGACATGAGGACCAAAAACTATTCCAAGGGGATGCGGCAGAAGCTCGGGCTGGCCATCGCCTTCATCAAGGATGCATCCAACATCCTCCTGGATGAGCCCACTGCGGGCCTTGATCCCAAGTCTGGCCAGGAATTCTTAGAACTCCTCCTCAGAATGCGGGATGATGGAAAATCGATCTTCATGTCCACCCACGATATCTTTCGAGCGAAGCTCATCGCCGACCGGGTGGGGTTCATGAAAAAAGGCCGGTTGGGTATGTTGAAAACCCGACGGGAGCTGGAAGGCGAAGATCTATCGGATCTCTACATTCAGTATATGGAAGAGCGAGGGGAGGCGGAGGCTTCCGCACCGGTGTGATCGAACGGCCCGAATTACGCGCTCGGAAGACGACACGGCCGCTATTCTTAAAGCGCCTCTACTCGATTCATGGTGTAATACATGCCGCGGCATCGTCGTTATCATCCGCGTGTTTGACGGCGAGATGCGACCGGAGCGTCACATTGATACAACAGCTTTGTCTGGCTGATGGAGTAATGACGTGACTAACAAATTATCTGGCCACCGGAAGGGACATGCGGCACTGCAGAGACAGCTGAATGTGAATGGAGGAAGCTGCATGAGGCCAAGCTTTGATCATTTATACTAATTTGTAGTCAAACGGTTCAATACAAAAGATAGGGGATAAATAGCAGTGAAAAAGTATCTGGTTTTATTAACTGCCATCGTCCTTTTTGTCTTTGTGCACGAAGGAATACACGCTCTCCTTGCGAGGGTATTTGATGAATATCAATCCGTTCGTGTCCATCCCTATGGTCTGGAAGTCTTCTATAAAACGCCAGTTGCAGAAAGGGAAGGCATAAAATGGGGTTTTATTTCGGGGATGAGCAACGTGAGCACCCTTTTCTTTGGTTATTGTCTTTTTCTTTTTAGGGCGAAAGCCGGATCGCTGCGGAGCCGCTTTCTGAAAAAATTAGGCTTTTGGGCAACGATCTTTTTAATGTTGGGTGATCCGTTCAATCTGTCAATCGGACCCATCATCTACGGAGGGGATATTGGCGGTCTTGTTGTCGGATTCGGAATAAATAAGTTCCTTCTCCAGGGTGTATTTTTTATGATACTCCTTTTTAGCAGGGAGCTGATAGCCCAAAGACTCTTGCCTGTCTATGGCATAAAAACAAATCATCCTTTTTTTCGGCCATGGTTGAAACTGTAAAAATGCTCTCGGGAGGTCTTGAATGTTCATAAGAAAATCGCGGGGCTGCCGTTCCTACGAATTTTCGCAATATATGAAAATGATGTCTTTCCTCGCGGGGAAACCCATGGCGTCAAAACAATATCATGTGCTTTTTCTCGTCACGCTTGCTTTTCTTGTTAGCTCGGGCAAATGTCTCAGCTTTTCCGGAAGTGAACCGATGGAAATCATCCTCAGGACCGAGGTCCATGTCGATCTCTTCTTCCATTGCCTCGCCCATATGGATATCGGACAGGATGCTTCAAGCCTTTATTCCCAAGCTTATATGGGCCGGATTTCCCGCGAAAAAATCCAAAATAGCCTCGACCCCGCCTGGCTCACCAGTGAAATGGATAAAATAAAGGATATTTACATCCCCGACCAAAAGCTGCGCATGGTCAATTTTCTCCCTTTTCAATTCATGAACGTCGAGCAACTCCTGGAGGGTTTGAAATGGCTATCGGGAGATCTTCAAGGGAACAGTCCGCAACCGTTTCTTCCCTTCTTCAGACAACGATATTTCTCTTCTCCGGAGGCTCAATCATTTTTCCGGACCTTGACGGAAATCCTGGTCGTGGAATACCAAACTTTTTACCGAGAATTCTGGAAGCGGCAGAATGGGCAAAGGACGGCTTTGAAAGAGCGCTTCCGAACCCTCTTTGAAGAAAGCGGCCTCAAACTCTTGGGTCCAGCCTTAAAAGGAAAGAAAAGCGTCGTTATATATCTTTGCTTGAGCATGACGCGAAACGGGCGAGGCTTTTCCTCGGGGGACTACTTTGGGGCGGCTGTCAAATTCCCCGAGCAAGAGAACGAGATTCTGAGGAGTTTTTTCATGTCCATCCACGAGATGACGCATCTCTTCTTGGATGAATGGACACTCCGCCAATCCGGTCATCCGGATGCCACAGGCAGCACTCTCTCCGGGAGTGAAAGGTACGATATTCATCTGTTGAAGGAAAAAGCCGTCCTCTATGCGGACTATCTCCTCTGTAAGAAGATTCTGCCAATTTTCCTCACCGATTACTTACTGACATTCCTCGAGCTTTCAGGAGAAGGGGATCGGGGAAATCTTGCCCGGCTCCTTCCGACGAAACTCGAAAAACTGTTCAAAGCCCGAATCTCTCTGACGGCAAAGACCGTCCAAATGCTCGAGACCTTCATTTGGAATCTCTTGAACTCGCGAGAGAGTGTTCCTGACATGAAAAAGGAAAAGTTTGGCTGGCAGCCGATGACCCCCGGAACTTTCCGCTAACGAATCTCACGTAATGAAACACGCGATCCGCGTGATCTATTCTTGGGAGCATCCGCTAGTGTGCGGTGATTTTCGCAATATTGCCTTAAGGAGGCAACGATGAACAGAAAAAGCATCATAATCTTGATCGTCGGGCTTCTCTTTTTCTCTTGCATTATTCTCAGGACAGAAGCGCAAGAACCCAAGCTCGTTCCCCGCCAATTGCTCATTCAAGACGCGCGTCAGCTCGCCCAGATCCTTGATCTAACTCACCCCGATCCGTATATCCGGGGCGGTGGGAAAATTGCTTTTTACCGGAGACTCCAAGAAATCCTCCGCGCTATCCCTCAAGAAGGGATGCCTGTTAAGGATTTTTATAAGCAACTTCTTCCTTTTGTAGCTGCAGTTGGTGACGGCCACACCGCTCTTTCCCTGGGACAAAGGCAACAAGCATCAAGACCGGGTCTTCCCCTGGGATTTGACATTGTCGAGCAGAGCCTCTATGTGGCGAGAGTAATCGACAAAAACGATGAATTTCTGCTTGGAGCGCTTCTCTTCTCCGTGGAAGGCGTTTATTTTCAGGAACTTGTCGAACGCCAGGGTCGCCTGAGTGGCTGGGATAATGAATACCAGCGATTAACGCATCTCTCCAGGAACCTTGCGACTCGAGATGGGCTGGCGATGCTGCTTCCGGAGTGGAAAGGTGGCGATTCCATCCGTATCGTCTTCAAAACGGCGCTGGGAGAAGAAAAAGAATGTGTTTTATTTCTTCCTGAGAATATCAGAGCAGCCTCTATAATCCCTCTCTCCAAAATCAATCTTCCTTCGGTGGAAAAAGTTGACTTTGTCTATGACTTTCTTGACCCCGATAAAAAGATTGCCCTGCTGCGCATCGATGGCATGTTCGGCTACCGTGAGAATTTCGAATATTTCAACGTTATGGGCGTTGATTGGGTCAAACTCGCCGCAC
>Ga0315289_10014585_pt1 | contig 10963 bp, 12 predicted proteins | sample YL17G11_40_MG_FD_203452 | JGI IMG/M metagenome (GOLD analysis project Ga0315289, IMG submission 203452) | Sediment microbial communities from Yellowstone Lake, YNP, Wyoming, USA - YL17G11_40 | ecosystem: Environmental > Aquatic > Freshwater > Lake > Sediment | place: USA: Wyoming | collected...
TCTCTTGCCGACATTTTAAAATGCACGCCTTCTTTTATCGGATAGCCAAAGATAAACATGCCGTGTATTAAAAATCCAAATTTATGAAATATCTTTGTCATGGCTAGCATATCTTCAGGTTTTATATGCTTGTTCATGGCGCTTAGCTCTTCTTCGATAGGCGACTCAAAACCAATAGCCACCGTGTTAATACCCGCCTGGCGCATAGCAGAAAGAAGTTCCGGGTCTTTGGCTTTATCCAGCCTTATCTGAACGGTTACATCCAGCCTTGTGCCTATATTTTTTTGATAATCCCCAAGCATTTGACAGAACCTTATTGTTTCATCCCGTTCTTGCCCGAAAAGGTCATCAACAATAAAAAAATATCTGGCATCATTAGTCTCAAGAAGAAAACTGATACATTCAAGCAGACGTTCAGGAGAAGCATTTCTTGGTTTACCTTTAACGGTGCAAAACTCGCAATCCATACCGCAGCCTCGTATCCTTTCAACAGGATAAATTTTAATCTTAGCATAACGCACTAAGGAGAAATCCGGTAAAGGCAGCTTGTTAAAATCAGTTATAGGCGCTCTTTTGGGAGTATAAACAGGCTTTCCATTCTTGAGATAAACAATACCTTTAATTTCGCTTACATCTCGTTTTCCTTCTATGGCCCCAAGAAACTCCTTAATAGTCTCTTCCCCTTCGCCAATAACCACATAGTCAATGCAGGAATTCAATGCCTCGGCTATATTATCTTCAACAAAATGTTGGCCCCCGGCGATAGTCACAATCCCCTTATCCTTATAAAAGCGGGCTATTTCGTAGAGTCTGGGTATGGTGCTTGTCAATCCGCCATAGAATCCAACAACATCTGCGGGCCTTTGCCGCTGCAGAAATTCATGGTTGGCTCCGCCAGAATCACTTTTAGGGCCATATCTGCGAAGATTATTCTCATCAATAACCTCAACATCCCATCCTTCCATTTCATTCACAGCGCTGGCAACACATACCGGCCCCAACGCCGTAGTCTTATTAGCGATATGAGAATAGATATTAAACGCCGGATAAGCTGGAATTATAATTCTCAATCTTAATCTTTTTTTGGATACGTCAAGCATACTATACCCTTTCAGGTTATGTCTTATCACCAAGCCCGTTATGAAAATCGTTAATAAAGCGCAATATATTTTTATCTTTAAATCTCCAACGGTCTAAATCCGTTTTATACTCAATCAATAGCCCATCTTTTTTTAATTTCTGATAAATAGGCAGACAGCTATCGTACAAAACCAAACCATTGCCAAAATGAAATAAGTCAAATAGAAATTGCATATGTTTTGCCGATTCACAATACTTTTCCAAATCCCGTAGCGTTATCCAAGGGTTAATACCGATGAAACCATGCCCTCCATCTTGAAAATTTCTCGGGGCGATATCTTTTAGTTTCCATATTAATTCTACTGCTTTAAAATTTTCAGTTACCCTATATCCTTTGTTATATATATCAAGATCTCCTTGAATAAAACTCTCAAATCCTAATTATTGCAGATTAATCATAAAATTATTTTTTTTAGCTAAACCTACTATTTTAAGCAATGTTCTTTTGTTTTTGTTAACCCAATCCACCCTGCTGCGTATAGCCAATATCTCTATGTTGATATTTTCTTCCACCATTTGATGAATCAGTTGCTCAATAAATCTAAACGGATTCTCGCTTCCGATCACAAAACTTTTAAATCCATATGTTTTTTGCAAAAATTTGGCCTGCTCCATCAAACAGGCAACTTTGATTTAATCCCTTATTATAAAAGAAGTTATGATGAAAAATTTTTGGCGAAAAAAGATTTTAAAAATCTCACTTTTTCTTCAAAAATTGCGCCAAGTTTAATCTGGTCGGGGCGACAGGATTTGTCCCGCCTCAATCATTAAACTTCACGAGGCGGGAAACTGTCGACCTTTGATTTATCAATATCGGGGCGGACAGATTTGAACTGTCGACCTCTTGGTCCCAAACCAAGCGCTCTAGCCAAACTGAGCCACGCCCCGTTTTTCAATCTATCACTTGTCTGAAAAACGGTACCACCAGCAACCACACTATCGGTGGTACCTTTCCGTGGCGAAATCCTCCGAAGGAGAAAGACCACGCCCCGTTTTTGCAATAGTTTTTACCCTTAGCAAAAACGGTACTGAGTCCGCCGCAAGCGGACGAAGTACCTTAATTCAACAAACTTTTAGTATATCAACTATACTTATGTTGCTCAATATATTTCTGGATAATCTTCTTTGCTTTTTTTAAGGCGCGGCAGCGGTGGCTCATTTTGTGTTTTATGCGCGGCCCGAGTTGTGCGAATGTCTTTTTGTATCTGGGTATAACAAATAAAGGGTCATAGCCAAAGCCGGTATTACCTTTTAATTTAAAACCGATAAAACCAGAACACCTCCCCTCTACCACCCCTAACAGGCCATCTTTATCAGCCAGGGCTACTGCGCAGGAATAATACGCCTTTCTTTTACTAAGCGCAAGACCTTTTAATAGTTTAAGTAATTTTAAATTGTTTTTTAAATCGCTTTTATCTTTACCGGAAAAACGGGAAGAATATATACCCGGCCTGCCATTCAGGGCATCAACACAAAGACCGGAATCCTCTCCGAGTGTAAGTGTAAGTCTCTTACTAAAGCGCCCGATTTTTACCGCCTTCTTTATGGCATTATCCCTAAAAGTAAGACCGTTTTCAATTATCCTCGGTGTCTTTGTATAATCCGCTAATGAGGTTATCTTTAAGTTAAGGTCTTTTAAAATCTTTCTTATCTCCGCCAGCTTCTTCTTATTCTTGGTCGCTATCAGTAATTCATCTATCATAAAATACCTTTTAGTATATTTCTCTGGATATCGATTAAATCGCTGATACCCTTCTTAGCCAAAAGGAGTAATTTATCCATCTGTTCTTTATTAAACGGCTTGCGCTCGGCTGTCCCCTGTATCTCGATGAATTCTCCTTTACCCGTCATCACGATATTCATATCCACTTCAGCTTTGGAATCCTCATCGTAGCAGAGGTCTAGAAGTAAATTCCCCCCTAAAATTCCCACGCTTGTGGCAGCAACAAAGTCTTTTATGGGGATGTTATTAATCAATCCGTCTTTCTTTAATTTATTCAGCGCATCCACCAGAGCCACAAAACTTCCGGTAATGGAGGCGGTGCGCGTGCCGCCGTCTGCCTGTATGACATCGCAGTCAATCCAGATAGTGCGTTCTCCCATATCTTTCATCTCAGTTACGGTGCGTAAAGACCTGCCTATGAGGCGTTGTATTTCATAGGTACGGCCTGAATCCTTGCCGCGCTGGATGCGTTGAGCGCAGGAGCGCGGAAGCATTCCATACTCAGCAGTTACCCAGCCAGTGCCCGTGCCTTTTAAAAAAGTCGGTACTGACTCTTCCACCGAAGCGGTACAGATAACCTTGGTATTGCCTAATTCTATCAGACAAGACCCTTCTGGGTATTTTATGTAATTGCGCGTAATCTGCACTTTTCTTATTTTATCCAATCCGCGTCCATCGATTCTATTCATAAATGCTCCTTCCTCTTGCATCTATTCCTACGATAAGGGGAAAATCTTTTACCTCTAACTTTAAAATTGCCTCCGGCCCTAATTCTTTATAGGCAACCCTCTCTGACTTTTTAATATTTTTAGCCAGCAGGGCGCCGCATCCGGCGTACGTCAGGAAATATACTGCTTTGTATTTTTTTATCGCCCTCTTTACTTCTTCTGAACGGCTTCCCTTTCCAATCATCGCCGCCAGGCCTCTTTTTAACAAAGGGGGGGTAAATTCATCCATGCGACTACTCGTGGTCGGGCCGCAGGAGCCGATAATCTTACCTTTGGGAGTTTTCGTCGGTCCGCAGTAATAAAGAATCGCATCCTTTAGATTTATCGGTAAACCTTTATTCCGTCTGAGCGCCTCTATTAACCTTTTATGCGCCCGGTCTCTGGCAGTATAGATTACTCCGCTAAGTAAAATTTCTTCACCGACCTTTAATTTCTCTATCTTTTTTCTCTCTAAAGGCGTATTTATCTTTTTCATTAAAATTACTAGTTACGAATTACTAGCTTACTAGTTACTACAATATTTTTGTCGCGCTCCTTAAGGCGTGACAACTGATATTTACTGCGACGGGCAAACCGGCGATATGCGTAGAATAAGTTTCAATGTCAACAGCCAGACACGTGGCTTTCCCACCTAAACCCATCGGCCCGATATTTAATCTGTTTATTTCCTTCAGCAACTCCTGTTCTAATTTACTGGTGACGTGGTGACGTGGTGACGTGGTGACTTTTCTAAGCAGGGCCTTTTTTGCCAGAAGCGAGGCGTAATCCGCAGTCCCTCCTATCCCCACTCCCACAACATAAGGCGGACAGGCATCAGGACCGGCCTTTTTTACCGTCTCTATAATAAACTCCTTGATCTCGCTAAGTCCTGCCGTAGGCTTGAACATTTTTAGCGCAGATTTATTCTCGCAGCCAAAACCTTTGGGCAATAGTGTTATTTTCAATTTATTGCCCTTGACTATATCCGTGTGTATGACGGCTGGCTGGTATCCGGATTTTCCCCTTAAGAGCGGGTCTTTTATAATTGAATTCCGGAGATAGCCCTTTCTATATCCTAATGCTACGCCTCTATTAACTGCTGATTTTAAATCGCCGGTAATCTTCACTCCCTCGCCGATCTCTAAAAAAACCACAGGCATGCCTGTATCCTGGCAAATGGCTAATTTTTCCCGGCGTGCAATAGAGGCATTCCTGATAATCGCCTCCAATATTATCTTTGCCCTCTTATTTTTTTCTTGCGAATATGCAACCTTAAGTGCCGCCAAGACGTCCTTTCTTAAAAAGAGGTTTGCCCGTATGCATAAATCTGCCAGCGTATTTCTGATTTTATCAGCTGTGATCTTCTTCATCTTTTGTATTCCCGCATTACTGTAGTGGTTATCCCCCCGCGGGGATTAAATACACCGGTAATCTTCACCCAGCGAGGCTTACAGGCCCTGACAAAATCTTCCAAGATTTTATTCACCACGTGTTCATGAAAAATGCCCAGGTTACGATAGAATATAGTGTAGAGTTTGAATGATTTTAATTCAATACAGTACTTATCCGGTGAATATTCTATCCTTATGGTCGCAAAGTCAGGAAGTCCGGTCTTCGGACATATACAGGTGAATTCCGGGATGTCCAGGCAGATGGTGTATGATTTGTCAGGGTACTGATTCTTCCAGATTTCAATCCTAGGAGTTTTTAAATCTCTGACGTTCTCCTGCAATCCCTCGTAAGAAGAATGCCGGTGACTTTGTGACTTTTTGACTTTGTGACTTTTCATTTTATCCCGATTATCTTATGCATCTGCGGTATGATGCAGGTGGTTATCTTTTCATTTCTGCAGATCTCTTTATAACTTTCTAATTTCTCTCTCAGGCGCTCATCGTGTTCATAGCTATTGGGCTGCAAAACTAAAACCGCAGCGCTGTTAACTTCTTTTATTAAAGTCAGGGCGTCTTTTAAATCTCTCTCTTCGGTGGACCGACAGATTACCGCTTTTAAAAAAACTTCTTTTCTCGAGGCGACCTCCAGAAATCTACGCTGCAGCTTCCAGAGATTACCCATACCGGTAGAGCTGGGAAGCTTGATATCCATCGCTACAATATCCAGAAAATCTATCACCTCTTCCAGTTCACCCGGTAGTGTGCCATTGGTCTCAAGATAATTTTTATAGCCTTCTTCGCGAGTCAACGGCAATATCTCTCTTAAGAAATCTTTCTGCAGAAGCGGTTCTCCGCCTGTAAATGCTACCCAGCTAGTTACATTCTTATAGAGTTTTATCTCTTCCAATAATTCCCGGGGTTCATACTCCATAAAACGGGTAAGTTTTGTATCGCAGAAGCTACAGCTCAAGTTACAGCCAAAGAAACGGACAAAGAGCTGCCTCTCTCCCAGATAAAGCCCCTCGCCTTGTGTAGTCTCAAAGACTTCAGCAATTCTGGCTTTCATTTCTTTATCAAGGGGTCTTCTACCCTTGCCTCTTTAAAACCCTTGGCACGAAAATAACAACTCTCGCATTTACCGCAAGGGCTTGCCATCCCTCTATAACAGGACCAGGTTAATACAAAAGGTACGCCCAGACGGCTACCCAATCTGATAATCTGCGCCTTGCTTTTATTGATTAAAGGCACCTCGACCTTAATGCCTCTTTTTTCCACGCCAGCCTTTGTACCTTTAGCAATTACTCTGCTAAACACCCTAAAAAACTCAGGCCGGCAATCAGGGTAACCCGAATAATCTCGTGCATTGGCTCCAATATATAAGGCATCAGCTCCAATAGCCTCAGCATAAGATAAGGCAAAACTTAAAAATATAATATTGCGAGCAGGCACATAAGTACTGGGTATATCACTGGTGACTTGCTGACTTGGTGGCTTGGTGGCCACTGGTATATTAATATTTTTATCTAAAAGGCTCGAGCCTTTCCAGGGCAAACTCAATTTTATAACCTTAGAGGGACAATGCGCGGCCCGGGCAATCTTTTTTGCTGATTCTATTTCTCTTCTGTGCCGCTGGCCATAATCAAAGGTAAGACAAAAACATCTCAATCCTTTTTTCCTGGCAAGATACAAAGTTGTGGCTGAATCTAATCCCCCGGATAATAAAACTACTGCGCAGCCGACCTTCCTATTTCCCATATGTGGCAGAGCTCGTGCTATTTTCCCAGACAGTTACTGACTGAATGTTTGATATCTTTGATTTAAGCCTATCGTAAATATATTTAGCGATATTCTCGGAGGTGGGATTGGCCTTTTTGAAGTAAGGGATCCGATTCAAATACTTATGGTCCAATCGCTCTAAAACAGCGTTCAATCTCTCCTTTAAATATTTAAAGTCTAATAACATTCCGGTTTTATCCAGTTTGTCCTGAGCCACTACTACCTCTATCTTCCAGTTATGGCCGTGCAGCTCCTCGCACTTACCCTTGTATCCCCTTAAATTATGCGCTGCACTAAAATTCGCTTCTACCTTTATGCTATACATAAGTGAGCACTTGACTTATGGAGCACAAAAGTGCGACATAAGCCAACCTTTTCAAAATACTTCTTTGCTTGTGCGAACTTACCCAGCACTTATTTGCCAATAGATTGTTATTATTCAAATAAGTGCTGGGTGAATTCAGCCAAATAACTTAGCTTCACTATCGTTCGCTAAGTTATGGCTTCATTCACCTTCTTGACATTCTTGACTGGTTTACCCAAGAATCTTTGCGCAAGTTCCTTAAACCAATCGGGATTATCGCTGACATAAAATTCATGCCTCCCCCTATGGCCTTTATTCAAGAGGCCTTCTGAGCTTAAAATGTTTTTTACTTCAATGGCTACCTGCTTGGCAGAATCTATCAAGATAATATTCTTCCCCAGCACTCTTTTAATTACCGGTTTAAGCAGAGGATAATGCGTACAACCCAAAATCACTGTATCTACACCCGCGTCTTTTAACGGCTTAAGATATGTCCTGGCTACCTCTAAAACTACCTCGCCTGAAAGCCACCCTTCTTCGACAAAAGGCACAAACAAAGGACAGGCCACGGCAGTAACCTTTACTTCCTCATCAAGATGTCTTATTTCAAATTCATAGGTCCGGCTTTTTATGGTTCCTTTTGTGCCGATAACGCCGATGCGTTTATTTCGCGTAGCATAAACCGCCTCCCTCACTCCCGGGCTGATCACGCCCACGATAGGCACTTTAAAGTGGTCTTTAATCGTGGGTAGCGCAAGGCTGGATACGGTATTACAGGCTACGCAGATTAACTTCACATCCTGTTTTAGTAAAAACAAAATATTTTCTATGGAAAAACGGATTACCGTCTCTTTTGATTTTATGCCGTAGGGGACGCGCGCTGTGTCACCGAAATAAACTATATCCTCATAAGGTAGCTGGCGGATTAATTCTCTGGCTACAGTAAGCCCGCCTACCCCTGAATCAAATACGCCTATTGGCCTCATTTAGAAGCCACCTCCATTAACGCAAAATCTCTGGCATAATCCCGTATCCCCTGCTCAATGGCCTGCGCTATCTTCTGGCGGTAATAACTATTTTTCAGCATGCGCTCTTCATGATAATTGGAGAGAAAACCCGTCTCGATTAATACTGCCGGCATACGCACACCCCTCAATACCTCAAAACGCGCGCCCTTAACCCCTAATATTCTGACATCTAAATTATTGTTCATCGCCCGGCAGAGGGAACGGGATAACTCTATTGCCTCCGCCCGGCTGTTAGTATAAATCATATCCCAGAGTATTGCCTTTAGCTCTAAAGATTGACTGGCAAGAGAAACGTTATCTAAATTCAATGTCTCATATCTGGCAGAAGTATAAGCGCGCTTAGAATCATTTACGCTGGAGGCAACATAATAAACTTCAAAACCATTTAAACTCCTTACGCGGTTTGCGTTTGAATGGATGCTTATGAAAAGGTCTGCCCCTGAATTGTTGGCCATTTCTACCCTTCTGGAAAGAGGGACGAATGTATCCGTAGACCTGGTCATAACCACCTCAACACCCTCGGACTTTAAAACGCTCTTTAATCTCTTTGCGATATCCAGGTTGATATCTTTTTCTCTTAGGCCAGTCCTGCCAATCGCTCCGGGGTCATTACCGCCGTGGCCGGCATCAATAACTATCTTTTTGATTCTAGATAAAGGCGCGGCTACTTTGCGCGGAGGATAGAATTCTTTAAAGAGGGTATCTATAATCTGTTCCTTAAATCTGTAAGGCACAACTATTGTACCTTGATAAATATCCACGGGGTATTTTAGATGTACGGGGTCTCCGTTAACCAGCACTAAGGTATCTCCCACCATTAGATTTACCCTCTGCAAATCTTTGTTTAAGAGGACTGTTTTTGTGAATGTGTCATATTGCCAATTGATACCTCTTGAATCACAGAGAGACAGCAAGGGGTAATAAGTTACGCCATGTATGTTATAAGTAGGCAGATCCTCTCTGAGGGGGACGCTGACACACCCATTCAAAAGTAACGTAAAGATACAGAGCACAAAAGAAATGCACATTAAACCAGGTATCTTATCTTTCGATAAAGCCATTTTTTGTAAGGTGCTCATAAACTATTTCAGCTAAAACCTTTTGTTCCTCTGCGTTAAAATGGGCGTTGCGAGCGCAGAATAACTCTCCTATATTTTTAATATGCTCTATAATTTTGGGTCCGGCATCAAGAAACTCTATTTTGTTTTTTTCTAATAACTCCAGCAGGTTTTCGTACGGCCATTTTTTATTCTTATTATAATAGGCAAAATCTAACCCTGTAGGGATTATTAAGACAAGCGGCCTTTTGTGTAATCTCTGGGCTTCCAGATAAAATTCGTGAATTATATTATAGGTTACCAAGAGCGCATTCGAGGGATGTCCTATCTCGTAAAAATCTTTGTACCAGGGGATACCCTTGATTTTTGCCCTGATATGGAAATTCTTTATCGCCGCCCTCACCAGAGTTAACGTACAGGGAAATTTCACCTTAAGTATCCCTGAGTCGCCATCCGGTAAGAAATACTCGTATTTAAAGTATTTCTCGGGAGAGTTCACCATTTTTAAAAATTCCTCATAATTTAATTTTGGCAAGGGTATTAATTCCAGTTTCCCTTTATTATTGATTATGAACCGCGGTTTTAACGCGAACTCCCCCTTATAGCCGCCATGATATAATAACTGCCTATATTGATTTACATTTCGTAAAATATTTTCTGATGCATATCCCAGGATTACAACTTTAGAATTATCGTTTCTGTTCTTACGAAATCTTAAATACGCCTGGTCTGTCCCGTATCCTCCGACTCCGTAATTTGACACCCTGCAATTTAAAGACTGGGATAATATATTACCCCAGGCATCTTCGTTTGTTGCCGGCATACCGTAAGTAAAAGAGTCTCCGTATAATGAAACGCAGGAAGGATATTTAGCAGGATCCGGGAAGGCGGGGATATGCCGGGAACCACTCGTATCAAACCAACAATTAGAACTTGCGCAAAATAAACTTGGAGAAGGCCATCCTAAAACTTCGTCTCTTGTGTTTAAGTATTCCTCATATTCCGCTGGTTCTACGTACAAAGGATGGTATAAAACACCCCTCTCCCAAAAGTAAAACGTAGCTACGAATGAACAAAATTCTATAAAAAGCAAGGTGAAAAAGATAGTTATTAAATAAAAAAATCGTTTTTTCCTTACACTCATTGTAATATCCGTAATATTTAGCAGTTCCTTCGCTTGGCAGGGAGTAAGTTAAAACTTAAGAGAAACTTTGGTGGAGGTGGGCGGAATCGAACCGCCGTCCCTAAGCACTCAGATAAAAGTCGCTACATGTTTAGTCTATCTTTTAAACTTAATCCTGGGCACTCCGCTAAACAGGATTGCCCAAGCCGCAGCCTTTTTTGGTCTCGCCCTAGCCCCAAAGGCTAATCTGCCAGGACCAGCCTACTAGCCGCACTTTTTCGTCACGTAGGCAAGACGAAAAGTGGCTTCGGACTTAATTAAGCCCGAAGGCTGGGATGAACATTGGTCTTGCGACCATTGTTCCTAAACGTGACACTTGCGTGTTTGCGTTTATGTTGTGCAAGGATTGTTAACGCGGCTGTCCTCGCCTCCGCGACATGCTACTCTTACCCGACTTACTTAAGTCGAGCCCTTTTCACCCCCATTTTCCGTATTCTACGTTTTGAAAATGGGTACTTGCCACCACGATTTATGTGGCGGCGAGTACCTCTCGTTTTACCTTCTCCTGCTCTTCATAACCCTGCGCATTTCAAGTTCTGTTTCTCGACGCTTGATATCCTCTCTCTTGTCGTAGAGCCTTTTTCCTTTGCAGAGAGCAATTTCTATTTTTGCAAAACCGCGCTCGCTAAAATAAACCTTTAAAGGGATGAGCG
>Ga0315289_10014586_pt1 | contig 10962 bp, 7 predicted proteins | sample YL17G11_40_MG_FD_203452 | JGI IMG/M metagenome (GOLD analysis project Ga0315289, IMG submission 203452) | Sediment microbial communities from Yellowstone Lake, YNP, Wyoming, USA - YL17G11_40 | ecosystem: Environmental > Aquatic > Freshwater > Lake > Sediment | place: USA: Wyoming | collected...
ACCACCATGGGCCCTTACTCCGGCATCAAGCTCCTGGGCGCGGGCGCCTCCCTGCGCGCGGGCGAGTCCCTGGTCTCCCCGTCGGGCAACTCCAAGTTCACCATCCAGCCCGACGGCAACGCGGTCGTCTACCAGGTCCAGGCGGACGGCACCGAGAAGTGCTTGTTCGCCACGCACACGCACGCCGGCAACCCGGCGGCCCTGGGCGCGGGCAAGTCCTTCGTCATCCAGGAGGACGACAACGCCGTCCTGTACGACGGAGCGGGCAAGCCCGTCTGGGCGACCAACACCGTCGAGAAAGGCGTCGGCCGGGTCACCCTCGCCCTGGGCGACAACGGTGTTCTGGTCCTTGTCGACGAGGCCGACCCGCCGACCGCGGTGTGGAACTCTGGCCCGCGCGGTAAGAAAGGAGAAGAGAGAGAGCCCCCAACAAATCTATATATACATAAAAACTCATTGTGACCACTCACTCTCTCTCTCTTCCCTCCCAGGCATCAGGGCCGCCTTCGAGTCCCTGTCCGCCGGCGCCACCTACCTTGCCGAGCGGGGCACGTACTACGCGTCGGACGCCTACGACAAGTCCAAGGCGGTCGCGGTCAAGACGCTGGACCAGGCCAAGACGTATGGCGCGACAGCGGTCGAGGAGGCCAAGGTGTTTGGCGAAAAGGTGAAGACCCAGTCGACGGAGGCCTACCACGCCGCCGCCGAGAAGGCGGGCGAGGTGTACGAGGTCGCCAAGGACAAGGCGGCCGTCGCCGCCGCCCAGGCCCAGGACGCGGCGGGCAAGGTCGCGGACAAGGCGACCGAGGCGTACAACTCCGCCACCGCGGCCGCGCGCAAGTGAGGTTTTGGGAGACAAGACTTTGTCCCTGCTCTCCTTGTTGGTGTGTGCGTATGCGTGTTGTGTGTGTGCATATCCCTCGCGGCACCGCCCCCGGGCTTTTAGGCCTGTGTGGGCCTGCGGAGTGGAATAAAAAAAATCTATTCCATGTATTTACTCAAAGGTCTCACCTATTGTGACCTCTTCAAGGGTGTGATGGGTGTGGTGCGCCATTGCTTGCATCTTCCTTTTTCTTATGATACGTGTGTATGGTGGGGCGTTTGAAAGAGACAATGATGGGGTTTTCTGTCAATACTCTCTCTCTTGCTGTCTCCCTAACACCAAGATCCCCTCGACTCGGGTGTGGCACGCCGCGCTCGCTCTCCCTCTCCCTCTCCCTCGAGAGGGGGAGAGGGAGAGAGTCACAGGTCACAGGTCCCACCCTATCTCCTCTGCCAAACCAACCAGGCGGCCCGGGTTGCCCGCAACCAGGGCGCCATCGGGCACCGGGCGCACCACCAGGGCCGCCGCCGCCACACGGGCGCCCGCGCCGACGCGCAAGTTACCTAGGACGGCCGCGTGCGACCCGACCTGGGCGCCCGACCCCAGCTTTGGGTGCCTATCGCCGCTCGCCTTGCCCGTCCCGCCCAGTGTGACGGCGTGGCCCAGGACGGCGCCCGCGCCCAGCACGGCCGCCTCGCCGACCACCGTGCCCAGGGGTGAGAATAAGAGGACGCCCGGCCCAAAGGTGGCGGCGGGGTGGAGGTCGGCGCCCAGGACAACTGAGAGGCGCGCCTGGAGGGCAAGCGCCGCGCCGCGCCGGTGGTGCCACCACAGGGCGTGCGAGAGGCGTTGGGCGGCCAGGGCGTGCAGGCCAGAGTGGTAGAGCAAGGTCTGGGCGACGCCCAGCGAGTCGGGCGACCGGAAGTGGGCGGCCGCCACGTCTGCGACCAGGGCCGCCCGCACGGGTGGGGCGGCGAAACAGTCGCCCGCCTCCCGTTCGGTGGGTAAGGGCGCCCCACTGCCACCGCCAGGCTCGCCACCGCCGTCGGGGCCCAGGCGGGAGGTAAGGATGGACGCCAGCGCGTGCGGCAGGTCGGGCTGGGAGAGGATACAGGCGTGCAGGGAGGACGCCAGCACCGGCTCAGCACCGGCCAGGGCCGCCGCGCCCTCTCGGGCGGCAGCCCAGAGCGCGCCCTCAGAGGCGCGCCCGTCAGCTGGTGGCGGCGGCGGGGCTGTCGGGTAGACGGACGCTGAGGCAGCCGCCCACCAGGCAGCTTCCCCGCCGTTGAGGCCGTCTTGGACGACGGGTGCGCCACCCCCACCACCGCCGTCCGACTCGGACTCGACGGGTGAGGAGGTGGGCGGGCCTCCAGCTGCCTGCCCCAGGCGGGCAACCCGGGCGGCCAGCGCGGCCCCCAGGGTCTCGGACACTGCGGCCGTCACACCAGGCGGCGTCGCCCCGACCGCGTCCTCCCCAACCCACCCGCCCGGCTCCAGCTGCACTCGGGGCGGGATGGGAATGGGGACAGCGGGTGGGGCAGCGCCGTCGCCGTCGCCTGCCTCGCCCCCACGCACCGCGTCCGCCAGGGTCTGAGCAGCCAGTCCGCGAGCGGGGCGAATGATGGCGGGCGGGGTTGGTGATGGCGGGAATGCCGGAGGATGAGCCTGCGGCGCACGCTGCCGGCCAGGGGCCGTGTCGTCTTCCTCAGAGGTGGAGGAATCCATGTGGGGTGCCCTCTCTCAGCCGTACCAAACAGCGTTGGTCGGCTGCGGCGCGGCGGCGCAGGCGGCGGCGAAAGAGAGACTGACGTGTGAACACTTTTTTTTGGCACAACCCCAGTCTCTCTCCCTCAACACTCATTCACTCCTTCAATCCTGGAGAGAGAGAGCGCGTGGTACCAGCCCTCTACCACACCGCACCACACCGCAACCTCATGTCCCGCTCTTGGGATTCCTTCCCCGGCCTCCTGGCCGTCCTGGACTCGCCGGCCTGGCCGATCGACCAGTCGTGCGCAGCCGTCGAGCGGTGCTTGCTGGTCAACCGGGACAGTGGCCGCAGCTTTTTCGAGTCCTGCTTCCCGGCCCTGCTCCGCAATGTGTTTGGCCTGGAGGGGAACAGCTGGCTAGGGATGGCGGCGAGGGTGAGTTTTGTTGTGTGTAGGAGGGAGAGGGAGAGAGAGAGAGAGAGCGAGTGAGAGGTGTTGCCGCGAGGGGGCGGGCAGGAGCAACCGGGTCGTGCATTGCCCCCCGTCCCGCCGGGCAACCGCCCCACCCCCAGCTCGATGCACACTAACCACACCTCATCGATCCAACCAATCCATCACACACACACACGCACATGCAGCCCGGCCGCTCGGCCGACGCGGCCGCCCTTCTGCGCCTGTTTTCACCTGCGGGCCCGCTGCTCGCGGCGATGGCTGACGCCGACGCGGAGCGGGCGGTGAGTTTCTGGTTGAGCAGAGGTGGAGAGGTGGAGAGAGCGAGAGCCGTCTTTCCATCGGCGTGCACGGCTGGCGCGTGCGTGGGCCCCGGGCCGGCGGGCGCGGCCACACCGCACGCACACCGCATGCGCGTCTCTCGGGCCATCATCGGCCTTCATCACAACCACTCTCCAAATCCCACACTCCCAGGTCCTCTTCTCCTTCCCGCCCGACCGCCTGCCCGCCCGCACCCAGCTCCTGCTAGCGTCCGCACAGGGACGAGCCGTACTGGCGAGCTGGCCACAGTATGCGGGGCGCCTCGTCGCGCCGTCCGTGGGCGGGGGCGGAGGCGGCGGGCGCTCCGGCGACGGCGGGCCGTCCACGGCCACCACCACCGCCGGCAATGCCGCGCCCGCCACCCCACGCGGCGTGGGCGTCTACCTGGGCGTGTGGGGCTACTTCTGTCACTGGCTGGCCTTCTTTGCCGGGTCGGCCAGCGGCGCGAGTGGCGGGAGTGGGGGTGGTAGCGGTGCGCCTGGGTTTGGCACACTGCCCTCCACCACCACCGCCCCGCACCACCACGGCGTGGCGGGGGGCCTAGGCGCCATGGTCGATTTCTTGACGGGGCCCGCAACGGATGGCCCAGGCGGCGCTGGGGGTGCTGCTGGCCCTGCCCCGCCCGGCGCGCCCGCCCCCCCCGGCGGCGGCGGCGGGATTCCGCCGGCTGCGGCCGCCGCCGACGCGGCCGCCTGGGCGCGGGGGGCTCCCCTCGCCGACGCGGCCAGCGGGGCGCCCCCACCCCCACCCCCGCCTGGGGCGGGTGGTGAGCTGGCCCGCAAGGGCGATGGTGGCCCCAGCGGGGATGGCGGGAAGGAAAGCCTGGCGTCCGCGTTTGGGGCGGGCGCGTCCAAAGCCCTGGGCGCTGCGTTCGGGGCGGCCGTCGGCGGGGCGGGCGCTGCCGCGGGCGCCGCCGCGGACGCCCGAGCCGCCGCGGGCTGCCCGCCCTTCCAAGCCCTCCTGGCATCCCTCCTGGAAGCCTACCTGCCCCACCACCCCCGGGCCGCCCATGGGTTTGGCGGAGCGGCAGCGTCAGCCTGGGCAGGGGGAGGAGGCGCTTCGACCATGACTCCGGGCCTCTTTGGCACCCCGCCCTCAACCCCGCCCGCCACCTCTGCCGCGGCCCGCCAGGGGGCGGTGCTGGCGTCTACGCTTATCGAATTCTGGTTGGCCGACCCGGACCTGCCCTTTCCTGGTGGTGCCAGCGGCGGCGGCGGCGGCGGCGGCGGGCACGACGCGTGGGGCGAAGGAAGGGGCCAGGCGGCAGGCGGCGCGCCCCAGCCTGCGACCGCCCTCCGCTCCTTTCCCTTTGAGCCGCCGGGCCCGGAGCTGGCGGCCGCCCTCACGACGCTCGCCCTGTACGTGACTGCGGAACCCGCGCCCCAGCCTGCCTTGCTGGCCGCCCTCGGCGGCGACGGCCGGGGCGGGTGGCGGCGCCGCCCCGGCAGCAGCCCCGGCAGTGGGCGCGCCGCCGACAACCCACCACCCACCCCGGCCCTCGTCCTCCCGCCCTGGCTGCCGGCCCTGCCCCCCGCGCCCGCGCCCCCGCCGGGCTCCCTGACCGCAGCAGCCGCGGCGGGGGCGGTCGTGCCTGGCGCCCCACCCCACGCCCCGCCGCGTCTGGGCCCCGCCGCGGGGCCCGGGCCGCAGGCTCTCGGGCGGGCGGTGTACCGCTACCTCCGCCGCGGTCTCTCGGCCTGGCCGGCCTCCCGCCCGCTGGACCCGCTCCTCGACCTCTGGCTCGCCGCCGCGGCGCCCTGGGTGGCCGTGGCGGGTGGGGGTGGCGGGGGTGGCGGTGGCAGTGGCGATGCAAAGCGGCGCTCCAGTGCGGGCGGCGTTGGGAGTGGCGACGGCGGCAGCGGCGGCGGTGGCGGCGGCACGGCGCGGGGCGTCCTCTCCCGCCTGGGCGCGGCCGTGGGTGCGGGCGGATCCTCCACCCCCTCCCTCTCCCTGGCCTCCCCACCGCCGGGTGCGGCCTCATTCGATGCGGACGCCTGGTCCCCGCACGTCGCGGCGACCCTGCCCTTGTGGTCGGGCGTGCTGCCGGCGCTAGCCCGCCTGGCCGCCTCGCGCGCGGCAGCCGGTGGCGGGCCGGCCGCGCTGGGCGAGCTGAGCCGGGCGCTGGCCGTGCTGGGCGGGTCGCCTGGCTTGGATCGCTTGTTGGCCGGCCTGGAAGGTGCGGCCGAAGCGGCGGCCGGCGCGACAGCCGCCGCCGCGGCGGCGGCAGCGCAAGCCCACGCTGGCGGCCACGGCTTTGGCGGCGGGCCGGCGGGCCTGGGAGGCAGCGGCCGGTGGCGGTCGGGCAGCTTTGCCCTGCCCACGTCCGCGTCCGCCACCGCAGCCGGCGGTTCCGAATCCGTGGACGACATCGGGCCCTGGCTCCTCGCCCAGGCGGCGGAGTGGGAGGTGGCGGCGGCCGCGTCGGCGGCGGCGGGCAGCGGGGGAGGGGGGCCGGACCCGGCGGGCGCGGCCGCCGCGCTGCTGCTCTCCCGCGGCGCCGCCCCCGCCTGGGGTGGCGGCGTGATGGGGCGGGGGCCTTCCTCCGCCACCGCCGCCATTGCGGACGCCCTGGCCGCCGCGGCCGAGGAACTGGCCCGGTGCCCGCCCGCCCGGCGAGCGGCGGCCGCCCACGCGGCGGCGGCCCTGGCGGCCTGCGCAGAGGTGGCCAGGATAGCCCTGCCGGCCGAGGCCGGGGCGGCCCTGGATGCCGCGACTGGCGGCCCGGCCGGCGACGGCAGGGCTGCCCACCGCCGGTCCGGGTGGTCTTCCGACGAGGGCGGCGACGCCACGCTGGCCGCGGGAGGCACCACCACCCGCCTCCGCCGGGCCCGCCCCGGCGAGATTGCCTTCTCCGGCGACTGGGCCCGCCGGCCGGTGGGCAGCAATGAGTGGGCCCCCGCCGTCCGGGCGCTGCTGGCCCTGTCCGACTGGATCAATGGCCGCCTGGGCCTGGTGCCGGCCCCGCCAGGCTCGCCCCCACCCTGGACGGCCGCCTGGCCGCCCGCGTCGGCCGCGTCTGCAGCGCTGGCCCGCCGCGGCGCGCGCCTCAACCTGCGGCCGGCGGGCGAGCTTCAGACGCTCGCCTGGGCGCCCATCCTGTGGTATGGGACCAAGCTGGTGTTGACTGTCCTGCGCGTGTTCTGGGCGGTGCTGACGGAGCCTGTGTTTGAGGATGACGGGAGTGGCGGGGTGTGATGAACAATGGGAAAACCTCTCCTCTACAAATATTGCTCTCTACCCCCTTCTCAAACAATCACCGCCGCTTCCAGGGCGGCCGGGGCCGGGGCTCCCCAGGCGGCGCGCCCGGCGTCGGTAGCGCGCCCGCGCCCGCGCCCGTGCCTGCCTCCCCGGCAGCCGCGTCCGCAGCCACCTGCTCCGGCCGCCGCTGATCCGGGTTGGGCGGGGCGGCCGCTTCCAGGGCTTTCAGGCCGGCCTCCGCCCGGGCCGTGATGGCCGCCCAGGTAGACGCCCGGACCTCCGGGTCGGCCGAGGTGCAGCCGGGCGTAAGGTCGCCCAGTGGGATCGCCTCGCCCACGGCCAGGTGCAGGTCCTTCCCCAGCGGGCGGGGCAGGACCGACCCCAGCGGCAGCACGGTCGCCATGCCGGAATGGTAGAGCGGGAGGAGGGCGGGCGGGGCGCCCCCCGCCGCGACGCACCCGCACACCAGGGCGCCCACCCCCCACCGCAGGCGGCCCAGCTTGCCGGACGGCGAGACCTTGCCCTCCGGAAAGACGTGCACCCACCCGCCGGAGGCTAGGGCGTCGGCGGCCGCCCGCGTGGAGGGCTGGTCGACCCCGCCCCCGCGCTCGATGGCCAGCGTCTTGCCAGAGCGGAAGAAGGCGGAGAGCGCTGGGTTGGAGTGGCACACTTCGCGCGCGCACAGCGACCACCGCACCGCCCTGCCGCTGAGGTGGTCCGTCGCGAACAGGTACAGCGGCAGCGCTGCCGAAAAGACGCCCGGATCGTCCAGGGTGGACGTGTGGTTCATGACGGTCAGCAGGCCGATGCCGGGCGGGCGGCCCGCGACGGCGGCCGCCAGGCGGGCGGCGCCGACGCCGTCGGGCGGGGCGATGGAAAAGGTGGCCAGGCCGGTGAGCCCGATCTTGCAGGCGGTCGCAATGGTGGCCAGGGTGGCGGACCGGCCCAGCGGGCCCCAGGGCGGGGCGAGGAGGGCGTCCGTTTCCGGGCGAGAGGGGATGGGCGGGTCGGACGCTGAGGGTGGCGGGCGAGATGCCATGATGGTGGAAGAGTGACGGCCAGCGTGTGAATTAGAGAGTGTGCTTTTCGCTGGTGGCCCCCTCTCTCCCAACCCGCCAACTTTTCTTGGTTCAGGCGGGTGAATGCATGGGTGGAGTGTACGGGTGGTTGTGGGAATGTGGCACGCTAGATGGTGTCCTGTAGGCGTGCTGTGCTGCTGCGAGCGAGCCAAAGGAAAACTGGCAAACGGAAGAGACTTGCTGCACTTTTTTTTTTTTTTCACGTGTGCGCGCCACCTCACGCCTCTCGCGCGGCAGGGAGGGACAGGCAATCACGCGTCCACATATACACATACACACGCACACGCCCCTCGCGCGTGCCCCGATCGCGCACCGAGCGCGCGTGCTTTTATCATCCACAGAGAGGGGCGCATTGACCGTGTCCGCGTCCAAAGCACGTCTTCTTCCTTTTCATCTGCACACGCCCCGCGGCATGGCCTCGCCCAGCCCGGCCCGGGTCGTCCTGTCTCACCCAGCTGCAGATTTCTCGGACGTGTCGTCGGAGGTGCCGGCCTCGCCTCTGGGAATGAACGGCGGGCCCGCGTCAACGACCGCGGCTGGCGCCGGCGCCGGTGCGGCCGCCCCCACCGCCTATCCTCGCCCGCTTCCGGGCGACCTCCTGCGCGGGCGGGGCATGGGGTCGGGCTCGCCCATGGCCGCCCGGTCGCATGGTTGCCTGGGCGACCAGGCGGCGGCAGCGGCAGGCACGGCGGGCACGCCGGCGCACGCGTGGGCGTCGCCCTCGCGCGGCCCGGGCGACCCTGGCGGCAGTGCCGCCATCGGTGGCGCGAGCGCGGGAGGCGCTGGCACGGCCGCGCCGGCCCCATCCCAGCCATCACCTGGGCCACGCCCGGGCGGTGCGGGAGAGGCGGCGGCGGTGGCGCCCGCTCCTGCCGGCTCACCACCAGGCGCAGCGGCCGCCTCACAACCCCAACCTGCGGGTGGCGGGGCGCCCCCACCCGCCGCCGCGCCCACGCCCGCCGCCGCGTCGCCGGCACGAGCCGGCCCCGGGCCGGCTGGGACTGGTGGTGATGCAGGCGTCGCCGTCTCGTCGACCGCCCCCGCCGCCTCGCCCCAGCCGCCGTCGGCGTCGCCACCCCCTCGCCCCGTGGGGGTGGGGGTGACTACCCCGCCGTCTGCGGGCGCGACCGCCGCTCGGGAGACGCCGCCGCCGCCGCCGCCGCCGCCGCCGCCGCCGCCGTCGCCACCACCACCCGGCGTGCGTGGTGGTGCTGGTGAGAAAGCAGGCGCCACACCGGCCTCCCCCGCCCCATTCCCGCCGCCCGGGCCCAGCGGACCAGCGGCGGCCGTGCCCTCACTCCATGCCGCCTCGCCCGAGCCCGAGCCCGCGCCCGCGCCCGCGCCCGTCCCGCCGCCACCCGCACCCGGGCTGGCAGGAGAGCCGAAACTGGCTGCGCCTCGGCCGCCTCCCCCCCCTGCCGCTGCCGCCGCCCCCATCAACGGCCCCGTCCCCCTCGACCCCCGCCGCGTGCGGAGGCAGGACCCGCGCGAGCGCACGCTCGCCTGGCTTGCCACGGCGGCCCCACTATACCCGGGCGCGCCGTGCGAGGCGCCCTCACCCGTCCCGCCTGGGTGGGGCAAGCTGGCGGGGCTGACGAGTGCGGGTGGGGGTGGGGGTGGAGTGGGGCTCGGCGGGGTGGGAAAGAAAGAGGCTGCGGCTGCTGGGGGGTTTGGCGGGTGGGTGCGGCGCATGACCTCCTGCCTCGCCCCGCCACCGCCGCCGCCGCGGTGAGGCCGTGTAAAATCCTTTGATTCAAAGTTAGGGCTTCCAAGAGCAAGAAGTAAGAGCGAGCGTGTGTGTGTGTGTGTGTGTGTGTGTGTGTGTGTGTGTGTGTGCAGGCAACAGCGAGAGGTGGAGCGTGAGCGCGCGCGGTGAAAACTATTTTTTCAACCCCCACCCTCAAACAACTCGGCAAACGCCGGCCCCACCTCGCCCAGCACGTCCGCCGCCACCATGGCCCGCCCATGGCGGGCAAACGCGCGGGCTGCGGCCGCCCGAGTCAGGGCGGCACCCGCCGCCGCAGCAGCGACGGCGGCAGGGACGGGCTGGTGGTGAGTCTCTCCACCACCACCACCACCACCACTGCCGCCGCCGCCGCCGCCGCCGCCTCGCCTTCCAGCCGCCACGCTCCACGCCAGAAAGGCCGCGGCCGCGCCCGCCAGCACGTCGCCCTGCCCGCCCGCCCGCCTCAGGGAACCCCGCCCGGCGATGGAGGTGGTGAAACCAGGGCTGGCGAGGCGGTCGGTGGAGCCCTTGAGGAGGAGGGCCGGCCCATCCAGGGCGGCCACGACCGCGGCCACCGTCGCATCGGTGCCCGCATCGCCGGGCGGCCCCGCCGGGCTGCCGTCGCCCAGGCCCAAAGCCGCCGCCAAGCGCCCAAACTCGGCGGCATTGGGCGTCAGAATGGCCGGGGAGTAGCCCCGGACGAGCCCCGGGTCGGCGCAGACGAGGGCCAGCCCGTCCGCGTCCAGGACGAGCCCCGCCCCGCCCGCACGCGCGGCGGCGGCGACGCCCGCGGCCGCCTCCACCACGGCCGGGTCCTTGCCCAGCCCCGGCCCGATGACCACCGCATCGAACCGGGGCAGCCAGGCGGCGATGGCCGAGGCCGAGGCCGCGGCGGCGGGGGAGGGCGCCCCGGCCGCCCCGGCATCCCCCCCCGGCAGGTAGGGGTGGACGATCAGGTCGGGGCCGTACCCCTTGATCACGGCCGCCGCCCCGGGCGTGCAGAAGACGTGGGCCAGGTCGGACCCCGTCCGCAGAGCCGCCATGGCGGCAAAGAAGGGCGCGCCCGTGTACTCGGCGCACCCGCCGACGACGGCGACCCGGCCGGCCTGGCCCTTGTAGCGGCCGGGCGTGAGGGGCGGGATGGAGGCGGCCGCGGTCGAGAGGGCGGCGGGCGCGGTCTCTGCGCACGTCGCCAGGTCGGCCCACGGCGGCGGGGAGGAGGAGGAGGTCGCCATGGCGGCGGGCCGCGGTGTGCTCAGCAAGTGGCGCCCTCCCCCTGCGCGGCGCGTGGCGACGTGGGTGAGGCGGGCGAGGCGCAGGGCCATCAAAAAGGGCGCGCGCGAGGGAGACCCTCCGTGTGAGAATGCGCAGAGAGACAAGCGCAAGTCGCGGCCCCACACCTTTCTCCTTTTGTCAGTCGTTTCGGTTCGAAGCGAGTTTGGTTCTTTCTTGCGTCACGCCCGAGGGCGTGTTCCTGTCATTCACAGTTGCTTGGGCGCGTGTGTGCGTGCCCTCTTTTGCACGCACACACGCACGCGCATCCATGGCGTGCGGGGTCCCCGCGCCGGCGCAAGCAAGCTTGGTAAGCGTGGCGTGGGAGAAAAAGAGACGCACTGCGCGCAAACGAAAAAACTGGAAGAAGCACGCCCGAGCAGCCCC
>Ga0315289_10014588_pt1 | contig 10962 bp, 10 predicted proteins | sample YL17G11_40_MG_FD_203452 | JGI IMG/M metagenome (GOLD analysis project Ga0315289, IMG submission 203452) | Sediment microbial communities from Yellowstone Lake, YNP, Wyoming, USA - YL17G11_40 | ecosystem: Environmental > Aquatic > Freshwater > Lake > Sediment | place: USA: Wyoming | collected...
ACTCTTGGTGGTGCTAATCCCCCACCCCCTCCGCCTCCTCCTACTGATGAGACTTGTTATGTAGTTCAGTCATCGGGGTATGATGTTTACCTTTACAATTTAACTACACAAGCGAAATCTCTTGTAGCTCATGTTGCGACTATTGAGGAAGCCTACGCCTTAATAAACTCTTTAAATTGAAAATCCAAATATAATTAAAAGTAAAGGAGTTATAATATGAATAAGAATAAAGGTAATTTAAAAGAGTATCCCTTTGTTATTGATATTATAGATTATCCCAGCCACGGTAGAGATTAGGGAAGGGTTGAAAAGATTGATTGAATGGAGAAAATCTAATCTATGAAGATACCTATTACCAAGCCATATTTTGATGAAGAAGAAAAGAAAGCGGTATGTGCGGTTTTAGATTCTGGATGGGTGGTGCAAGGGTCTAAAGTGGCTGAATTTGAAAGGTTAATCAGTGAATATGTTGGTGTGAAATTCGCCAAAGCCTCTACCTCTTGTACTACATCACTCCACCTAGCACTATTAGCTCTAGGGATAGGTAAGGGTGATGAGGTATTAGTGCCATCCTTTACGTTTATTGCCTCTGCCAATGCTATTGAATATACAGGTGCAAGACCAGTATTTATAGATATAGACCTCAATACATTTAACATAGATACGCAAAAGGTTGAGGCATGTCTTGAACGAGATAAAACGCACAGCATTAAGGCTATTATGCCAGTACACCTTTTTGGTCTATGTGCTGACATGAAACGGATAATGGAGTTAGCGAGAGAATACCACTTATTTGTAATTGAGGATGCCGCCTGTGCGTTAGGCAGTTTGTATAACGGCAAACACGCTGGAACATTCGGCGATGCAAGTTGTTTCAGCCTTCATCCCCGCAAAATTGTAACCACTGGCGAAGGGGGTATGCTGACAACGAATAAATTGGAGATTGCCACTAATGTGGAGAGATTGAGAAATCATGGAGCTACTGTATCTGATAAAACAAGGCACGATATGGGTGTATCTTTGCTTTCGGATTATGATGTATTAGGCTGGAACTACCGCATGACAGACCTGCAGGGAGCTATTGGGGTAGTACAAATGCACAAATTATCTTGGATTATAGAGAAACGGGTTGAGAAAGCCAAAAGATACGATGAGGAATTGAAGGGGTTATCGTGGTTAAAAACTCCGTATGTTCCAGACAGTTACAGACATACTTATCAATCTTATGTTACTTTAGTCCAATCTAATGAATTAAGAAATCAGGTGATGGCTACATTGGCAGAAAAGGGTATTGCCACGAGGCAAGGCACTCATGCTGTCCATACTCTAAACTACTATAAGAATAAATACAACTTGAAAGACGAGGATTACCCCAACTCATTAGCGGTGGATAGGTTAAGTATGACTTTACCACTTTACCCTCAAATGACTGATGATGAACAGGAATATGTAATAGACAACTTGTTGAAGTTAGGAGAGTGTGCGTGATTCACAGGACTGCTCTACTTTATGGTAATAATATATTAGGGAAGAATTGCCAGATTCTGGAAAACGTAATCATAGGATACCCTGATTCTTCACTTCTTAATAAGATTATGGAGCATGAACTAAAGGTAGAAGAATACCAATTTGATGGTGTTATTATTGGTGAGAATGCTCTAATAAGGACTGGTACTATCATATATTGCAGTGTCCGTATAGGGAAGAACTTTAAAACAGGGCATCATGTTCTTATCCGAGAGGATACTATAATCGGGAATAATGTTAGCATTGGCACAAACTCAATTATTGAGGGCAAAACCAGTATTGGTAATAATGTGAATATTCAGAGCAATGTATTTATTCCTATAAACACCACTATTGAAGATTTTGTTTTCATTGCCCCTAATGCAGTGCTAACTAATGACAAATATCCTCCTTTTAGGAAGGGTAACACATTAAGAGGAGCTACCCTAAAGAGGGGAGTATCGGTAGGTGCTAATGCCATTATTTTACCTGGTGTGGAAATAGGCGAAGGCAGTATGATTTCTGCTGGTGCTATTGTTACCAGAGATGTCCCCAATTGGAAACTCGCTATTGGTTGCCCCGCTAAGATAATTGACCTTCCAGAAGAACTTAAAGTGCTGAACAAAATCTAAACTATTTGAGGTGTTTAAGTGAAAGTTGGAGTTATCGGTGCTGGTGTTATGGGCAAACTTCACCTTCGAGTCTATAGAGAACTTGGTGTTGAGTTAGTGGGTGTTGCCGATATTGACTTTGACAAAGCAGAGAAGGTGGCTACTCAATACGGCACAAAAGCCTACTGTGACAATGATGAGTTACTAAAGCAGGGATTAGATGCAGTTAGCATCGCTGTGCCTACTTCACAACATAAAGTAGTTGCACTGGCAGCAATACAAAGAGGAATAAATCTGCTCGTTGAAAAACCTATAGCGGATTCTATACAGAACGCCAAAGAGATAGTTGTAGCAGCGGAATCTCGCAAGGTAAAGTTTATGGTAGGATACCTTGAGAGATTTAATCCTGCGGTCAGGAAGTTGAAGCAGATTATTGACGATGGCACTTTGGGGAAATTAGTTTGTCTATCGTCAAGGAGAGTTGCTCCTTTTGTTCCTAGAATAAGTGATGTGGGGATAATTGTTGATTCGGGTACTCACGACATAGATATTATCAGATATCTCACTGGTAGTGAATGTACCTCAATATCTGCCAAGGTAACTAGATATAGGAATGTGGAGGGGGATGCAGCTATGATGCTGCTAGGATTTGGTGATATTTCGGCTACTATAGAGGTAAATTGGTATAATCCATATAAAATAAGAAGTTTGACTGTAACGGGAACTGTGGGTGTAGCCTATTTAGATTATATTAAACAGGAATTAGAGATTTACAATGTAGAACAAAAGGTAATCCCTTTGATAGACAAGGCAGAACCTCTAAAACTGGAACTAGCGCATTTTCTTGATTGTATTAAATCCGATAAAGAACCTCTAGTAAGTGGTTTTGATGGCATAAAGGTACTTGAGATTGCTCTCAATGTAGGGCAAGTTTCAATGAGTCAAGAGAAATAATTATGATAAGCCTCAATAATAAATCAGTGTTGGTAACTGGAGGGGCTGGCTTCATTGGTAGTCATTTGGTTGATAGATTGATACTTGAGAAGCCGTCTAATATAATAGTTATTGACAATTTGTTTCTAGGCAAGGAGAGTAATCTCAATGAAGCTAGGCAAAGTTCTCCAATAAAATTCTACCGACAAGATGCTTCTGATTATGTCAGAATGAAGGAAATAGTTGAGGCAGAAGATATCCAGGTAGTTTTTGACCTAGCGGTAATGCCTTTGATGACCTCCTTGGAAAGACCTAGATGGACATTCGAGCAAAATGTTAATATAGTTTTGTGTCTCTGTGAGTTAGCTAGAAATGGTTGCTTTGACACTCTGATTCATTTTTCCTCTTCCGAGGCATACGGGAGTAGCCAGTATGTTCCTATGGATGAAAACCATCCTCTTAATCCTACGACACCATACGGAGCGAGTAAAGCCGCTACTGACTTGCTGATATTATCCTACATCAATACATTCGGTATTGACGCCTCAATTATCCGACCATTTAATAACTATGGCACAAGACAGAATGAGGGGAATTATGCTGGAGTCATACCTTTAACGATAAAGAGGATACTGCAGGGTAAAGCTCCAGTAATCTATGGCGATGGTGAACAAACCAGAGATTTCATTTATGTAACTGAAACTGCTAACGCTACTGTGGAAATATATAATCATCAAAGCACTAGGGGTAAGATAATCAATATAGGCAGCGGAAGTGAAATCACCATAAACGAATTAATAAGACTAATCACAAGATATATGAACTATAAAAAAGCCATCAAGTATGAAAATGAAAGACTGGGCGAGGTGAGAAGGTTAATAGCTAATATTAATCTTGCTAAGGAAATAATAAAGTTTGTACCCAAGATTAGTATAGAGCAGGAAATAAAGTTGACTATTGATTGGTATAAAAATGAAAGTTGTCGTACTTAGTAGCACTGCATTTGGTTATAGGTGTTTGAAAGAGGGTATATTGGAGACATCTGGAGTAAAGGTGGTTGGCATTCTAACCACACCCCCACAGATTAGTTATTCTCATTCAGGTAAAACAGTGTCAATAAGCACTCATGTAAACTTTGTTGAGTTAGCAAAACAAGCTGGTTGCGAGGTAGTGGAAATGTGTGGCAAAATGACCGCCACTGACTATCTTGAGCCAATTAAAAGGTGGCATCCAGACTTAATGTTAGTGCTTGGCTGGTACTTTATGATTCCACGCAAAGTTAGAGATGCCGTGTCTTTGGGATGTGCTGGTATCCATGCTTCACTATTACCTAAGTATCGGGGAGGAGCACCAATTACATGGGCGATAATCAATGGTGAGACTAAAACTGGCATTTCATTCTTCTACATAGTTGATGGAGTGGACAAAGGCAATATAATTGCGCAACGAGAGTTAAGCATTGAAGATAATGATAATTGTGCAACTGTATATGAGAAGGTAACACAAACTTCAATCAAAGTTCTGCGTGAATATTTACCGCAAATTGCTACTGGTAACGCACCCAGTATCGTTCAAGATGGAAGCCAAGCCACCCAATTCCCTATGCGTGAGCCAAAGGACGGAGAAATTGATTGGTCATGGAGTGCTAAGCGTATTCGAGATTTCATTCGGGCGCAAACTCGACCCTATCCGGGTGCTTTCACCTATATTAAAGGCAAGAAAGTAATCATCTGGGATGCAGATGTACTGGATGTAAATGAATCACGGTAAATAAAGCTGTAAGGTGATTCTTTATTATGTTTAACAGGCATTTGATAACACTGGATATTGATTGGGCTCCCGATGAAGTGATCGCAGAGGTATCTGGCATTTTACTGAAAAAAGGAGTGAAATCTACCTGGTTTATCACTCATGACAGCCCGGCGATTAGAAAACTTGCAGACTATCCAGAACTGTTTGAGTTAGGTTTGCATCCCAATTTCAATACGGGGAGTTCACAGGGAGATAGCCCAAATGATGTAATGATGTCCTTAAAGAAAATATACCCGCATTCAAACCTGGTTAGGACGCATGGCTTAATACAATCAACAGACCTACTGGCTATGTTGACCACCCGCTTTAATATCGAAGCTGATGTTTCCATATTCCTGCCGGGTACTCCTGATATCATTCCTCACGAAATGTATTTTTCTAAAGAATTGAAGAGTCTGATAAGAATACCATATTTCTGGGAGGATGATTTTGAGTTTTATAAACCAGTTTCTTGCTGGTCTTTTGATGACCAAAGGTATCATTGCAGTGGTCTGAAAGTGTTCAATTTTCACCCTATCCACGTCGTATTGAATAGTCAAGATGAAAAGGCTTATCAAAGTATTAAATCAGGCAAAAAGATTCAGGATTCCACGATGTTGGAAATCAAGCCTATCATTAATAAAGGAATCGGCACACGCACACTATTTGTTGACTTAGTTGATTATCTCTCGAAAAGGAAGGAACTCCAATTTACCATTGGCGATATAGTAAGAGAATGGAAGGCTGTTAAAAAATGAAGGTAGTGGCTATTGGCCGGACTGAAATGTTGTACGATAGCATTCTGGAGGTTAAGAGGAACTACCATGAAGCTGCAAACTGATCCAACTAAGATATATAATAAGTCTAATGTGGAACAAAGAGCTAAGATTGTCCATAATCTATACGAAACGCGTAATGGCAAAAAGATATATACCACTTCCCGTGATTTCAACTTGAGAGAACTTGAAATAGGTTTCATCATAGAAAGCATCCGTAAAATAACCATGGCTAGATTTCCTAGAATCCTTGATATCGGATGTGGAAACGGATATACAGACATATGTATCGCCAAAAAACTCAGAGTAGATATAGTAGGCATTGATTTTTCTAATGAAATGATTAAAGGTGCCGAATACTTAAAAGAAAAAACTAAAGATGAACTTATAGGCAACGCCACCTTCCAATTAGAAGATATACGCAAATTGAATTGGGATAGTGGTTCTTTTGACGTGGCTATAAGCGAGCGGTGTTTGCTCAACCTGCCCAACGAAGATACCCAACGTAGCGTCATTCGTGAAGTACATAGGGTACTTAAAAAAGGAGGCATCTATGTTATGGTAGAGGGTACCCGTAATGGTCTAAGACGGCTTAATGAGCTTAGAATTAAAGTCGGACTCGAAGCTATCCCAGATAGAGCCGAAGATAACGTAAGTTCCTTAAAATTTGAGGAAGAGCGGACTGAGGAATTTTTACTTAAATATTTCAAAATCATCAAAAAACAATATTTCGGAATGTATTACTTGATTAGTCGGGTAGTTCATCCTTTATTAGTTTATCCAAATCAACCGAAATTCAACGCAAAAATAAACGAAGTTGCAAGGAAAATAGCTACCCTTGAGCCTGATTATAATAATATCGGCTCTACTATTGGTTATATTTTAGAAAAGTATCCTTTAAAGACACATCGTGTTGGAAGGTAGTAAAACCCTAATACGCAGCGGGAAAAGGTAATCACCTGTTAAAATACGCAAATAGGTCCTGAAGATGAATTACGATAAGCAAAGCTATAAATTAATTCTTCGAGCGGCAATAGAGAAGGGTTTTGAATTTGTGGACTTCTTCACTGTTACTCCTGACGATGATAAAAGAAGGCAAATCATCCTTCGGCACGATATAGACTACTCACTGACATCGGCATGCGAGATGGCTGAAATAGATGCAAAATATAAAATCAGAGCTACCTTCTCGCTGCTTTTGTCCTCTCCCCTTTATAACCCGTTTACCCCCACCAATATTAAGATCATTAATGAAATTAAGCAGCTCGGACACAATATTGTCTTACATCACCGTGTAGTACCTGGTTCATCTGTTGAGGAAACCAGGCAGGATATAGTTAGAGAGATGCAATTTATGAAGGCTTTCTTCCCATACATTAAGCCCGTGTTTGTCTGGCATAACCCGCCGCCGGACAATTTGTTGAACGAAATAGAAGTCCCCGGCATGATTAATGCTTACAGCGATAGCTTTGTAAGAAATATGTTTTATATCTCCGATTCCGTTTTTAGAAACACACCTGAGAATTTTTTAAAAGCACTGAAAAAACAAAGACTTATCCACATGCTGCTTCATCCGATTATCTGGATGAGCGAACAGGATAATATGATTTCTTTGATGAGTTATGTTCTTACCAAGATAATCTGTGAGTGTGACAAGGAGTTTGCCTTTAATGGAAAGTGGAGAGAAAAATACCCTCATGGGATACCCCAAGAGTTCCTAGAAAGAATACAGCAAATACTTAATGTAAGGGGAATTTCATGCAGTTTAGATTATTAAATATAATGATATGGGTAAAAGAGATATGAAAAGGATACGTTCTGTTTTTAGCCTAGCTCACTTTTGCGCCTTACTCAATTTAGTTATAGGTTTCGTTATGAGAATGCTCTATCGGATTATACTATGTTTAGTAATACCTGTCTGCATTGGTTATCTGAAATTCAAACAAAGATTTATAAGAAATGGTGGCAAATATCTTGGTCGTGTGCTTTTTGCTGGTCAGTTATATTACTACACTTGGTATTTAAGCCGTGAGTTAAGGAAACTAGGCTGGCGAGCCGATGTTCTAAATTGGGACTCAAGTCCAGATTCACAGAAATATTATCACGGCGAGGATTTTAAATTTACATATACCTCTGTATTTGACTATATTAAACAGGTTGTATTCTATCTTAGAGCACTTATGTGCTATGATGTCTTTCATTTCAGCAACGCACACGGTCTTTCATTCGGGGGAGTGATTAGCTGTATTATTAGTTTATTGCGATTGCCACCATATACAGAAATACGATTGTTGAAGATGCTGGGTAAAATAATAGTATACACTAACAATGGATGCTTGGACGGCGTTTCGCAGACCTCTATGCGGTCATGGTCGGAGTTAGGGGAAGAAGCAATTTGTGACATTTGCCCTTGGAAAGATATGCCAACAGTATGTAGTGATGAGCGTAATCTTAAATGGGGTAAAATAAGAAACAGCCTGGCAGATTACCAGTGCATATTGGGTGGCAACCGTAAGGACTACAATGACGACCCACGAGTACACGAAGTTCCAGAGTTCTATTGTCTTGACCCAGAGTTTTGGCATCCCGATTTGATTATACCCCCACGGTACAAACTATCTTATACACTAGATACAGTCAAGATATACCATGCCGTAGGCAATTACAAATTACGCACTGACCCAAAGACACAACTAAATATCAAGAGCACCCACATTTATCTACCACTGATAGAACGTCTCAAAGCGGAAGGATATCCTGTTGAACTGATATTTGCCAAGGATATTCCAAATAAAGAGGTACGCTATTACCAAGCACAATCGGATATCGTAGTAGATATGCTTACTTATGGTTGGTTTGGTGCTAATGTCCGAGAAGCTATGATGTTGGGTAAACCCGCAATATGTTATCTTCGCCCTGAATGGTTGGAGAGTATGCACCGTGAAATTCCCGATTATGTTGATGAATTGCCAGTAATAAGTGCAACGCCAGATACAATATATGGTGTGATGATAGATTTAATCTCACACCCTGATAAGAGAAAAGAGATTGGTCAGCGTAGTCGTGAGTTTGCTGTTAAGTGGCACTCGGCTAAAGTGGGGGCTTTACGTCTTGATAAAATTTATAGAGAACTTTTAAGGGGGGGATAGCTTAATTGGGAGAGCGTACATCCATCTTTGATGTAAGGTTGTCAGTTCAAATCTGACTCCCTCCTCTAATTATATAGGAGACAAAAGTAGTATGAGTGATATTGCTATTCGAGCGGAGAATCTTGGTAAGCTCTACCGTCTTGGTCAGACTGTTGGATATGGAACTCTGCGTGATAGTATCACCAATGTAATGGCTACGCCGTTTCGCTGGCTATTTAGTAAGAATCACACTAGACCTGAAACCAAGAAACCCGCATCCATCTGGGTTTTAAAAGATGTCTCTTTTGAGGTCAGGCAAGGTGAGGCTTTGGCTATTATTGGGGGTAACGGTGCTGGTAAGAGTACACTATTAAAGATACTTTCACGTATCACTACTCCCACAACAGGATATGCCGAAATACATGGTCGTGTCGGTTCGCTTTTAGAGATAGGCACTGGTTTCCACCCAGAGTTGTCAGGTAGAGAGAACATCTATTTCAATGGTTCTGTATTAGGCATGAAAAGAAATGAAATAAAGCGAGTATTTGACCAGATTGTTGATTTCGCTGGGGTTGAGAAGTTCATTGATACACCTGTTAAGCGTTATTCAAGCGGGATGTATGTACGATTGGGATTCGCTATCGCCGCCCATCTTGAACCCGAAATTATGATAGTCGATGAAGTGCTGGCTGTGGGAGATGTTGCATTTCAAAAAAAGTGTATGGGTAAGATGGGGGATGTAGCGAATAGTGGAAGGACGATATTATTTGTCAGTCATAATATGGCTGCGGTCAGGAAACTATGCTCACGAGCCATATTGTTGAATCATGGGTTGGTGGAAATGGATGGTAATATATCAGAGGTGGTGCAGCATTATTTAGAAACAGACCGTGAAACATCAAGTCGGATAGTCTGGTCTATTGGGCAACGACCAGGGAATCGCTCGTTTAAGATTAACTCTATAACTCTGAAAAATGTAGATGGTATCATTAGCACATCGGTTGAAATATCTAAAGGCGGGTATGTCGAGATTGATTTTGAAGTAATTGAGGAAAAATCCCAAGCGATATTTGCGCTCATACTTCACGATGCAGAAGGCAACAACCTTTTTGAATCTTTTAGCAATACCGAACTTGATTACTATGGCAAGCCCCTCTCATGCGGAAGATACGTCATATCCTGCCGATTACAGGGAAATATTCTAGGTGCAGGAAACTTCAGTGTTACTATCATTGGCACTAGCGCACAATGGTCTGAATATTTCCGTCTTGAAGGGGTGCTCTCATTTACGGCTATTGATGATGGGGTATTGGGTAGAGATTATTATGGTACATATCTTGGTGCGTTAAGACCAAAGTTAGAATGGAATACTAGGATGCTACGAGGGATAATCAAGAATGATAATAGAAACTAAACAGGATATATTACTTCTGTATCATTATCCAATAGTACGGAATGCCTCAACCATTATGGAACACGTCAATTCTTTCCGTACATACTCCCGATTCAGAGTATGGGCTATTAATACCGATTTAGGTTTCCCTGCTGGACTGGAAAAGTATAAATTTCAGGTTATTATACTCCACTATTCTCTATTCCCCTATAATAAGGGGCAATTTGATAGTCGTTTTATGCGATACCTTAAAGATAGTAAACAGTCTTATAAGATAGCGTTTTTCCAAGATGAGCATCATAATTGCCAACGGAGATTTGATATTCTCAATAAGTATAACATTGATTGTATCTACACTTTACTTGCCCCGCAGTATTGGAAAGATGTTTATCAGAAATACACTGGAGTATCAAAATTAGTTCATACCCTAACAGGCTATGTCAGTGATGATTTGATAAAAAAAGCAGAGAGATATTCCAAGCCTGACAAAGATAGGATAATAGACATAGGTTATCGTGGGCGAGAATTGAAGTTTTATATGGGTAAAGGCTCACAAGAAAAACGGGAAATTGCGACACGCTTCTTAGAACATACAAACGGATTAGGGTTAAATATTGATATTGAAACTGGTGAGGGTAAGAGATTCTATGGTGATAAATGGTATAAGTTTCTCGGTGATTGTAAGGCGTGTCTTGGAGCAGAGGCTGGTGTCTCAATATTTGATATAGATAATGTTGTGCAAAAAGAATATGAACGCCTATATTCTAAAAACCCGAATATCAAGTATGAAGATATGTCAGAGTTATTATGCCGTTATGAGGAAA
>Ga0315289_10014589_pt1 | contig 10961 bp, 6 predicted proteins | sample YL17G11_40_MG_FD_203452 | JGI IMG/M metagenome (GOLD analysis project Ga0315289, IMG submission 203452) | Sediment microbial communities from Yellowstone Lake, YNP, Wyoming, USA - YL17G11_40 | ecosystem: Environmental > Aquatic > Freshwater > Lake > Sediment | place: USA: Wyoming | collected...
CAGAAATAGAAAAGAAGGCCTCAAGGCCCCTGAGTGTTTGAAGGTGGGAGATCGGGTCAGGATTGAACCGCTTCGGAGTGAAGGCGTCTTGATGAAAGTGGAAGCACCCCTCGGAAGGGTGGAAGTTTCTACTGACAAAGGAATCGTGAAAGTTCCCTTTTCCCACGTCGTGAAGATCCCGGAGGATGAAGAGGGGAAAGAAATGAGTTCAGGGCGCTCCGTTTCCTCCAAAAAGGATTTCCAGGAGACCCCCTCTGAAGTGAAAATCATTGGCTTGACCGTGGACGATGCAATTCCCGTCGTGGACAAATTCATCGATAGGGCCCTCCTCCACGGACTGGAAAAGATTTGTATTGTCCATGGGATTGGGTCGGGACGACTTCGACATGGCATAGGAGAATACCTAAAGGGCCACAGAGGGGTTAAGAGCTTTGGCCCAGGCGATCCGATGAAGGGTGGCGGGGGAGTCACCATCGTCGAATTGAAGTGAACCTCTCGACTGTCTCCGGTTTCATGACCGGAGGGCTTGCTCGAGGTTCACCCTGAGCCGTGTTTCTATAGCCCGCCTTGAAAGGCGGGGCTTCGAACGGTCGAACGGGTGAACTCCGTCCCGCTCCTACTCTACCTGCCGCAGGGTGGCGCAGGCCGGGCGGGGAATCCAGACGACTTGCCCGAGAACAACAAGAATCGTAATGTTTTCAATCTCTTAAGCGCTTCGGCTCTGACGACCCTTAACTTGAGTCATCCGATCTTGCCAAATTGAGAAAAACATCTTAAACAGTATTGAGTTTTTTCCCATTGCCCCCTTTTGGCCCCTTGGAGTAACTAGTCTTTTCCTAAAGAGGTGGGACCCTTGGCCACTGGATTTTTCTCAGATGATGCTGTGTCCGAAGTCCGGGGGCGGTCCAGCATACTCGAAGTTGTTTCAGACTACGTCAATCTCAAGAAGACAGGGAAGAACCACAAGGGACTTTGTCCTTTTCACACGGAGAAGACCCCCTCCTTCATGGTCAATGAAGAGAAACAGATCTTTCACTGCTTTGGCTGTGGAGAAGGAGGGGACGTCTTCACCTTCTTGATGAAGGTCGGTCACTTCTCATTTCCCCAAGCCCTGGAGGAACTGGCAAAGCGGTATGGCGTCAGCATCAAGCCCCGCGAACTCTCTCCGTTACAAAAGAAAGAAACGGCAAGACGAGAAATCCTGTACCCCATCAACCAGATCGCCTTAGAATACTTTCATGATCTCCTGATGCGAAGAAGAGAAGGGGAACAGGCGAGAACGTATCTGGCCCAAAGGGGATTGACTAAAGACCTTCTGGTCGAATACCAGTTGGGTTATTCGCTCGACATGTGGAATGGCCTGGTTCAACACCTCCAGGAAAAGAAGGTGGATCTGGAGCTGGCGCGAGAACTGGGTTTGATCCTTCCCAGGAAACGAGAAGGGTGGTATGACGTTTTCAGAGGAAGGATCATGTTTCCCATCTGCGACGTCCATCGACGAACGGTCGGATTTGGCGGAAGGATCCTGAGGGAAGGACAGCCCAAATATCTTAACTCTCCAGAGTCGATCATCTACCACAAAGGAGAAGTTCTATATGGTCTTCATGAAGCCAGGCAGTCTATCTCGGAAAAAGAGAGTGTCCTCCTCGTTGAAGGGTATTTTGATCTTTTGACTCTTCATCAATTCGGTTTTAGGAACAGCGTCGCCACCTCCGGGACGGCATTGACTCCCCAGCACATCCGGATTCTCAAGAGATATGCCAACACGATGGTGACTTTGTTTGATGCGGATCAAGCTGGGATTCAGGCGGCTCTTCGTTCTCTCCCCCTCTTTCTGGAAGAGGACATTTGGGCAAAGACCATCCTCCTCCCTCAGGGAGAAGATCCCGATACCTACCTCCGGAAAGGCCATCTCGAAGACTTTAAGGGAAAGGTGGCCGAAGCGGTCCCCCTGTTTGATTTCTTTTTCGACCACCTCATGAAGACCCACGATGTCCGATCCATCGAGGGTCGAGTGAAGGTCGCGGAAGAAGGAGTCACCCTCCTTCGGAGAATTCCAGAGGGCGTCCGAAGGAATGTCTATATCAAGGCCTTGGCTGAAAGGGTCGGTCTTCAGGAGTCTGTCTTGCACGACATGCTGCGAGCTCCCTCGAAGGGAACCTCTCCACGTGAAGAACGGCGAGAGAGAGAAGAGACTCGCGGCTCTTGGCCGCGCTCAGAGGAGATGATCGTTCGTCTCATGGTTCATCGTCCTGAGATCATCCCCAAGGTCTCTGAGGCGGGGGTTTTGGAAGAGTTTGAAAGTCCCGTCCTGAAACAGATGGCCGAAGGATTGATTGGGCTCCACGAAAAAGGGGAAGGACAGACGCTGGCTGAGGGATTGGACCATTTTGAAGAAGACGTGAGAAGACAACTCTCGGCCTTTGCCATTCAAGAGAGCGGCTTGGAAGAGGGGACCCATGAGAAAGTACTGGAGGATTGTATCCAAAAAATCCGTGAAAGGAGGGCCAAAAACATTCGAGGGGAGCTGCTTCGGAGAATCAAGGACGCCGAGAAGCGACAGGGAAAGAAAGAACTCGACGCCCTCTTGCTGGAGCGTCAAGAGCTCGCGAGAAGGGAGAGCGGTCTCCGAAAGGAAAAAGATGTGTAGCAAGGGGTGAAGCTCCCCGCCCACAGGACGGGGCTTCCGGGTAATGCAAATAGGATTAGACGGTCGGCTTTGACTCCAGTGCTGGAGTCCATTACCGCCTGCCCCGCTAAGGCGGAACAAGGCGGGGCATCTAGCTGACTTGCCCGTGAGGGGAGAGGTCGATGGGAAAAGGGGGAAAATTGAAAGAGATTGAACAGCTCATCTCCATCGATGGAGACAAGGGATACTTGCCCTTTGATGAGGTGAATGATATTCCCACCAATGATATTGTTTCCTCCGATCAGATCGACGATGTCCTCATGATGTTCGATGAGATGGATATTGACGTCGTGGAGGACCACCCAGGGCTAAAGTCGGAGGGGGAGAGGGTCCTCGACAAGGAAGAAGAGGGCGAGGAATTAGACGTGGGTTCGCTCGGAAGGGCGTCGGACCCGGTTCGCATGTATCTTCGCGAAATGGGATCGGTCTCCCTTTTGACGCGGGATGGGGAGGTAGAGATTGCGAAAAGGATTGAGAGCGGCCAGAGAGAAATTCTGAGTATCGTATTGAACTGGCCCATGGCCGTCAAGGAGGTGATCCATCTCGGACAGGCCATTAAGGGAGGAAGAGTCGACATCCGGGATGTGACCGATGAGATCGAGGAGGAGGCCAGTTCCGAAGAGGAACAGGCCCATAAAAAGAAGCTTCTTGACTTTATCGAAAAGATTCGAAGACACGAGGAAGCGATTCGAAGGGCCCTAAAGAATAAGGGGACGTCGAGGAGCAGAATTCAGGAGCAGGTTAGGAAGAAGCAGAAGGAGATTCTCGACTGTCTTCAGGAGATGAAGCTCAAAGAGAGCCAGATTGATAGGATCCTCCAGAAGATGAAACAGATGCTGATTCGAATGGAGAAAGCCGAGACCGAGATGAGGCGGATTGAAGAAAAATGGAAGATTTCGGTGAAGGAAGCCCGAGTTCTCTTGAAAAAGATCAGAGCTCGAAGTTTGAGCGAGAAGAAACTCCTCCAGAGCCGGGGCTTCAGAAAAACCGATCTTCAAGAAATCGATCGTGCTGCGAAAATAGCCCAAAGGAAGATCAATCGGGTGGAGGCAGAGTGTTGCCTCTCCGCGGACCGACTCAAGGGAGCGGTGAAGGGGATCGATGGGGGAGAGGCAAGGGCGAGGGAGGCAAAAGCGGAGTTGGTGAAGGCGAACTTGAGGTTGGTCGTGTCGATCGCCAAGAAGTATACGAATCGGGGGCTCCAATTCCTCGATCTGATTCAAGAGGGAAACATCGGCCTGATGAAGGCCGTGGACAAGTTTGAGTATCAACGGGGGTACAAGTTCAGCACTTATGCCACGTGGTGGATTCGACAGGCCATTACTCGGGCCATCGCCGACCAGGCCCGAACCATCCGCATTCCAGTGCATATGATCGAGACCATCAATAAGCTCGTTCGAACGTCAAGAACCCTCGTTCAAGACATTGGGCGGGAGCCTACGCCTGAGGAGATTGCCGACCGGATGGAGATGCCTCTCGACAAGGTGAGAAAGGTCTTGAAGATCGCCAAGGAACCGATCTCTCTTGAGACCCCTATCGGTGAAGAAGAGGACAGCCACCTTGGAGATTTCATCGAGGATAAAGGCGTGGTTTCGCCCCAGGAGGCCGTGATCAGCATGAACCTTTCGGAGACCACGCGAAAGGTCCTTGAGAGTCTTACGCCCAGAGAGGAGAAGGTGCTCAGGATGCGCTTCGGCATCGGCGAGAAGTATGACCACACCCTAGAAGAGGTGGGGCAGGACTTTGACGTGACTCGAGAGAGGATCCGACAGATCGAGGCAAAAGCGCTCAGGAAATTGCGACATCCCAGTCGGTCAAGAAAGCTCAAGAGTTTTCTGGAGGCTTAGCTTCTCGGGTGAGTTCAGCATTTGAGCGAGTGAGTTTGGAGATCGCAGCGCGTATCGCCCCAGTCAAATGCCACGGCGTCTCTCACAGAGTGCACAGAGATCACGGAGGGTTGGAGTGTTTGAGTCGAATCGTTGGGAGGACGATTCGACTCAAGCTGACATGAGATATCTTCTCAGCGGTCTCAGCGGGCTCGAGCGTAGCCCTGCAGCGCATGGTGTACAGGGCGTAGCGGGCGAGAGACAAGGCGTTTGTATTGGTTTGGAGATCGAAGAGGGAGGCTCGAAACTCCGAACTCCGAACTTGAAACTCTCGGATAGCCGAGAGGCATTGACACCTCTGATAGATAAACTATAATAAGAGATGGAGGGGGCCCATAGCTCAGCTGGAAGAGCCACCGGCTCATAACCGGTAGGTCCCTGGTTCGAACCCAGGTGGGCCCACCAGTGATGAGGCCGAGAAAAACAGAAGGAATTAACATTGAGGGGTTGGATTAAAAAGAGTGCACCCGTTGAGTGCACTCTTTTAGTTTTTGCTCGAGAGAAGGGAGAAGACATTGAAAGAGCAACTGGACTTACTCTGGGAGCTTCAACAGATTGATTTGGCCTTGAAGACCATTCAAGATGGACGAGATCGCTATCCGAAGGAGTTGAAGCGCCTGGATGAGAAGCACAAGATAGAGAAGGACCGGGTGCAGAAGGAGAGAGAAAAGATCGATCTCTTGGAGAAAGAGAGACGGAAGAAGGAGGGACTTCTCAGCACAGAACAGGAGAAGATCAAGCGGAGCGAAGGGAGGATGTTGGAGATCAAGACCAACAAAGAATACCAGGCCTTCTTGCACGAGATCGAGATGATCAAGGATTCGAATAGCCGCGAAGAAGAGGAGATCCTCCGCCTGATGGATGAAATCGATGAGGTGAAAAAGGGCCTTTCCAAGAAAGAAAAAGAAGTCGCCGTCCTTCTGGAAAAGATAGAGGGAGAGAAGAAGGCGATTCAAGAGAAGATGATCCATGACGACGCGAGTTGGAACAAGCAGAAGGAGAGAAGAGAAACGCTGACCAAGCAGCTGGAATCCAGACTCTATCGACTCTACAACACACTCAAAGAGAAGAGACAGGAGGTGAGTGTCGTCAGGGTAAGCCATGAGACCTGTCAGGGATGCTTCTTGAACATTCCCCCGCAGATGTTCAATGAGGTTCAGAAGAACAATACTCTCATTCAGTGTCCCCACTGCAATCGCATTCTGTATTGGGATGGGAATGGAAAGTAGACATGAAGGAGCTTGTTCTGGACGTTTACATCGATGGGGCCAGTCGGGGAAACCCTGGAGAAGCAGGGGCGGGTGTCTGGATTACAGACGAGAACGGGACCGAAGTGGGAGAAGCGAGCCGATACCTTGGGCACAAGACCAATAACGAAGCCGAATACTGGGCTCTCCTGCTTGGGTTGGAGGAAGCGAAACGTTTGGGAAGTCATGCCGTTCGCGTCTTTACCGATTCAGAGTTAATCGCAAGGCAGGTCAAAGGGATCTATCGCGTGAAGGACATGAAGTTGAGGGCGCTCTACAAGACCGTGATCCAGAACCTGAAAGGATTTTCGTCTTTCGCCATTGAGTCGATTCCGAGAGAGCTCAACCGAGAGGCGGACCGTTTGGCCAATCACGCGATTCAGACCGGCAGTTCTGGGATGGCAGAGAAAGGGGGGAAACGAAGGGGAAGAGATGGTCGCTCCTCATGAGTCATGAGGGGAGGAAAGTCCGAGCTCCGGAGGGCAGGGTGGTCCGTAATTCGGACGGTTTCGTCCCTCCAAAGGGACGAGATACGGAAAGTGCCACAGAAAACATACCGCCTCCGAGGCGTGAGCCTCGGTGGGTAAGGGTGAAAAGGCGGGGTAAGAGCCCACCAGTATCCTGAGTGATCAGGGTAGCTTGGTAAACCCCACCCGGAGCAAGACCAAATAGGCCCTGCTCCCTCGCAATACGCGGGGGTGAGAACAGCCCATTCACATTTTCCCGTAGCCCTTGGCTACGTCCCTCGGCCACGGGGAAAGGCGGGGCGGGTGAGGTCGCTTGAGACCCTGAGCAATCAGGGCCCTAGATAAATGACCATCGTCCCAACGACGTTGGGATACAGAACTCGGCTTATGGTCCCCTTCGTTTCCCTTTTTTTAAAGATATCCAAGAGCAGGAAATAGTTTACATTGAAAACCGTTTTCACCACCCATTCGCCCAAGAAGACAGGGGCTCATTCGAGACACGGAGCACACTGAGAGAAATGCTCTCATGGAGAATCGGGCCTTCGCCGCGTCGTAGCGGCTTCTGCCGCGCAGGCGGGAGGTACCGATTCTCCATGAACTTCCGGGAAATTTGTTCGATACAGAAGCTTTTTGTCTGTTGGCACCTCCCCAACAGACAAAAAAGTTCTCTCTCCGTGACCTCTGTGTCTCTGTGGTAAATGCAAGTGTTTTAATAAGTCTGGCCTTCATCATTCAACTCTGAGATGGGATGCGTTTGACAATGAGTCAACCCAAAGACCTCTCCCCAGAGGCGAGAAGGCGGCGCAAGGAGCTCTTGATCATTGGGATCATTTCGATCCTGATCGTCATTTTTACGACGATCGAAATGAAGATCCCCCAGGTTCAGGGCGCCATTCCCATCGCCAACAACATCGTCATCTTTAGTTTGATCAACATCAACATCATTCTCATTCTGCTCCTGATCTTTCTCGTCATCCGCAACCTGGTGAAACTGATCTTCGAACGGAAACGGAAGGTTCTCGGGGCCAAGCTGCGAACCAAACTGGTGGTTGCCTTTGTCAGCCTTTCCCTCGTTCCTACGGTCCTCCTCTTTTTCGTCGCGGTAGGTTTCATCACCAGCAGTATTGAGCAATGGTTTCGTGTTCCCGTGGAAAACTCTCTCCAAGGGTCATTGGAAGTGGCCCAAACCTACTACCGAGATCTTGCCAACGGCATGGTGTCCTCGGCTCAACAAATCGGCCAGGATTTCTCTAAGCAGAGGCCTCTGAAGAGAGAGGGAGGGTGGGTTCTCCAGAGAGATCAGCTTGAAGCCAAACGGAAGGAATACCGTTTGAGCGCGCTGGGGGTCATCCTCAAAGGCGAAAGCGTTGGGATACGGGTGGAAGATCCCACGTTGAAGGGTTTCTCTTTCACGCCACCCAAAGAACTTCTGGAAGCAGGGTTCTCAGGGAAAGAAGCCTCAAAGGCTCTCCCGCTTGGAGAGGGTGAATGGGTGGCGGGGATCGCCCCGATTTTCGATCAACCCGAGAAGGGGCAGGTGATAGGAGTCGTCATTGCCTCTCACTTCATTCCGAAGAGCCTCACCGCTCGGATGAATCAAATTTCCCAGGCCTTTGTGGAGTACAAACAACTGAAGATTCTGAAACAGCCGATCAAGTCCAGCTACAAACTGGCTCTCCTCATGGTGACGTTGCTCATCCTCTTTTCTGCCACGTGGTTCGGGTTCCATCTGGCCAAGGACATTACCGTCCCGATCAAAGAGCTGGCCGAGGCCACCCACCGGATCGCCGGCGGAGACCTCAACTTCCGGATTCAGATGAAGGCTGCGGATGAGATCGGCATGCTGGTTCAGTCCTTCAACCAGATGACGGGAGATCTTCAGACCAACCGGATGGAACTCGAGCAGCGGAAGAAATACATGGAAATCGTCCTGAAGAGTGTGGCTGCGGGTGTCATCTCGATTGACGAGAAGGGAATGATTACCACCATCAATACCTCTGCGGAGCAGATGTTGGAGGTCAAAGGGGAAGAGGTTCTCGAAAAGAAGTTTTCTGATGTCTTGGCCCCTGAGGTTGTGGAGCGAATGGAAGAACTGCTGAGGGAACTCCGATCCTCTCGGAAAGATGCGATCCGGAAACAGATCACAGTGAATCTGAAAGGGAAGATCCTGTCTCTTTTGATCAACATGACCCCTTTGAAAGACGAAGAGGGGAAGTCCCTGGGTGTCGTGGCCGTTTTTGACGAGCTGACGCAGTTGATCAGGGCACAGAGAATGGCGGCTTGGAGAGAAGTGGCCCGACGAATCGCTCATGAGATCAAGAATCCCTTAACTCCCATCCAACTCTCGGCCCAGAGACTGAGAAAGCGGTACCTGGAAACCCTTAAGGATGACGGGACAGTCTTTGACGAATGCACTCGCACGATTGTCAAACAAGTCGAAGAACTGAAAAAGATGGTGAACGAATTTTCGAACTTTGCGCGTATGCCAGCATCGGATCCCACACCCAATCATCTCAATGAAGTCATTCAAGAGACCTTGGTCCTCTTTCAGGAGGCTCATAAGAACGTTCACTTCCAATTCGTGCCTCACGACCTTCCCATCTTGAACATCGACCGCGATCAGATGAAGCGCGTGATGATCAACCTCATCAAGAATAGCCTGGCAGCGATTGACAAGGAAGGAGAAGTTCTCGTCCGGACGGACTACGATTCCCAGAAACAGGTCGTTCGTCTCGAGGTCAGCGACGATGGCTGTGGGATTCCTGACGAGGACAAAGGGAGGATGTTCGAGCCCTATTTTTCAACCAAGAAGAGTGGTACGGGTCTTGGACTCACGATCGTGAATGCGATTATTTCGGATCACAACGGCTATATTCGAGTTCGAGACAACGGACCGAAAGGGACAACCGTCCTGATCGAACTCCCCGTCCGCGTCTAATCCCTAAACATCGCAAAGCGCATAGCGCATGGGGCATAGCGAAAACAGACAAGATGGGAATCTCCTCTCAATAAGGAAGAGTGGGGATGAGCCATTTGTCATGAACTCATTGATTTAATCCTCCTAATTCGCTAAAATTATCGATAAGAAGGTAAATTGTTTACTTTCACCGCAGAGCTTGCTATATTGTAGAAAGTAGTTGAGCCCAATTAAAAAGGCTATACTCTTTCTTGCGGATTCGCCAATTCGCAAGCTGGTATGAAACCAGGGAAAGGAGTATAGCCCGTGAATAAGATTGAAACAAAAAAACAGAAAATAGTCAATGCCAAAACGCTGATTGTTGCCATTGATATTGGAAAAACGACGGATACAGGCTATTGTCGATGCCCGTCCGGAGAAGAGTGTAAACCCTTTGAATTTTCGAATAATGCCGAGGGGTTTAGAAAGTTGTGGGATCGTATTTGCTGGATGAAGACGTCTCATCACCTTGAGGAAGTGGTCGTAGGATTTGAGTCTACAGGAGCTTATGGAGAACCTCTGGTGCATTATTTGAGGCAGAAGCCGGTGAAGTTGGTTCAAGTCAATCCCATGCATACGAAACGGATGAAAGAGCTGCAGGGCAATTCGCCTGGGAAGACGGATCGGAAGGATCCCAAGGTCATTGCGGATATCATCGGTCTCGGCCATGCGCTGAGCGTGGTAATTCCCGAGGGGGCGGCAGCCGAGTTGCGCAGACTGACCTTGGCCAGGGAGAGAAGTATTGAACGAAGGACAGCCCTGTATAATCAGCTTCAAGACTTGGTGTTTATTGTCTTTCCTGAGTTCTTGCAGGTGATGAAGGATATCAAAACCCATACGGCTCAATATCTTTTGCGCCATTATCCAACGCCCCAGGACATGGTGGCATGTGGCTCTGAAGAATTGATCCGGATCCTGAGGCAGGTCAGTCGAGGGAAGCTGGGGAAAGTACGCGCCCAAGCACTTTATGACGCAGCGGTACAGTCTGTGGGCCTGCAGGAGGGCAGAAGGGGGATTCTTCTGGAGACGGAGGAGATTCTTTCTGGTCTTGAGGCCTGCAAGCGTTTTATTGAGAAAATGGAAGAAGAGATGGTTCCCTATCTTGAGCAGATCCCTTACAGTGATTCGCTTCTTTCGGTTAAAGGGATTGGAAAGATTACGGTGGCGGGTTTGATCGGAGAAGTAGGCGATTTTCGTCAATTTCACACCCTGCGGGAAGTGATGAAACTGGCGGGATTGGATCTGTTTGAGATCAGCTCGGGCAAGCACAAAGGGAATCGGCATATCTCGAAGAGAGGGCGTCCTCTTTTGAGAAAACTGCTCTATTTTGCAGCGATCAATACGATTCGCAAAGGGGGCGTGATGCACGCCTCTTATCAGAGGTATCTTGAGAGAGGAATGCCTAAGATAAAGGCTTTGATAGCCATTGCGCGGAAGTTGCTGGGGATTCTGTTTGCCTTGGTACGGGATCATAGTCAATATGTCGAAAACTACTCTCCGAAGGAGGTTTTAAAGCTAGCGGCTTAAGTAACCATCTTAGTGTGCGGGCGGGGAGATTATCATCGGCGCCATTCAAGGCGACTTAGTCGACCTTCTCGCAGAGCTTAAATAACTCCCCGCTTGCACCTTAGTCCCAATGAAGCAAGGTCAGAGCTCAGTTGAGACTCTCAAATTACCAGGATTGGACAAGGTGCTATTCTAAGATGATTGCCGCCT
>Ga0315289_10014593_pt1 | contig 10960 bp, 12 predicted proteins | sample YL17G11_40_MG_FD_203452 | JGI IMG/M metagenome (GOLD analysis project Ga0315289, IMG submission 203452) | Sediment microbial communities from Yellowstone Lake, YNP, Wyoming, USA - YL17G11_40 | ecosystem: Environmental > Aquatic > Freshwater > Lake > Sediment | place: USA: Wyoming | collected...
TGGGGAGATCGGGCCGCGGGACAACCTGGGGAATGTGGTAGGAGGCAAGCGCATGGCGATATTTAACACCGAGATTACCTTCCCGATAGGAAATGTCCCCGGACTTTCCGGCCTCGTATTCTTGGATGCCGGCAATGCCTACAACGAACGCATCGATCTGTCGAATATCAAGAAATCCTACGGGATCGGCTTCAGGTGGGTCACGCCCATGGGCCCCTTGCGGCTCGAATACGGCAAGGTCATCAACCCGAAGGACTATGAATCCAGCGGCGGTTGGGATTTTACCATCGGGACATTCTTCTAAATAAAAGTGGAGGTGTAAGTATGAAAAAGATATTAGGTGGTTTGATTGTTTTCCTCGTGATTGCTTGCGCGGGACTGACGGCGCAGGCGCAAGATGCCAAGATCGCATATATCGATGCCCAGCGGCTGATCCTCGAGAGCGCACCCGGCAAGGAGGCAGCAGGTAAGATGGAGAAGCTCCAGAAGGAGAAGCAGGCCCAGCTCGACAAGATCGAACTGAATATCAAGAAGCTCGCCGAGCAGCTTTCCGCAAAATCGCCAGCCATGAGCGAAAAGGCAAAGGCGGACCTCGAGGACCAATATCAGCAGGAGTTGAAAAACAGAGAGCGGTTTTTAAAAGACGCCCAGGAGGAACTCCGCAAGAAGGAGGCAAGCCTGATAAAGCCCATTCGCGACGACCTCGACAAGATCATTTCGGACTACGGTAAGAAAAATGCCCTCGATATCATCTTCGACAGCAAGATGCCAGGCCTCATCTATGCCTCCGACCGGATCGACATCACCAAGCCAATCCTCGATATCTATAACAAGCAGGTTCAGGAAAAGGCTGGGCAGACAGCGCAGCCCAAAGGAACCGAGGAGAAGGAGAAAAAGAAGCCGTAATGCGTCTATCCGCTATAGCAATCCACCTTAAGGGCACATTGAGGGGCGAGGATAAAGAAATCCTCAAGGCCTCCACCATCGAAGACGCATCTGGAAGCGAAATCACCTTCCTTGCCAATCCCAAGTACACGGAAAAGGCTTATCATTGCAAGGCTGGGGCGATCATCGTCAAGGAGGAGTTCGCTGTGGATATCCCCCAGGTCATCGTCGACAATCCGTACCTCGCTTTTGCCGAGGTCATCACGCTCCTTAATCCGGAGAAAGAATACGCACCTGGGATTTCCAACCTGGCCTGCATCCATGAGGAGGCACACATTCATAAAGACGCCACTATCTTTCCCCATGTCTTTGTCGGCAAGGGGGCGCGGATCGGGGAAAAGACCGTGGTGTACCCAGGATGCTTCATCGGCGATGACGTGGAGATCGGCTCCGACACCCTCCTCTACCCGCATGTGGTCATCTATGACGGCTGCAGGATAGGAAAGCATTGCATCATCCACGCCGGGGTGGTCATCGGTGCGGACGGGTTCGGGTTCGTCTGGGATGGATCTAGGCACCGCAAGATCCCCCAGGTGGGCATCGTGATCATCGCTGACGAGGTTGAGATCGGCAGCAACTGTACGATCGACCGCGCCGCCCTGACCGCAACGATGATAGGCTCGGACGTCAAGATGGACAACCTGGTGCACATCGGCCACAACGTTACGGTCGGGGACCACACCATCATCGTGGCGCAGACCGGCATTGCGGGCAGCGCCCGCATCGGCAGGCATGTCGTCCTTGCCGGCCAATGCGGAGTCGCGGGCCATATCACGGTAGGCGACGGCTGCACTGCCGCTTCCCGAGCGGGTATTACTTCCGACCTCCCACCTGGAAAGGTGGTTTCGGGCTATCCGGCCTTCGACCACCAGCAATGGCTGCGGGTACAGAAGGTCTACAAGGAACTGCCTGACCTGGCCAAAAGGATCAGAGCTCTCGAAAGGAGGCTCGATGGCAAAGATTAAGCCTTCTGCGCACGTCTCTCCCCAGGCGAAAATCTATGCGGGTGTGGAGATCGGTCCGTACTGCATCATCGGCGATGACGTGGAGATCGGCGCCGGCACTGTTGTCGGACCGTATTCGTTGATCCAGGGCCATACCACCATTGGAAGGGAGTGTGTCATCACCGGCTATGCGAGCATAGGCGGCCCGCCCCAGGACTTCAAGTACAAAGGGGAAAAGACGAGCCTTACCATCGGGGAGAAGAACACCATCCGGGAGTTCGTGACTATCAACCGGGGGACGGTGCATGGCGGCGGCGTCACAACCATCGGGAGCCACAATCTCCTCATGGCCTACTGCCATGTGGCCCATGACTGCAATGTGGGAGACCATGTGGTGATGGGAAACCTCGCAACTCTGGCCGGACACGTCCACGTGGAGGATTATGTCATCGTTGGCGGACTCTCGGCCGCCCATCAGTTCACCCATATTGGGGCGTATGCGATCATCGGCGGCGGCTCCATGATCAGCCTTGATATCATTCCCTATGCCAAGGCCTCCGGTGACAGGGCCAGGATATACGGCATCAATACCGTGGGCCTCAAACGCAACGGCTTTCCAGATGAGAGCATCAAGGCCATCGGCGGGGCCTATAAAATCCTCTTCAAGCAGGGCCTCATCCTCAAGGAAGCCCTGGAGGTGCTGAGAAAGGAATTCCCCGACTCAACAGAGATCGCCCGCATGGTGGAATTCGTGAAGAACTCGACGCGGGGGTTAGCGCGGTGACGAAGATCCGGGTGGCTGTCATCGGAGTCGGCTATCTGGGCAGGTTCCATGCCCTCAAGTATGCCGCCATGGAGGATGTCGAGCTCGTTGGGGTCGTGGATACCGATGCATCACGGGCACGCGAGGTGGCTTTTGAAGCGGGCACGATAGCCTATACGGACTATGCCGATGTGATCGGCAGGGCAAATGCGGTCAGCGTTGCCGTTCCCACATCGGTCCATGCCGCGGTTTCCATCCCCATGCTTGAGAAGGGGATTGCGGTCCTGCTCGAAAAGCCTATGGCGGCTGGGATCGAAGATTCGAAGGCCATTATCGACGCGGCGGAAAAAGGGCATGCCATCCTCCAGATCGGGCATCTCGAGCGGTTCAACCCTGCCCTCCTCAAACTCGCCGACAGCATTAAGAAACCGATGTTCATCGAGGTGCATAGGATAAGCCCGTTCAAGGAGCGGGGCACGGATGTGGATGTCATCCTGGACCTCATGATCCATGACATCGACATCATCCTCTCGCTCGTCAAATCCGAGATCATCTCCGTCGAGGCGATCGGGATGCCGGTGCTCACCGATGCGGTCGATATAGCCAATGCTCGCCTGAAGTTCTCATCCGGCTGCATAGCCAATATCACGGCCAGCCGCATCTCCGCCGATGTGATGCGCAAAATCCGTATCTTCCAGCCGGACTCCTACATCTCGATCGATTATGCCAACGCCATTGTGGACGTCTATACCCTCGGAGAAAACAGGCAGATCCTGCATGCCCGCCATGATATTTCCGAATCAGATGCTCTGCAGGCGGAAATTCGCTCCTTCGTGGACGCCGTCAAAGGGGAGAACACGGTCGTTGTTGACGGTTTGGCAGGGCTCAAAGCTATTGAGGTGGTCTACCTCATCAAGAACAATATGCTACTACCTGAGCGATGAGAGAAAAGGGAACCAAGCTTCAATACCCCCACCCCCTTGAACTCAAGTGGGGACGATGATCCGCCGAATGTCTAGCCTCCTAAAGATTTAGGGACAGGGAGGTCCGAGTTATTTTAGAATTATGAAAATGAAGAAGATACTTATCACGGCGGGAGAGGCGAGCGCTGACCGCCATGCCGCGACCCTCATCAGGGCCATGAAAAAGGCCATTCCCGAGGCCGAGATCTTTGGCATGGGCGGCCCTGAAATGGTTGACGCTGGGTTCGATGACCGCTATTCCATGCATGCGCTCTCTGTCATGGGTTTCTCCAATGTCCTGCCGCGGTTGGTCGGGATACTCCGTGTCTTGCGGGGCATCAAGGATCTCATACTTAAAGAGAGACCCGATATCTTCATCCCCATCGATCTCCCGGATTTTAATATGCGCCTTGCCCGATTTGCGCATGCACGCGGGGTCAAGGTGCTCTATTACATCGCGCCTCAGGCATGGGCTTGGAGACGGTCCCGGGCGCGCAGCTTAGCGCAGATCACGGACGGACTCGCCGTTATCTTTCCGTTCGAGGAAACGTTCTACCGTGCCTTTAACGTGAATGCCCGTTATGTCGGCCATCCCCTCCTGGAACAGACGCCCGCCATCAGTTCAGGGATGTGGCCGCCGAAAAGGATCGCCATCATGCCGGGGAGCAGGAGGGACGAGATTGTGAGGATGCTCCCGACCATGTTGGGAGCAAAATCCATCATCGGGAAGAGATACCACAATATTCAGTGGTATCTGCCGGTTGCAAAAGGGCTTGATTTCGCATTCATCAGGAAAAGGGTGGACAACGACGTAACTCTTACCGAGAGCATGCCGCAGGCGGATCTGGCCATGGTGAAGTCTGGGACTGCAACCTTCGAACTGGCGCTTCAGGGGGTACCCGAGGTGATCTGTTACCAGACCTCCCTGATCAACTATCTTCTGGCAAAGGCCTTCATCAAGGTCGATTATATTGGCATGCCGAATATTGTAGCCGGGAAAACGGTGGTCCCCGAACTCATCCAGGATGCGTTTACCGCGGAAAATCTCGCCTTTTCCCTCATGCGTTATTTAGACGATAAGACCCTGTACATGGATACGAGAAACGCCTTTATCGAATTGCGTTCTGCTCTGGGTGCAAAGGCTGCATCCATCGAGGTGACACAGTGGGTAAGCGACTTGCTTTAGCAGACAAGGAAGACCTGGTAGTATATGGGAGGCTAATCGCCTACCTCAAGCCGTATTGGCCGAAATTGGCCTTTGCCGGCCTCCTCATGCTCATCCTCTCGGGTTCGCAGGGTCTGCTGGCATTCCTGGTAAAACCTGCCATGGACGATATCTTCATCGCTAAGGATGTGACCAAACTCTACCTCATCCCGGTGGCGGTGCTCTTCATCTTCCTCATCAAGACCGTGAGCGACTATGGGCGGTATTACCTCATGGCCGATATCGGCCAGCGCATTATCCTGGACATTCGGAACCATCTCTATGCCCACATCCAGACCCTTTCCATGCACTTCTTCATTCAGACGCCGACGGGGGTTCTCATCTCCAGGATCACCAATGACGTCAATATGGTGCAGGCATCCGTCACCAATGCCGTCACCGGTCTTATCAAGGAGATCTTCACCATCGTGGGCCTTGTATTTGTGGTGTTCTACCGCGACTGGCAGCTCGCAATCGTCGCCATGATCGTGTTCCCGGCCGTAGCCTACCCAATCAGCCGTTTCGGGGAGCGGCTCAAGCACTATTCGACAAAAAGCATGACCGTCATGGGCGACATCATGACCATCCTGGACGAGGCTATATCAGGGATACGCATCGTGAAGGTCTATAATATGGAGGACTACGAGCTGAAACGCTTCGAGGTTGAGAGCTCCCGCTATTTCAGAAACTGGATGAAGAGGCTCGCCGTACGGGCAATTTCCGCCCCACTCATGGAACTCATCGGCGGCCTTGCCATTGCCTTCATCATCTGGTACGGGGGGATGAAGGTCATCCACGGAGCGAATACTCCTGGCGATTTCTTCTCCTTCATGGCGGCCATCTTCATGCTCTATGCCCCCATCCGAAAGATCAACGACATCAATATCGAGGTCCAAGAAGGGATCGCGTCTGCCAGGAGGGTTTTCACCCTGATGGATACAAAGCCGGATATGGAGGAAAAGCCTCATGCCCTTGCCCTCGGAAGGAGCGGGGGGAACGTGGAATATCGGGATGTCAGGTTCACCTATGATGGATTGGAATACGCCCTCAAAGGGATCAGCTTCAAGGCGGAAAAGGGCATGAAGATCGCCTTCGTGGGGGAATCCGGCGGGGGAAAGACCACCATCATCAACCTCCTGCCACGGCTCTACGATGTGACCTCGGGAACAATCTTCATCGACGGCCATGATATCAGGGATCTCACCATCAAGTCACTACGGGCGAATATCGCTATGGTGACCCAGGAGATGGTCCTGTTCAACGACACGATTAAAGCGAACATCGCCTATGGATCCGACAGTTCTTCCATGGAGAAAATCATCGAGGCGGCCAAGGCAGCCAACGCCCATGATTTCATCATGGAAATACCGGACGGGTACGACACCCTGGTCGGAGAGGCGGGGGTCAGGCTCTCAGGCGGCCAGCGGCAGAGGATCTGCATCGCCAGAGCCATCATGAAGGACGCCCCCATCCTCGTCCTCGATGAGGCGACTTCCTCGTTGGATACCGAGAGCGAGAAGGAGGTCCATGCCGCCCTGGATAAACTCATGGTGGGCAGGACCACCCTCATCATCGCCCACAGGCTTTCCACCGTACAGGGTGCGGATTGGATCATCGCCCTTAACAAGGGTATCATCGCGGAGGAGGGGACACACGAAGACCTCCTGAAGAGAACCGGCTACTATACAAGGCTCTACAACCTCCAGTTCGGCAATGCGTAAAGGCCTCTCCCATATCTATAGCTTCTCAGTTGGCTTGAGGAACTCTCTCTATGATCTGGGCATCCTCAAGGCCTTCATCGTCGTCCCTTTCGTTATCAGCATCGGGAATATCGAGGCGGGAGGCACAGGCAAGACCCCGTTCACCATCGCCCTGGCACTGGCGCTCAAAGATAGGGGTTATAGGGTCTGCATCGTCACGCGGGGCTATAAGGGAAGGCGCAAGGGTACTATGCTCGTAAGCGCACAGCATTCGGCAAAGGATGTAGGTGATGAGGCTCTGCTTATGGCCAGATCGACCGGGCTTCCGGTGATCAAGTCCCCGGACAGATTGGCAGGAGCCACCTATGCAAGCAGAGAATTGGCGGCCGAAATCATAATCCTTGACGATGCCTTCCAGCACCGGAGGATACACCGGGATTACAATATCTGCCTGGTATCGACGCGCCTCGATCAGGAAGCTCTCCTGCCCTTGGGATGTCTCCGGGAAGGTGCATCGGCATTGAAGCGGGCAGATCTCGTTGTCTCCACCAAGGATTCTTCCTCAGGGAGCCTGACAGCCGATCTCGTTGCGGTAGGCTTGGTCGACAGATTCGGGAACCCGGTAATGAGACAGATCGCGGGCGATGTGCTTGCATTCTGCGGGATTGCAAAGCCGGAATCCTTCTTCCAGTTGATCAAGGCCTCGGGCGCTAGGGTAGATACCATGCGCTTCAGGGACCACCATCCCTATACCCGCGGGGACATCCGGCGCATCAGGTGGCGTGCTCGGGGCAAAGACCTCATTATTACCACGGAAAAGGACTTGATACGACTGATGCCGGAACAGCTCGACGGAAGATGGCATGCCCTCAGGGTGAAGATGGAGATACCGGAACTGGACCGGATCATAGAGGAGATAGAGACGCGTGTTAAGAACAGGCGTATTTCTCGATAGGGATGACACCATCATCAGGGATGTCCCTTATCTGAGCGATCCAGAGCAAATTGAGCTGCTCCCGGAAGTGCCGGGGGCGATCAGGCTCCTGAACGAAAACACCATCCCCGTCATCATTATCACCAACCAGTCCGGCATCGCCCGCGGGCTCCTCGACGAAGAAATCCTCAGCGCTATCCATGAACGGCTCGTGGGTTTGCTCGCAGCAAAGGTCGCCAGCATCGATGCCATCTACTACTGCCCTCACCACCCCGCGGGCACTGTGGCGGCCTATGCCATGGCGTGCGCCTGCCGCAAGCCGGCCCCCGGCCTGCTCCTCAGGGCGGCGCTCGATTTCGACCTCGATCTGCCCCGCTGCAACCTGATGGGCGACAAGGCCATCGACATCGAGACCATTCAGCGCGTGGGCGGCAAAGGGATCCTGCTTTCCCCGAGCGACGGGCCCCGGATAGCGACCGCGCATACGAGACGCACTATTGGTAACGCCATCCACTGGATAATGGAGGACCTGATCCCATGAAAAAGCCAAAAAAGATTCGCTATGCGATCCAGTACCTGCTGATCAAGGGCCTCATCCGGCTCATACAGGCTATGCCATATCGGTTGGCCACCGCCATGGGGAGATGTATGGGCCTGCTGATCTGGGGCCTGGACCCGTTGCACCGCCGGATTGCCAACGTGCAGATGCGCGCCACCTTGGGCAAGGCCTACCACTGGTCCTTGAGCCTCAAGATGTTCATGCATATCGGCATGATCCCCGTGGACATGATCAAGGCCCTCTACACGGATGACGCCGAGCTGTTCAAGCGTTTCGAGATCCACGGTATGGAGAACATCCAGGCTGCGCTCTCAAGCGGCCGGGGGGTGATGTGCATCTCGGCCCATATGGGCAATTGGGAGGTGCTCGGGCATATATTCAAGCTCCTCGGCCGCGATTTTCATATCCTGATGGATATCCGTAACGACCCGCATATGGATTCCATCATCAAGGAGATGCGCGGGCGCCTGCCCGGGGTCGTCATTGAGCCGCCGCGGGGCGGCATGGTCCCCAGGATCGCCGGTCTGCTCAGGCAGGGCCACTGTGCCGGTGTCATGATCGACCTGCGCGGCAAGCAGGGCATCATGCTCGTGTGCGACGTGCTCGGGTTGCCCGCCCCGACCAGCCCGGCCCCGGCGCTCATCGCCATCAAGGGCGAGGCCCTGATCGTCCCGGTCTATGCCCTTAAAAAGGGCGCTACCTACGCGATATATTTCGAAAAGGCGCTCGACGCCAGGGATTACGGCCGGCCCGAGGATGTGCCGGACCAACTCACCGAGTGTTGGCGATCCGAGCCCATCGTGCGCCTGAGTACCTACATGCAGGATTGGCTGACCTCCATCGTGAATGCCCACCCCACCCAATGGATCTGGCTCTACAGCCGTTGGGCGCGCCGCTCGGACATGCGCCGCCTTATACGGGAGGGGCAGGATTTCAAGACCTATGTCCTCGCCCAGGCACAACGTCTGGAAAGGGAGGCGCTCCCCGCGACGGCTGAGGGGTCATGATTCTACAAGGCTGAGGAAATTTGCTCCGGGCGTGAGAATGATGAAGGGCCTATGAACGTGCGCGACCTAATAGGCGCGTTAGAATACTGGGCATTTCTCGCCCTCATTCAGAGAATACGGATCATCCCCTACCGCATGGCCATTGCCTTAGGCAGGATCGCGGGCGTCCTGGCCTGGGCCTGCGACCCCCTGCACCGCAAGACGGCTGCCATCCAGATGCGCACTGCCCTCGGCGAGACATACCACCCAGGCATGCCCTTAAAGGTATCTATGAACCACGGCGACATCCTCATCGATGCCATCCGCTATGCCTATATGAACGATATCGCAATCCTGCGGCGGGTCACGGTTGAAGGACAGGAGCATCTCGACATCGCCCTGGCAACGGGGCGGGGGGTCATGCTCATCACCGGGCATATCGGCAACTAGGAGATCCTGGCCCACATCCCGCGCCTGCTGGGCGTCGAGTTCTGAGTCATGGCGGACAAACGCAGGGATCCGAAGCATGAATCGATCGTGAACGCGATCCGCTCTCGCTCCGGGGCTACCATCCTGCCGCCCAAGGGCAAAGTGCGCATGATCATCCGGGAGCTGAAAAAAGGCCGCACCATCGGTTTCGTGATCGACAACCGGGGCGATCACGGAAAACAGATTCTCTGCACCATCTTCGGCATGCCCGCCACCACCAACCCCGCACCGGCCCTGATTGCCGTTAAGGGCAATGCCATGATTGTCCCGGTATCGGCCGTTAAACAGCGAGATACCTATGTGATCCGCTTCGAGCGTCCGGTGGACGCACGTGCGTTCCAGGACGACCCTATTCAGTCGATCAGCGATTTCATGCAGTCCTGGGTCGAATCGTTCGTACGGCGTTACCCGGACCAGTGGTTTTGGCTCTACAGCCGCTGGATCCGCCGCTCTGAGATGCGCCACATCATTCGCTCCGGAATCGACTTCCAGCAGTATGTTCTCCTTCATGCAGACGATTTTCAGGGATAAACGTTCTGGAGGTCTGAAGGAGTGTTATTAACCCATTTAGCGCTCTTCGATGACCCACCTGATCTCATCGAATCGCACTTTAGTTATCGGGAGGATCCTCACAAAGTAAACCAAGAAGAGGATGAAGGTGTCCGGACCTATGCCAAAAAGCAGCCGAATGCTTCTAAGGGCCGATTCCGGCTGCGGCATAATGGAATTCTTCCCTCCGTATCCTAGCAGAGCGGATGCCAGGCCTATGGCGGCAGCAGATACCTCCTTGTACAGGAAGAGGGTACAGCCCCAGAAAGCGCCTTCCCTTAAGATTTTTTCACTCTCATATGCACCTAACCCAGAACACCTTTATGGTACAGATAGATATGCCTTGAGCGCGAATAAGGGGGTTGGTTATTCCTTCACAACCAAGGTGATGGGCTGGATCCTGCCGATGGCGTTGTAGGCATAGTCGCGTACGTACCAGGAGCGGTCGGTGCTGAGGACCTGCTTGAGGAGGTCGAGTGCATCCTGGCCGCCGATCTCGCCCAAGGCCCAGCAGGCTTTGGTCCGCACGTTGAGTTGCGGATCGGCTAGCGCATTCTCGACCAGTGCAAAGAAGTACGCCTTGTCTTCACCCTTGCCCGTCAGCATAAGTGCATTGAGCCGTATCCTGGCATGAGGGTCTTTGGCTAGGGCGGAAAGCTCTGACTGACTCAGACCTTCTGCCGACTGGCGCTTCTCATCGAGGAGATACACCAGGGCGAGGTGGCGCTGCGCCTCGCTTGACGAGGATGCAAACGCGTGGATCTTCTCCGGGTGCGCATAGAGCTGGTGTCTGAGGTACATATGGGAGAAGGCGGGTGCAAAGGCAGCGAGGTACAAGATGATGATGCCAACGGCAAGGGGCATGCTGCGGGCCGATAGATCCGCGCATAAAAGGGCGATCCAGGCCAAGAGCAAGACGGGGATC
>Ga0315289_10014594_pt1 | contig 10959 bp, 13 predicted proteins | sample YL17G11_40_MG_FD_203452 | JGI IMG/M metagenome (GOLD analysis project Ga0315289, IMG submission 203452) | Sediment microbial communities from Yellowstone Lake, YNP, Wyoming, USA - YL17G11_40 | ecosystem: Environmental > Aquatic > Freshwater > Lake > Sediment | place: USA: Wyoming | collected...
CAGATGTAACAATGTAACAGGTGTTAACAAGAAAGAAAAAGAAGCAAAAAGAAAGAAGATGCTACTACTACAGAATGCTACCTTAAAGAATTAGGAATTTGGTTTGACAACCGGGAGTACCTCAATCTACCGGCTCATTAATCTTCAGTGTGTTCGCGTCAACCGCCACCTCCAATGTGAACGCTTTACTCCCCGTCTCATCGAAAATGCTCCAGGTGGACGTGCGCGGAACAACAATAAGTTGAGCGTCGGCTCCATATCTCTGGTAGTCGACAACATTGATTTCCATGGCAATCACGTTTCCCTTCGTTTGTACTCTGCTCTTTAGGGGGAAATAGTTCAAGTCCTTGGCGAAATATACCAACGTAACCTCATCCTCAGTGCGTGGCAAACTCAGGATCGCGTACTCGTGATTGTCATCTTTTTCACTCGCGTAACTCGAGGCTCGGAGTCGCACCTTGTCCCAGAAGTCAGGGCGCCGCAATTCGCTCAGGGATTGCATACCGCCCGCTTCAAAGAGGAGCACGTAGGGCAACAGCAAAGGATTGACAGAGATCGAGGTGTTGTTCGTACGCGGATGCTTGGATATTGTGAGAATCCCCCGCTGGGGATCGTAGACCTGGTACCTGTCGCCATCGAACAGACTGAGACTGCGCACTCTCTGGCCAGTGCCCCAATCCTCACAGGAAAAGTCGCTGCGAAAGTTGCCATTTTGCTCGGCAAAAGTCATCTCATAGAGATACTCCTTCTTTGACGCCCCCCACGCGCGCATACCGAAGTCCGTGAGCTCGAGCTTCTGTTTTGCGGAGAACTGCACCGACTGCAGATTTTGACACATGTAGGATGCTTGGGTGAGAATCGCCTCCGGCGGCATATCTGCGCCGTACGTGTTCGCACTCATCACCCAACCCGTCGCTACGAAAACAACAAGCTGTAGTACCGTCCTTTTCATACGTCCTGTCCTATCATTTCCACACACGATCCCGGTCGCTGCGAGGCTCCCGCAGAATACGCCAACAGGGCTGGGCACCAGCAGCAGAACGACAAAGAGTGGATACTGGCACACGACACCGCACGCCGCACACGCCTCTGGTATGCTCAGCGCCCAAGGCAAACCTCCTCGTCCAGTATCCACTCCGATTACGCTACGATCAAACTGACGTTATCCTCCGTAAATGGGCACGCAGATCTGCCCGCCGCAGCTCCCGGCCCAGATGATGCAGAGGCCCTTGCCGCCGACGAAGTACTTGCCGCACTGGCCACCCCACGGTTCAAACCCGGTTCCTTCCGAGCATCTCGGTACGCCGGCAACATTGAGGCAGGTAGAATCGACCCATCCTGTACACAAGACATCGATCCGACAAGGCGCGGCGCCGTATTCACATTGCCCCCTTGCCGTCCCGTGGACGAAGGCGAGCGTGAGGGTGGCGGCGACGAGCACGACCATGGTTCTTCCTGCAAGTCCTTTGCTGCTAAAGAGGGATACGATACTCGCAAACCCTGTATTTCTCATGGCTTTTTCCTTTCCAGTTCTTTATGGATACCTCAAGACAATGAAATGGTCAATCCGATAAACACTCTCAAACCCGTCTTACTCAAGCATCAGGCATCACCTCCCTTCTCTGGGCATCTGATTCGTCGGTGGTGTCGATATTGAATCCAAGGTCACGGTGGGTTTTTTCTCTCAGCTTCTGGGAATCCTGTCAGAATGGCACCAAAATCAGGCATCTTATCTTTCCGGGATAGTCCTTCCCTCGCCCATTGCCAAGCGGATTGTACCTGGGGTCGTCACAAGCGATTCCTTCACAGCGCCAAGCTTCTCCTGACAATGAACCGTCCCTCGACCATCAAGATCGATCTGCCATGTGGAACCTGCCCCGCCGTTGGTTAGTACGATTACGGCCGGTTCGGACGTTCCATCGGACCGGAACACCAGAACCTTCTCCTGGCCCACGTCTTTGAGACCTTCTGCACGGGCGACGCTAACACCCTGACCGAGGGGTTGCCAACCCATCGGAAGCAAGGCCCGGTCGGCAGATGGTTCGTCCGGAGAGAGTGTCAGCGAGAAGACACCCCGTTGCACATTGAGCACGAATGTCACCGGCTCCTGCCTGGCGTAGGCCCATTGCGATCCCCAGCGCAGGGCCGCCTGTAGATTCCAGGCGGTTTCCCGGAGTTGCCACGCGCCGAGCGTCGCATGGAAACGGGGGACGATCGCTGCCACGCTGATCGCGATCAGGACCAGCACGAGCAAGAGCTCCAGCAGGGTAAAGGCGCAGGGCGGCTTAGCGCAGGTTCGTGTCTTGTTCATTATCGAAGTTCGTAATATCGTCGTCGGTGCCCATCTGGCCGTCCGGTCCCGCACTGATCAAATCATAGCTCCTGGGATTGTGCGGCCCGGGGCACAGGTACTGGTACTTGTTCCCCCAGGGATCCTTGAATTGCCGGGACTGCGTGACGTAGGGCCCGCGCCAATTGCCGGCCTGATCCGGCATGGTGACCAAGGCCTCCAACCCCTGCTCGCTCGCCGGGAGCCTGCCCATGTCCGACTCGAACATGCTCACGGCCAGACCGATCGTGCTGACGATCTCGGTCTTGGCCCGCGTCCGGCGGGCTTCCTCACTGCGGCCCGAGATGTTCGGCAGCAGCATCGCTGCCAGAACCCCGATGATCGCCACCACCAGGAGCAACTCCATCAAAGTGAATCCTCTACGGCTGTGCATAACGCGTACTCCTCTCTATGGCTGTGCGATCCTTGTCAGTGTCAGGCACCCCAGCATCGCGATCAACGTCCCCACGACAAGGCGCCCAGCCTTTTCCGGAATTTGACTCAGTAGACGGGCCGCCAGGGGAAGGGAAAGCACGGCGCCTCCCGTCACGCAAAGCACCAACCACCAGTTAACCTGCGGCCGGAGCAGGCCGTACAGCACAAAGCCCACCAGGCAGGTGATCCCTTCCGACAGCGACGTAATGCCCACGGCATTTCGAATGCTAATCCCGGAGAGCATCTGCCCTCCGGTCACCAAGGGACCGTATCCGCCGCCGCTGAGCCCCTTGTTGAAAGAAGCCATTAGCCCCAGGATCGCCATGCGACGCCAGGTGAAACAAAACGTGCGGTTGAACGCGCCCAAGATCAGCACGCCCATCACCAACACTAAGGTCCCGATCCAGATCTGCAGCAGCCAACGCGGCAGATGAAGGGCCAACCACGCCGCCGCTGCCGTACCGCCTACGGCACAGGCGCCCAGCGCCAGGGCCACTTTGGTGTCCCGCGAATGGAACCGGAAGTCCACGTTCCGCACGCGATGATGGGTCAGGGCGCCCAGCATGCCGGTGACGCATTCCGAGAAAAGGATGGAGGGCACCACATCGAGAGCCTCGAAACCCAGGAGCAACAGCAGCGGCGAGAGAATGGTGCCGAAGCCCATCCCCAGACTGGAGTCGATGAACTCACAAACGAACGCCAGGGGTATCACCAGAACGGCCATTCTCTTCCTGTCTTGTTTCGGCACTCCACCGCGCGGTGCCCGGCGGATTATTTCACCAGGGCGCTGGCGCGGAACACCGGCATCAGCATGGACACCACCACAAAGCCGATGATGCCCCCCATGACCAGGATCATGACCGGCTCGATCATCCCGGTCAGCGCCCGAAGGTGACGCTCCGTTTGTTGTTCGTACTGCTGACTCAAACGCACGAGCATTTGCGGCAGGTTCCCGCTTTCCTGGCCCATGGCGATCAGGCCGATCACCGAGGCGGGGAAGACCCCGCTCCCGGAGAAGCATTCGTGGAGCTTCGTGCCTTTCATCACTCGCTCCGAGGCACGAATCAACTCCCGGGCGATGAACTGGTTGGAAAGCGTATCCGCGGTGATCCGCAGAGCGCTGAGCATGTTGACGCCATGAGAAAGGAGAAGGCCCAAGGTCTGCATCAGCCGGGCCAGGTGGAACTTGAGGATCAGACCACCCATCAGCGGCAGGTGCAAACTGGCCCGGTCCAACCGCAGCTTGACCGCTTTCAGCTTCAACAGGCGTACCATCAGCAAAGCCGCCAGAATCCCGCCCACCGCCACCAGAGGGACGGCCTTGCCCAAGACGGAACTGAGTCCGATGATGATCCGCGTCGGCAAGGGTAGTTGCTGCTGGAGCGAGAGAAAGAAGGAACTGAACTTGGGAATGACCCACATCATCAAGACCAGGACCGTCCCCAAGCCGACACACAGGAGGAAGAGAGGATACACCAGCGCCGCCCGGAGCTTGCTGCGCAACTGGTGCTCCTCGTCCAACGACTTGGCCAGCCGGCGGAGCATTTCCCCCAAGAGCCCTGCTTCCTCGCCCACGTTGACCATACTTGCATACGTCCGTGGGAAGATCTTCGGCCACGCGGACATGGCCTGAGCCAGCGACCGGCCGGCACACACCGACTCGCCAATGTCATCGAGGCTCGTCTTTAGTAGTGGTTTGGACACATGTTGCGCCTGCAACCGCAGCGCCCGTTCCAGCGGGACACCCGCCTCCAGCAGATCCGCCAATTGATCCGTGAACTCTGCCAAAGACGCCGGCCCTACCCGGCCGAGCCGCCACCGAGTGGTCAACCAGCCGAAGCGGCGTGCTCCGCGCGAGCACGCCTCGACACGGATGGGGTACAGACCCTGCCTCCGCAGCCGCTGGGCCGCCGACGGGATCGATTCCGCCTCCACTGTCCCTTCCAGCGTCCGGCTCGGATCCGCGCGTGCGATGTATTCGAAGGTGGCCATGCGCATCTGCCTGATCAGTAGAACATTTCCGATATCTCAATCACTGTTCATGGCTCACAACTCCACCGCTTCTTGATCAAATGCAACCCGCGTGCGGCGTGACAAAGGCTGCCGTAAGCCTCCGGGCGGGCCTTTATCGCCTTCTCGACTTCCGCCGCATCGATTCCACGGATCGCGCCGATCAGCCCGCGGACGGCATCCAGGAGCCATTTCGCGTTGACTTGTTCTTCGGTGGCCGCAAGGGCAATCCATTCGAGATGGTGCCCCGTGATATGTACCGTATCGAACACGTCCTGAGGCTTGTCTTTCTCGGTTTGCCAGTTGCACATCCAGGTGCCATCCGCGTTCTGATTCCTTTGCAGCAGTCGCAGGGCTTCCTCCAGTGTCCGGTCCAGCCGCGTGGCGGTCTCACCTCTCAGGATTCGCGCCACCTTTAATGACGCCAGGGCATAGAGATGGTGCGTCCCGTTGCACGGGCCCGTTCTCCAATCCTCCCGTCGAAGAAAATCCGTCGCCACGCTGGTCATTGTCACTTCTTCCCCGAGTTCATTCTGCCAGCGGGCCTTGCGCGGCAGATAGCAGCACAGCGCCGGAATCGTCCACGCGGCCGTTTCCGAACAGCCGGAAGCACTTTGCCCCTTGCTGGCCTCAAGACGATCGCGAAGCGTGAAATACTCCCCGTCGAGCACAATTCTTCGAGTCAGGGGCACGGCGTGCGCCGAGAGAATACAAAGCCACTGATCGGGGTGACACTCGGAACGGCTTTGTATCCCATCCGGTGTGCCGCGATTCCCACGCGAACTCCCGGGCATGACCTGAAAGAATCTGGCAGCGCCTGGTCCACAAATCCCGTCGAGGATTCGCACCGGTTGATCTCTCCGCACGTCCACGATCTCAAGGTCCGGGCCGAAGGCCAACAAAGCATGCATGACGACCCAGGGAGGACTATCTGAGCCGATGCGGATGGAACGTACCGACCGAAGGACTTCTTCCATCGGTTCTCCGAGCGTGGGGCTCACCTTCTTCCCGCCGGGGGTCTGGTGTGCCCGGTCGGTCGGGCCCCACAGAGCATGGACCAGAACCGCGCAGGCAATGACCGCGGCGACTTGGATGTCTCGAGGCCTCACGGTGGCTGCCTCCCAAACGGACCCGATGCAACAAAGCTGTCAGAGTGCCGGCGTCAGGGCACGCAGCAAGGGCTCTCAACGCGGCAATCAGAGTGGTGGATGTCGAGATCTGCTTGATGCGAAGATCATCCGAACGTGATCGCAATCTGATACTTTGGGGCCCGCTGGGCGCTGAGCATGTTGACGCCATGAGGAAGGAGAAGGCCCAAGGTCTGCCTCAGCCGGGCCAGGTGGAACTTGAGAATCAGACCGCCCATCAGCGGCAGAGGCAAACTGGCCCGGTCGAACCGCAGCTTGACCGCCATGGGCCCTGTGGAGTGTCCGCCCCGCATCGCTGGGATGCCCAAAGTCTCACACGAAGGACAAGCAGGCCCGACCCACAACCACACCGAGAGCCACCACAATCTACACTTTGAGGATTGACGGTGATTCGGTGTACCTGGGCCAAATCGCGACCACGTAAGCCAAGAGGCTTGCCAGGAGGATACCAATGGCGCGCACGAGCGTGAGATGGGTGATGGTCCCGGTCCCACTGCCAAGGCAGCCACAACTGATGTTCAGTCCTTGATACAGGGCCCATCCGATGGCGAATGTGAACATTGCCGCCATGCTCACACAGGCAAGCAGTGCCCCGCCGACGAAAATGCCGCCCAACAAGCAGATCCCCGCCAGCAGTTCTATCCAGGGCAGAGTCATTGCCACCAGCAATCCCAACTTGGGTCCAACGATCTCGTAATTGTATACCGTCGACAGGAAGTCATACGGCTGACGAATCTTAGGCAAACTGCTGCAAAGGAACAGACAGCCCAAACCGATTCGGGCCAACAGTACAAGACCCCGTGCCGGATGATACTGGGAAATGCTCACCGGTCTCATGACTTCACCCCTTCATTGCTTTTCGCGTTCTCGACCCAATCGAGCCATCCTCCGCGGTAAACGACCACATCTGAGAAGCCCTCCCCCTTGAGCCACACAGCCACGTTGTCCGCGAACTTGCATCCGGCGCTTTGGCAGTAGACTACAACCTTGGAACTCCTCGGAATAGAAGTTACGATTTTGTGACGCCGCACATCGTTGGCGTCCACGGGGATGCTGAGGGCGCCGTCCAAATGGCCGGCTTGATAATCGTCGGTGAACCTCGCATCGACGAGCACAACTCCCCTCTTCAGCAGGTTACGAACCCTCGCTTGACGCGTCTTGGGAATGAAGTTGGCAGTATGAGCCTGCTGGATGACGTCCGTGACCTTCGAATTGGCTAGGAGGCCCTCATCCCTCGCAAAATGATACATCAGTCCCCCGACCAGCGCGGTGATACACAGTAGTGCTCCCTGTACCGCGGATAATCCCAACGCCCTCGCTCGGGTTGCCATCAGTTCTTTGGGGATCCGTCGCTTTGCCCATAACAGCGACGCGCTGGCCACAATCGCCACCGCCGCCCAGATGAAGAACTGCTTCCGAGCTGGTGCAAAGACCGCTCTTAGGTCGATCGGCTCGGTGGACACCACCAAACCGTTGCCGTCACAACGTGGCATCAACTCTTGAAACGCCACAAGCTTCACTGGCTCAGGGGGATTAAACACTCTTGCCTTACCGTTCTCGGTTCCGAGGAACAGTTCGTAATGGTCGTATTCTTTGCTGTCGACGCCGGCTTTCACATGGAGGATGATCTGGTTGCGACAGGAACGCAGGACCCGGCTGGTGATCTTACGCGCCGGGATAGCCTGCAGACCGTGATCCTCCGCGGCCCTTTTTAGCTCAGCAAGTGAACTGCCATTGCGCGAGCCGATGTACTCCGGTTTGAGTAGCTCCACGAAGGGAACTCTCTGGCCCGCCAACTGCAAAATGGTGTAGACGCAGTACAGACCGCAATAGGGGCCGGACGATTTGTGTTTGGTAGAGGTAGTTCTGGATACTTCGCGCTCCTTGTTCTCCGCCGCGCCTGTCTTCCCGGCGATCACGAAGGGCAAGACGCACGCAAACAGGACCATCAATCGAGTTTGCTTGTTGTTTACGATGCCTGAATTCCACATGCCAGATTCTCCTAAGCCTTGGACCGACGAAATACCAGCCATCCAACCAACCCAATAATCACGAGTACGGCCGAGGCACATGCCCAGATGGGCACTGAACGGAAGGCGGATGCCGCTGGGGTCTGCGGAGGACTCACAACTCCAAGCGATCCTGTGGGAATAGCCGTAGTTTGTTTACCCTTCGGCTCCACGGGTTGAGCCTCAACCTCTCCAGGCAATCTTGTGGGAATCGCTGTAACTTGTTTACCCGCTGGCTGCACGGGTTGAGCCTCAACCTCGCCCTTCAACCGCCCGATCTCCTTATCCATATCAACGAGAAAGCCGCCATCCACGATTGCCGCAGGCCTACCATCCTTCCAGTGAAAGCGTATGCCAGGAATGTCCTTATTGAATACGCGGGTCCCCTCGGGAAACTCGATCTTGAAGGCTCCCAAGGCTCCAAAATCCGGCTTGACTTGGATATCACTGACCTTGTATTCATACTGATCGACACTCTCGCTTCCGTCACGCATGCTGGTAGTGTGAGTAAAGGTGGCCAGTGTGGGGACATATGTCATGCTGCCTTCTGCACCGGCTATTTCCCGAAATTCCTTCACTTCGAAGGAGAACAGCCCGCTCTTCATGTCCGGCCATCTCGTAGCAATCTCCGTACCGTCAAACAGATGGGAGGAACTCTTTCCGATGACCCATTTCATTGCGCTGTAGCCCTTATCAGGAGCAATCCATGCGGTCACTTTTCCGTTTTTGGACGTTCCCTCAAAGACCAGACAGTCTATCCCACCGATAGTCTCATGCTCATCGTGAACATGCAGGTCAGCACTCTCCGTCAGCAAATCCGCCACACTTTTGTGAGCGCTGCCGTACATATTTCCCAATAGGGGTCCCCCATTGTTCGGGTTCTCGAGCAAGTCCTTCACTCTCTCCTGGTACTTGTACTGCAATACGATGCGCCGATTCGAGGCGGAGCCCTCTGCTAATCTGGCACCCTCCAGGCCAACATACATATGTCCATCTGCAATATCCTTTATGAACGAACTGCGCGACGAATCCAGTTCAGCGTCCTTGCCATATAGCAATCGCTTTCCGACCCATTCGGCGCGATCGTTATCGCCATCACGGCGAAAGACGAAATCCAGAGTCTCATTGGAGTAGGCACTGTCGGTAGAGTGGATATTCGCCACGATGTGCATCGATATCGACGGCACGTAAGAGAGCGACGCGCGGTAGCGCTGAAGGGCATCCGCACTGGCGACCATGTTCGCCTGGCTGGAGACACACGCACTCGTCATGAAGATCACGGAGTTACAGAACAGGAAGGTCGATTTGGTGAACATAGGCACACCCTTTCTCTACGGCTATCCCCAGCACGTGAACACTCAAGAACACCTTGCCCTATTAGAACGGAAACTGTCCAATAGGGCAAGGCGCTTCTCTGTACGGGCAGGCTCGCTCGTGCAGTCTGCATCCTCCTCCCCGAGAGTCCCGATGACATTGCGGATCCCAACGTCCGCTTCGACCTGGCATGCGGGCAAGAGCCCCTCGAAGAGAACCAGTCGATGGGAAGTCAAGTCTGCGTAGGTTCCATCGGAACGGACCGATTGCGGGAATCCCTCAGCAGGCCGTCGGTTGGTACGCTGTCGCGCACGCGGCGAACCATAGCGCCACCATCATTCGTAGAGGAAGGCAGCTATTCCGTGCAAATCTCATCCCGTCTCGTTTGACAGCCTGTGTAATCACATTGCTGCAGCACGTGGCCGTGGCTGTCCCTCAAGACGGTGCAAAAGCCATCGCCCGTGTTCGGTCCCCGGCAGCATGACATGTTCTTGCTGCATGTCTTGCCGGATTGGGCCTCACAGGGCACGTCGTGCCAATCACATTCGTCGTGGGCGCAAGAGTAACACTGTCCACCTATCATATCGGTGTGTGCCCCTTGTGCCACGCACGTTTCCCACGCGGTAAACAGTCCCAGTATCATGAAAGCCACAAACAAAAGCGATTTTCTACTTGGAATTCTCATAACTAGACCTTTCAGAAGTCCATAACAACGACCGAGTTCTTTCCCACGATTCAACGATACCCCTCCACGAGGCAGCCGTTACGTGCACATAGACACCACCTCCTTCCCCGCAAGCGACTTGGTTGCTGTCGCTGGCAACAAGATCGGAGTGGAACCGACGCCAAGACATTGATAAAAGATACCAACCACAGTCAGGAATCCTAACCATAAGAATGGCTGCCTAAAGAAGCGGTATACTCACGCACGGTCAGTCTTCGACGCAGATCTCATCCGGCCTCGGTACACAGCCGTGGGCAGTACATTGGTACAGCACGTTGCCCTGACTGTCCCGCAAGGCGTGGCAATGAGTACCGGTCTCGCCACCCGTGTCCGGTCCCCTGCAGCAGGACGCACACTGTGTACATGTGTGGCCGGCTGCCGACTCACAGGACACATCATGCCAAGAACACGGAGTCCAACCACAAGAGTAACATTGTCCGCCTACCAGGGCAATATCTGCTCCTTGCGCCAAACATGCATGCCGTGCTAGGAAGAGTCCCAGTGTCATGAAAGCCACAAACAAGAGCGATCCTCTACTTGGAAGTCGCATAGCTGAGCTCCTTTCAGAAGTTCATAACAACGACCGAGTTCTTTCCCACGATTCAACAATACCCCTCCACGGGGAAGCCATCACCTGCGCCTAGACACCACCTCCTTCCCGTGAGGCGACTTGACCGCTGTTGACAGGGATGTGAAGGAGACAATCAAGGTCAGTCCCCTGTGCGGAGTCGCCCAGCAAGAAAACTGAAACAAGGCGGGGTCGCCCTGCCGACCCAATCGCTTGAAGACGCCGGACCGTAGCCAGATCTGCAGGGCCAACTCGAATTCCACCTGGAAGACCGGAATTCCAGCCGTCTACCCTCTTATACCCATCAGGAATCAGATTTCGGGGGATTGCTCAAGTGTTTATTGGACGGTAGCCGAAATATGTGGTGATGGAAGGATTCAGCCTGACAACCGAAGAGATTCGTTCCTTGCGGACCTTGCATC
>Ga0315289_10014595_pt1 | contig 10958 bp, 10 predicted proteins | sample YL17G11_40_MG_FD_203452 | JGI IMG/M metagenome (GOLD analysis project Ga0315289, IMG submission 203452) | Sediment microbial communities from Yellowstone Lake, YNP, Wyoming, USA - YL17G11_40 | ecosystem: Environmental > Aquatic > Freshwater > Lake > Sediment | place: USA: Wyoming | collected...
AATGTTCGGATTTGTTATGTTGGTTTTCTGTTTCGTTACCCTTGCTTTTTATTTGCGTAAAGCTCAATCTGGATGGATCCCTCGAATTCGTACACTTCCTGCAGTAGAAGCTGTTAGAGAAGCAGTTGGAAGAGCAACAGAAATGGGTAAACCAGTTTATTGTTGCCCCGGTAGAGGCGGAGTTAATGCACAATATACGGCTCATACACTAGCTGGATTATCTGTTGTTAATTATGCAGCTGAAATGTGTGCGGAGCAGGGAGCACCTTTAGTATGCTTAACTTCGGATTCAGCTACTTATACACTAATGAGAGAAGGTGTTTTGAACGCCTTTACGAAAGCAGGTAAAAGGGAAGAATTTAGCGAAACATATTGCAGGTATGCGCCGCCGGGTTTCTCTCTTCAATTAGCTGTTATGAGAATTGCCGAAGATGAAAAACCTGCAGCTGCTATTCTAATAGGTCAAATGTGGAATGAAGCTGTATTCATGATCGATAATATGAGGAGGATAGGAGCAATAACAATAGGGGGCACAGAAGCCGAAGCTTACATTTTCATCGGATGTGTTGATTACGTATTAATTGCTGATGAAATGTTTAATGTAGAAGCTCTTCTTACAGGTAATCCGGTGCAAACATCCAGTGTTGCAGCAATTGATACCTGGAAAGCTTTAGGCCTCGCAATTATTCTTATAGGAACAATTGCGTTAACATTAGGGAGTAATATAATATTGGATCTTCTTGGAACTTAGAGGTGGTTATGAAATGTCAAATTTTATAAAAAATGAAGGACCAAAATGGCTTATCACCTTTGTCACATTAATAATGATTATTGTTTTCTTTATTAACAATCCTATAGCTACTACGATAAATAATACAGCGACCACGTGGGGCGCTATAATCATTTCCTGGCTTGTATTCATAGTTATTGGGCAATTAACTATATACCATGCTAATCGCGTGAGGAAAGAAAGTGGTACCAGACGTTATTTTAGCGCAATCTTGATATTTTTAATATATGCTATGGCACTTGTCGCTGCTGTGGGGGATTATATAAGTCCTCAAGTAGGAGCGCTCTATGCTTCTTTTAACGCTAATGTTTATGGCGTGCTTTCCACTACTATATATGCCTTAGTTGGTTTTTTCATGATGTCTGCCGTTTTCAGAGGTTTTAGAGCACGAAGCTTTGAAGCATGGGGATTTCTAATATTTAATTTAATAATGCAGTGGTATTGGATGCCAACAGGTGTAGGTTTATTCCCAGGAATTACAAATGTAGGCAATTGGATCGGAACATATATTGTTCCTGCAGGATACCGTACATTTGTCATGGTGCTAGCTTTAGGTGCAATAGCTACAGGAATTCGAAGAGTATTACAATTTGAGAGGTAAGCAAGAAAATGGGATGGGAAGAAAAAATCGAAACTCTGCCTTCAAGAGTTATATGGCTTATAATCTTTCTATGTTTTTTCATACCTATCGCGCATCCAATTGGACTACCAGCCTATCCAATATCGGAAACTACACTTATTCTTTATAACTATTTAGAGGCCCTACCGCAAGGGTCCGTTGTACTTATGGATGCATCTGTAGGTTTTGCTAATATGCCAGATTCAGGTGTTCCGATGGTAGCTGTAATGGAACATTTGACTAGACTACCGGTTAAAGTTATTTATAGACCTAGAATAGCTGAATCTACTCTGGTTCTTCAAAAAGTTCAGGGAGATCTAAATATTGCAAACAGAAAGGTCTATGGAGTTGATTATGTGAATCTACCCTTTGTAGAAGGTGTTGAAAGTGCTCTTCTATCATTTCTTTCTGATATTTATGCCTCAGTTCAAACCGACCTTTATGGTACTCCCATAGGAGATGTGCCAATGATGAAGGATATACATTCCGGACAAGACATTAAAATAGCTATTTGTACTATATCAGGTTATGCTGATATGGAAGTACGCGTTTACTCTGTCACAAATCACATTCCTTTAGCTTGTCTAAACTTTGGTGGTTCAGGACCTTATATGGAAATATATATGAATTCCGGTCTAATGTTGACAAACTTATCGGGATTACGTGGTGGTGCAGATTATGAAAAATTAATAAGTAAACCGGGTGTGGGTATTGCAGCTCTCGATGCATTATCATTGAACTATCTATCAATTTTCACATTAATAGTTTTGGGTAATATAGCCTATTTAAGAATTCGCGCGCGCAAGAAAGGAGTGACATAAATGATAGATAACCAAATGTTGTTAACTTTACTCGGTGCTTATCTTTCTGTCTCGGTATTCTCTTTCCTATATAAAGACAATATATTCTTTAGCCTCTCAGAACATATTTTCGTAGGACTTAGTGGAGGAATTACTCTTTACCAAGGGATTAAATCAATCTACACAACAAGCTATTTACCAACTGCAGGTGGAAATCTCCAATTTATAATACCTATTATTCTTGGCATATGCAGTTTAACATTATTTACTACTACATATAAATGGATATATAGATATACAATATCTTTTGTAATTGCACTCGGCTTAGGATTAACAGTAAGAGCAGTCATATTTAGTGGAGTAATAGGTCAACTCAAGGCAACAATTTTAAATATACGGGCGGGTACTCCAATTGAGCTCCTTGGTAACATATATATATTGATCGGAACATTATGCGCTATTTTCTACTTTATTAGTACCATACAACAGAAGGGAACAACCGGAATTATCGCTAAAATCGGCCGTCTTGTCATAATGGTGGCATTTGGAGCTTCTTTTGCGGGTGAAATGAATTGGGGATTTTCACAAGCCTCAGGTCCATTCTTTACTATAGCACAACCTCCAGGAATATACATAACACTCGTGGCTGGAGCAATAATAATACTCGATTTGATGCGACCTTATCTGTTTAAAAAAGGCAACGTCTCTTAGTTTAACTACCCCTTTTTTTAAATTATGCGTGCTACCTTGTCTCTAAATAAAGCTCCAAAGAAACCCGCTCCCTTATAAATCAAACGACCAAGACCCACCTAGAAGAGATCAATCGCCCCAAAACCACAATTGAATAAAAACTCATCCACCCAGAATGCCGCGCGTGCTATTTTTTTATTGAGTTTCAATATATTATGCGAGCTCGAAGAATCAGAAAAAAATGAACCTCGCGCGTGTGAAATGAACTAAGTTAGATTTTCCATCTCTTTGCTTTCAACCACGTCCCATCCAAGGGAGAAGGCCTTCAAATTAACATCTCTCGTCTTTGGAGGGACTCGATCCATTGTGGCATCTCGGAGAACACTCGCCTCGAATGGTAACCGTCTAGAGGCAGCTAATGAACCTAACAATACCACGTTCATTGTCTGCTGGTTTCCTGCCTCCACTGCTAGTTTCGTGGCATCGAAGGCGACAACGACCTGCGACAACATTTTCAGTCCTTTAACAATTTTCTCAATCGAAGAATAAGTGTAGGCACCGATATTCACATCCATTGACGGGATTTGGCGAGTGTTAGTAATAATATATGTATCCCTGTTAGCGTATGGTAGGGCGATCCTTAGGGTCTCATTTGGCTCTAATCCTACCAAGACTTGGAGCGACCTTTCAGGGCAGAGGGGACCATAAACGTCGTCCCCGATCCTGACATGGGAATGCACCTTACCTCCTCTCTGCGATGCACCAAAGGTCTCACCCACCCTTACCTTTAGACCTTGAGCAACAGCCGCATTCGCAACTATGTGACTGGCCAACACACTACCCTGACCACCTACGCCTGCCACTATCATATTAAATTCTCTAATCTTTTTCGCGTCCGTCAACGTTTCCATCTCCTAAAAGACTGTATCTCCTTCCAAGTCATGGGCATCAAATACACACACATCTTTCTGAGCACAGAGACCGCAACCAACGCATTGGAGTGGATCGATGAAGGCCACTCCCTGTTTGGCATTCGTGTTAACCTTAGTCGTGTCGAAGCCTATGGCTGGGCATCCAAGGTGCAGGCATTGCCTGCATCCAGTACATTTACTATTAACCTTAAAGAGCGGTAGCTTCATCCTCTTACTTCGGAGTTCCCTTGATCGTTGAAGAGCGCACACACGCCTTGAGACAATTACAGCGGGGCCGCTCTTATGCTCCAAAGCCTCTATTATTGTCTCCTTTGCACTCTTGAGATCGTATGCGTCGATACCTCGAACGAATTTAACTCCTAACGCCCTGCAGATCTCCTCGATAGAGAGCATATCAGATATTTCGCCCATAGCAGTGACGCCTGTCGTAGGATTTGGCTGATGGCCTGTCATGCAGGTCCAGAAATTGTCGAGTATCAAGATGAGCTGCTCAGTCTTATTATAGACGGCGTTAGCTATTGGTGAGAGATTTGTGTGAAAAAAGGACGAGTCCCCGAGGACGCTAACTATCTTACCGTCCCTGTATCCAATATGATATTCTCCCTGAGATAACCCCGTCTCGCTTCCCATTATATATAGGGTATCTGTCATCTCGTATGGAGTGGAAGCGGGCCATCGTTTGGATTCTTTTGTGTTATGAGCCGATACCGGGGAGGACGCAATGCCGTAGCCACTCATCTCGTAACAGCCAATGCCAGTGTTGATAATATTCACCTTCCCTTGAGGCAGCGCCCCTCTCAAAGCCCAGAAGCTCCCGAGGTGAGGACAGCCTGCACACCATGATGAGCTCCGAGGAACTACAAGTTCGCTTAGCTCCTCCTTTAATTGAATCCTAGGATCGTCTACATGTTTAAACACCGTTTCGGTGAAATCAGCGATCCCTCTGAGTACCTTGTCAGGGTTGAGTTCGTCAACAGCTGGAATATATTTTCCTTTAATTTTGCCGTACACCGTTGCAGCACACCCCATATCATTTACTATCTGATATACCTGTCTCTCAATTACCGGATCTCCTTCTTCAATGCATAGCACCTTATCACATCTTTTTAGAATATCAGCGACCTTCTTCCTCGGTATAGGGTAAGCCACTCCCAACACTAGTAGATGGATCCTTTCTTTGATTCCGAGGCGTTTCAGGGCCTCTATCGTATAGTTTGAAGCTATACCACTGGTAATTATACCTATTTTTGACTTCTCCTGTGGCGGTATGTATTGATTGTAAATCGTTGTCTCGCTAAACTCGATCATCGCGGATAGGCATCCCTTTTGCCATGTGTGTTTCTCGACTGGGCCTGGTGGGCCGTACACATTCCATCTATAGGGCATCTTCCAGTGTTTATCGAAAGCGATACTATTCTTCTCCTTCCTGATCTCCCCGAGCTCGACGTCCCCTGAGGCATGACTCAACCTCGTACAGCTCCTGATCATGACAGGAAGCTCTAGCCTCTCCGAGAGCTCGAAGGCGTCTCGAGTCATATCCTTCGCGCTCTGCTGATCCGAAGGCTCAAACACTGGGATCTCAGCGTAGAAGCCAACAAACCTGGTGTCCTGCTCATTTGAGCTATACCAAGCACTAGGATCATCGGCAACAGCTATGACGAAGCCTCCTCGGACGCCCGTGTATGGTAGTGTCATTAGCATGTCCATGACCGTGTTGAGTCCAGCATTCTTGCAGGCGAAGAGTGCTCTCCCCCCAAGTATCGATGCGCCTGCTGCAACTTCGAAGGCAACTATCTCGTTCGTCGACCACTCAGCGTAGAAGCCGAATACCTTAGCTGCCTCCGCAAGGTTCTCTAATATCTCTGACGACGGAGTACCGGGGTACGCGGCTGCCAACTGGATGCCAGCTTCAATCGCACCCCGGGCGATAGCCTCATTACCCATTAATAATACCTGCTTTCCAGGGTTATCCTCCAAAACAGACATCTTTTAAGTCAACTCATTCTAGTTAAGTTGTGATACCTCTTAACTACTACCTCTACTTCTGCTTTTTCTCACTTCTTATTCTTAACACATTTTTTTTGTACTGGTTTAGATACCCTAAAGCAACTATAGCCTGAGAGGGATCCTCAAAGACTGGGACACCATGTCTCTGGAAATGCTTTGATTCCTTGGCCTGAACCTCAGCCCCACCAAGGTAGCATACCACGACGGCAAGCTCAGCTAATTTCGCCTTTTCGATGTTTGATCTAACTGCCTTAAATGAGTCTTGTATCGGATCCCCATATATGAGGAGAACCATGTCAACCGATTCATCGCTATAAATCTCCTCAAGCACGTCCGCGTATAGATTGGGGAAAGATAGGGCGTTGCCGGTCAGGTCGAGTGGGTTGCCGACGATACACCACTCTGGGAGACGCTTCCTCAGCTTCTCGACAGTCGACGGCGGGAGCGTTGCAAGTGTTAGGCCCGCGTCCTCGCAGGCGTCTGAGGCGAGGATGCCGGAGCCACCTGAGCTTGTCACTATAAGTATCTTGTTCCCTTTGGGGAGGGGCAGGGTTGAGAACGTCTTCGAGGCTGCACAGAGCTCCTCGAGGTTCTTCACGCTGATCCCACCGCTCTGCTTAACAGCGGCAGTGAAGACCTCAGCTCGACCGGCAAGTGAGCCTGTATGGGCGAGGACGGCCCTCTTTCCAGCCTCCGTCCTGCCCCCTTTGAGGAAAATGACGGCTTTCCTCATAGAAGCTTTCCTTATAGCCTCCATCAGCTTCCTTCCTTCAGGCATCCCTTCCGAGTATACTGCAATCGCCTTTGTGTTCTTATCATCGGCTAGCCAGGAGATAAGATCGGCCTCGTCGACATCTGATTTGTTGCCGAGGGCGACGGCCTTACTATATCCTAACTCATTTCTCGCGAGGAACGATGGGATCTCGAGCGCAATCGTCCCGCTCTGAGAGATGATGGCTACATTTCCCACATTCCTGACAAGGGGCCATGTCGCGCAGAACCCTTCATTAGGGTTGCTGACTCCCTGGCAATTTGGCCCGATTATCCTCAGGTTGGCTCCCCTCGCTATTTCCAATATCTTCCTTTCTAAAGCGGCTCCCTCGATTCCTACATCCTTGAAACCACTGGATATTATCACGGCTCCCTTGACGCCTTTTTTCACACAATCTTCGATTACAGTGATGACAGTGGCCGCTGGGACGACGATAACTGCTACATCAATATTATCCGGAACTTCGATGATCCTTGGATATGCCTTTAGTCCGAGAACTTCATCAGCTTTAAGGTTGATCGGATAGATTCTTCCTCTGAAACTGGCGTCGATTATATTCTTCAATATCTTATAACCGATCTTCTCGGTGTTCGCTGATGCTCCGACGACTGCAACAGATTGAGGTCCTAAAATAGAGTCGAAATCAGATGGAGACAAAATGGATGTGTCATGCTTTGCTTCAGCCGACGATAAAATAAATCTAGCATCGACTGTCTTGCAGCCCTTCTCGTAGACGATAACAGGGTTTAGGTCTATTTCTCCGATCTCAGGGTAATCTATCATGATCTTTGACACACACATCAATAATTCTACGATGGCGGAGACATCAACTTTCGGGAAACCTCTTGTTCCTTCCAGTATCTTGTAGGTTCGGATCTCCTTTATCATGGACTCGGCCTCCTCTTCGACCAATGGAGCTACCCTGAATGAGGTATCACGAATAATCTCCACCATTACGCCACCAATGCCGAACATGATGGTGGCTCCGAACTGAGGATCCCTAATTGCACCTATTATCACCTCAATCGAAGGCGGAGCCATCTTCGAAACGGATACACCTTTTATCTTTGCTCTAGGAGCTTTTGTGTTTACATTCTTAAGGATCGCTCTATAGGCCTCGCGTACCTCCAATTCATTTCTTAGATTGAGAGCTACACCGCCTACATCCGATTTATGTAAAATATTTGGGGATACAATCTTCAATACAACAGGGTATCCTAAATTCTTAGCAACTGAAATGACTTCTTCTTCAGATGTAGACAATATGGGTTTTTCATTTTCGATGCCTAAAAGATTTAATATTTCTTTTCCCTCAACCTCATAAAGGAAGTTTCGGTTCTCAATCTCAGCAGACCTTATGATTTCCAAAACCACTTTATTTCTCATTAAATTCGCCTCCTTTTTTCATTTGAAGCTGGTCCGCGCGCGCGAAGTGACTTAATTTATCCCTACCTTCCATCATTCCTCGACTGGTTGGGCTCCCTCCTCTTAAGCATAAACCAGATCACCTTCATCATATTGCACGCCATAGCCATGTTGGCCTTTCCACTTCCCCTACGGCACTTACCCCTCTCGAAGCCCCTCATCCGTCCATCGTGTTTCACCGCCACCCACGCCACCTCCACAATCGCGCGCGCGACCACTATCATAGCAGCTCAGGTTCACCAGTCAAAGCACCTGTCGCTTGGACCTCGTGGAAAAGTAGGCTAACCAGCCAAGAATACTATGGGAACAATCTTTCATAAGGTCAAAGCAGGGTTTAATGAGTAATAGAAGCATTACAGACGAGGAATTGAAGGTACGCAAATTATTTAAGGTTGATCTATAGATATCCAATTTTAAGTAAAAGGAAACTGAGGGGATTGAGTAGTAGAGAATCCAAATTGATTATTACATGCGCTTTAACTGGATCAGATACTTTCCCAACGCAGATGCCTTACCTACCAATAACTCCTGATCAAATTGCTGAAGAAGCCTTCAGAGCGTATGAGGCGGGAGCTGCGATTGTGCACGTTCACGCGAGGGAGCCAAAGACGGAAAAAACCCACATCGAATTTGGAAACATGGAGAGAGATCCTCACAAAAATAAAGGAAAAATGTGATGTCATAATATGCGTTACTACTGGTGGCGCCCCAGGGATGACGGCAGAAGAGAGAGTTTCCGTTGTACCAGAATTTGAACCAGAGCTTTGTTCATTAAATACTGAAAGTATGAATTTTTCTCTTTACCCTCTTCTTCACCGTTTTGAGTGGAAATACGAGTGGGAAAGAAAAATGATTGGGTCAAACAAGTGGATCGTTTATCAAAACAGCTTTAAGGACTTGGAAGTTTTTGCAAAAACCATGAAAAAATACGATGTTAAACCGGAGTGCGAAATATATGGTTCAAATGGTCTTTACAATACCAGATTTCTTGTTAGAGAAGAATTAATAGATCAACCAATCCACATACAGTTTGTGCTTGGAGTTCTTGGAGGTACTGGAGCTTATCCTCAAGAACTTCTACATTTACAAACAGAAGCGTTGAGAATGTTTGGGTCAGGCAATTTTTCCTGGTCTGCAATTGGAGTCGATTACCCGAGGAATTTTACAATGGCGGCTTTGTCAATAGCTATGGGAGGAAATGTACGGGTCGGCATGGAGGATAATATCTTCATTAGGTACATGAAACATGCAAAGAGCAACGCTGAGTTTGTTAAGGAAGTTTGTAATATTGCAGATCTATTTGGGAGAGAAATAGCTTCACCTGATGAAGCAAGAAAAATGCTTAACCTTAAAGGAATAAATAAAGTCAACTTCTAAGCACCAAATATACTCATAAATAAATTTATAGCAACGTGAATCATGTTCACGCGCGCGAGACTCGAGGATCATGCTAGAAAATAAGATAAAATCTTTAGGATGGAGACAGATTGATTGAAAGCTTATTGAAGGAATTGCTTGAACCTTCAAGCTTAACCATCATAGGTGCATCCGCAAACCCTGCAAAAATCAGTCATGAGATTCTTAGAAATATCCTTAAAGCAGGATGCAAAGATAATATTTTTCCGGTCAATCCCAGAACGCCTGAAATTCTTGGATTAGAAGTCTTTCCTTCAGTTGAAGATATCCCGATTCCTGTTGAATTAGCTATAATAGTCATACCATCAACGCTTGCACCTAAGACATTGAATGAATGTTCAAGAAAAAAAGTAAAAGCTGCCATAATCATCTCCGGAGGTTTTCGCGAAACTGGGGAAATGGGAAAAGAGTTAGAAAAAAAGTAATTGAAGTAGTAAAGGAATCCGGAATACGAATAGTTGGTCTAAACTACCAGGACATAAATAATCCCCAAATAGGTTTAGCTGAAACATTTGGGGGTTTTGCCCTAAGCCTGGTCTAATTGCAGTTATAGCTCAAAGTGGAACGGTGGAGACAGCTATTCAGTGCTGGGCGGATAAAGAAGGAATTGGAATTAGCAAGTGTATCAATCTTGGCAATAAAATTGACATCAACGTGATGGATCTCCTTCATTATTTAAAAAAACTGCATTGTGGAGTAATTTAACGGGCTAGCGAATAGCCCCACTCACCCTCACGCCCTCTCCACCCCCACCCTCACGCATTGACCAGAACATTATACAGAGCCACCTTCCCCGCCAGCTCCCTCACGATGTTCTCCAAGTTCCTAGCGAGGCTATGCTCCCCAAACAGCCGCTTAAACGCCGAGTAAGCCGTCTCCACAGCCCACCTCCCCCCGTACCCGGTGAGCTTAGACTATCCATCATGGCCGAGACTCTTGTACATCTCCACGGCCCGCTGCCTCCCCGGCGACCCCCTATCAGGCCTACTATTCCTCCTCGACTTGATGACCGCCTCCACGCCTCTGCCCTCGAGGAGGTCGTATACCGCCGAGGAGTCGTAGGCCCCGTCACCGTAGAGCCTCGCCACCCGCACGTTCCCCTCCGCCTCATCAACAAGCCCGGGCAGCGCCTTCACGTCGTGCACGTCGTCGGTGGAGACCTCCATGGCGACCACCTCATGGGTCTCGGTGTTGACGGCGAAGTGCAGCTTCACGTACCGCTTCTTCTTACCGTGCACCCTCTCTATCCAGCCCCCCGCCTTCTGAACCTTTATGCCGGTGGAGTCGACGGCGATGGAGACGGGCTCATTCGTCTCCCTGAGGCCACGGTATGGGTCGACGCTGAGGCGGAGGATCCGTTTCCTGAGGCCGGAGTAGTCTCCGGGTGGTAGGGCGGGTACGAGGGTGTGGAGGCTGCGTGTGAAGCCTTCTAGCTGCCTGTAGGGCATCTGGTAGAGGTACCTGACGGCTGAGAGGAGCTCGACGTATGTGTTGGCTAGGAGGTATG
>Ga0315289_10014596_pt1 | contig 10958 bp, 19 predicted proteins | sample YL17G11_40_MG_FD_203452 | JGI IMG/M metagenome (GOLD analysis project Ga0315289, IMG submission 203452) | Sediment microbial communities from Yellowstone Lake, YNP, Wyoming, USA - YL17G11_40 | ecosystem: Environmental > Aquatic > Freshwater > Lake > Sediment | place: USA: Wyoming | collected...
CGGGATTGCCAAATCGCACTGCTAAAAGTATCAGGCCGTGTATTCATCGCCTTCAGTTGGCGGGGAAGATTGAGAAGCGTCAGGTCCATCCACATCGCCATAAAGTAGTTGCAAAAGAGGTTCAGAGTAGTGACAAAGTAGCTAAAGTGGAAAACATACCTAAAGTAGAAAAAGTGTCCATGGATTCTCAAACGAGCCCTACGGCGCCTTCTGAATTGAAGAGACTCACCAAAATCCTCGATTCCCTCATCACCGTCGTCGACAAACTCGGCTGCCAATCAATCATGCAGGCTCTTGAAATCAAGGAAGTAAAGCAGCTGGACTTTAAGATTCCCTTCGCAATCTGGAACGCGTACGCAGACGCAATGTTAAGGGAAGACAAGGAAGACCGTGACAGGTTCAGGTTGAAAGTCCACAAACTACTGGAGGCTTACGCTTGAGATTCTGTCCTAAATGCGGGTACGAAGATCCCGTTTGCTGGCATAGTTACCGTTGGATAACAGATATTGACATGTGCCGGTTCGAAGACTTTGTTCAAGAATACCCACAATGGACTCAGCTCGAGCTTGGACAAATCGTTTCGGATAAATCCTGCTTCTATCGTCGCAGCAGCAAGCGCAACGGCGGAACCTTCGTTCTACGTTGGCCAAAAATGTTAGGCAGAAACTACTATCTCTCGAGATACTTTGAAAGGTTCAAAGCCAAACGAGTCGGCGGCGTTTTACCTGGACAGAAACGCCTCGAGCTGGAGGTTTCTTCTTGAATCCTCGAATGAAGAGTGTGCGTGGACGCCGCGACTACACGCCGCTGACGAAGGCGCAGTTGGCTGAAAAGTACCAGTGGGAAGAACGGCATGCAGACGAGTGCGAATGCGTCTACTGCGTCATGAGTGAAATGTTCGCTAGAAAACACGAAGCCGAAAGTCATGGGGGCTCCTGAATGAAGTTGCGTTTGTCCTCTGATTTTGCCGTTGACACTGACGAGTACAAGCGTGAAGGCTTACGCTTCAGTATATTAGCAATGAGTGGCCACGGCAAAAGCAACGCGGCAGCCGACCTCATCGAAGACGTCCTAGACAACCACGCCCAAGTAATCATAATCGAACCAATCCCAGAATGGCACACTTTGAAAGCACGATATAACGATGTCGTAGTGATCGGCGGGCCTTACCAGGACCTGCCCCTCGAACCCACCTTCGCACACGAATACGTTCAAGCCGCCCTTGAAAAGGGAATCAGTCTTGTCGTCAACGTAAGCGACATCGAAGACGACGCCGACCAAATCAAATTCGTCTCAAACTTCCTGTGGAACTTGTATCGCCTCGAACAGAAGTACAGGCGCGTCCTCTTCCTGGTCCTCGAGGAAGCGGATATTTGGGCGCCTCAAATGTGGGACCAGGTCAGCAAGCAATCTCTCTCTCGAGTCAGCCTCATTGCGAAGCACGGCCGCAAAATCGGCATATTCCCAATTCTCATTAGTCAGCGTCCTGCAGACCTGCACAAGAGCCCCCTTAGCCAGTGCAACATCAATCTTTTTGGCAAATTCACAAGTCCCGCAGACCTCGATCCGAGGACGGGTCTCATGTTTCTCGTCAAGAAGCAGCATCTCGAAATCACTGAAGACCAAATTATGAAGTTACCTACGGGCTCGTTTATCGTCGCGCACAAGGGCGGCGTCGACACAATCGCGGTTCGCAAACGCCTGTGCCCGCATGGTGCTGATACGCCGTTGATTGAGCCTAAACCTTTCACTGCCGATCTGTCGCGAGCCCTGGGAGGCCTCCAGGAAGAGATCGCCAAGGCCATAGTCGCTAAGAAAGAGGAAGAGTCAACTATCAAGCGCCTCGAGAAGCAGGTTCAGGACCTTAGAAAACAAAACGAGCAACTCCAGGAGAAGGCGAACATCAAACTTTCTGTTAAAGAAATGATGGAAGGCGCAAACCACGCGGGCTCGGACCCAAAGGATCTCGAGGCGTTGACGAGGCTTGGACGTGAGAATCAGAATCTTCAGGGACAGGTCAGCGCGTTAAAGGTCTTAAACGAAGAGTTTGCTAAAGAAAACAATGCCTTCGTGAAGTTGAAAGAGGCCCTGACTGAACTATTGCCGTTGCGTAACGCAACAGAGGTAGGGGTCGCAACCCTTAATGGTTCCGTGGGCCTGCAGCGAACCCTAACAGTTCTCGAAGTGGATCCCTCTGAGAAACTTGTGACTGTCACGACTGAAAACATGCGAGGCAAGGTCCTTTGTGTTGCCAAGAAAGGCAAGTTGGACACTTGGCGCCGCCTCGACGAAATCGTGAAGGCCGTTGAAGAGGAACATTGGAGCGCGACACCCCAAGAAGTCAATAATGCTTTGAACGAGCTGGAAAAGCAGGATCTGATCGCTAAGAAGCATACTGATCGGAATTACTACTGCCTCGCTAATAACGTCAAATTCCAGGGGGAATCCTGATGGCTGAACCTGAGATCATAGGAATTTTGGTTTGCAACAATCAGAAAGTGCTGGACCATAAACTGCGTGATGGTAAGAAAAGTGAAGGTGCTTATTGTTATTGGGGGATGTCGCGATTTCCTAAACAGATTCTAGATCGTGTGTTCTATGAGACTGAAGGTGTTGTTTCTGAACCAGCCAAGGCCCCTGGTTTCGGATGGTATGATGAGGATGATATAGATTTCCCTGAAGACATTGAAGTTCGTCTCTATTTTGCCGTGAAATCTCAGGTCTTAGGGTACTTCATCTGTAAGGCAATGGGTGAGCGAGATGGGAAATTTGAATTGCGTTTTCACAGTGAATCTTGGGTTCCGATAAAACCTGTGAAAATCTATGCAACTCAAGGGTTCAGATATTTCAAGGAGGCCTCTTGAATGTTGAATATTCTTTTGCTCGGGATCGGGGCGATTGCAGGTCTCTGTTTCGCGCTGATTATTGAACTCACGTATGATTGGCTAACTTCGAAGGAAGTATGAAAATGAAGAATCCGTGCAGTCCATGCGTTTTCGGCGTACTCTTGTGCGATCCTGATAAGAATGAAAGTTGCGTGCCAAAACGCGGGTATCTGAAAGAACAGGAAATTGCAGAGTTGAAACGTCAAGGCAAATGGCCACATCACGGAAAACGATCACGAGTTCCTTATCAGTACAGTCCTGACTGCAACTGCGCGAAATGCGTTAAAATCAAGGAGCGATTGAGGAAGGAGAATCCGAACCCATGAACGGTAAGCAACTGAAGTTTTATCTTTTGAAACAAGGCTACCTTCCAACCTACGTCCTCGCTTTAACTGCAGAATTCAAACGTTTCGACGCCTTCGTCCGAGGGTTACAGGCACACTTAAGAAGGTGAAAAAATCAACAGAACAAAAATCGAGTGGACTGATTATTCTTGGAATCCTGAAACTGGCTGTGATCATGGATGCTGGTATTGCTACGCAAAGAAGATGACTATGCGATTCCCGAAGGTCTTTCCGCAAGGATTCAGGCCGACCTTTTACCCTGAAAGACTGAAAGAACCTTCCGAACACAAGAAACCTAGCAAAATATTCGTCTGTAGCATAGCTGACACATTTGCATCTTGGACTCCTCTAGAATGGAGAAACGCCATTCTCGACACAATCTATGAGTGCCCAATCAAACACACATTTCAACTCCTGACAAAAAACCCGGAGAACATTCCCAAGGGCTACGTTTTCCCCGACAATATATGGGTAGGAACCACGGTTACAATGGAAAATAGTGACTGGAAAAACATAGAAGAAATCAAGACGATCAATGCAAGAGTCAAATTCGTCAGCTTCGAACCTTTGCTCGGTCCTCTTCCTGACAGCATCTGCCTCAAAGGCTTACAATGGGTGATAATTGGAAAGCTGACAGGAAGCAAACGAGTGAAACTTGACTCTTATTGGGTTTGGCATATCTTGAATGAAGCACGAAACCACAATATCCCTGTCTTCATCAAGAACAATATTGTTTGGAGTGAGAAGATTCAACAGTTTCCACTTGAACAGGTGAGACTATGAGTCTCCTTCTTAAAAATAGACTTCTCTTCAAAAATAGACAGTATCTAGCTAGCTATCTATACAGGTGCCAAATCAAGGAGGCTCCTTAATGGGGAGAAGTGGCTTCCAAGAACATTACGTCAGACTGTTTCTGGACAAGGAACTCTACATAGCATTCATCAGGCTTCAGGCAGACAAAACCGTTGGACGCAGCTACGCAGGCCTCCAAGCCTTCGTTGAAGGCCTCTTCCACATGGGCTACATCAACAAGGAAGTCTACGAAGTGCACATGAAAAAATACAGTGACAAACTCGTCGGCAAAAAACAACTTACACTCGCAGAAACGCAGGAAATGGAGAAGAACATTCAGTTAGCCCGATTCTTCAAAGCCGTCGCGGAACAATGGGAAACACTGAGTCCTGAACAACGTGCCGCACACTTGAAGAGAGCTCTTGCGGCGAAAGCGAAGGTTCCAGAAGCCGAGTTAATCGTTCAACTCTATCAACGGGAAGTGAAGAAACTATGATAACGGTAATTCCTCAAGTCTTAGTCCTCGCGGGCGAAAAACTCGTCTACGTCAAAATTACAAAGTGCGATTGGTGCGGCAAAACCCTGCTCGACAAGACATGCAACTTCAAATGGGATACAGTCCAAATCGAGGACGACGCCATACGGCCAATGTATTTCTGCTCTGAAGAATGCCGTTCTGCTTTCAACGTGAAGTATCCACGTGGGAAGGCATTGTGGCCAGGCGTGAAACTACGCCTTGACGGTTGCTTTGTGAGGTTGAAAAAACAATGAACGTTGAGTATCAGCTTGAACTAAGTAAAAAAGACATAGAAGAACTAGATCGTAAATACCCAGGCGGTTTCGCCACCGCTCAACTACCATCATTGAATTTGACCGTAACTATTTCGGGCACACCTGAGCAAGTGTACCAAGTCAAAACGATTCTTCGAAGGCACTACACGCTTCACTAGAAGGCGAGAAAAGAATGAGTGACGAAAGTGAGTATGATTGCGGGGAAGATATCCTGGAAGATGACGACCAAGGAGACTGTGACTATGACTTTGGGGACTTTTGTGTAGAACCTCAGAAACGTGCTATTGGATGCTGTTTTGAATGTTGGCTTTTCCAGGAAGTTGACGAAGCAGATAGAAAAGCAGCAAAGGAGAAGGGGAATCTTTGTTGAATGTCCATGCTTCCACAAGTGCCTCAACTTCGCTGTTTAGCCTAGATTGGCAGGGTATAGAGTTTCTTCTCATAGTTAGCCATCATGGAAGAGGTCAGTAGGGAATGAAGAAAAAAGAACAAAACGTTGAAGCTATGGTGCAGGATCGCCGATCCAGAAAAAATCTGGAAAAACTATACTTTGTCCAATACGCCCAGGTGCGAAGACATAGCAGAGTGTTGTATTTGCCCCTCGATCCAGTGACCGTACGATTGCATAAGATCAAGAAAGGCGACATCATCAAGTATCAGACGTTGGAGTTGCGGCGAGCTCCTGATGAGGACGCGAAACTAGAGGAGAGATAGCAGTCATGAAGGTAATTAAGGGAATATGACAGGAGGTGAATTGAATGAAAGAAATGACTCAAATAGAAAATAGCCAAGAGCGAAAAGCTACATACGTCACTCAAGAGGCACATAGATTACAGGAAGAAGGGACTCTTGCAGTCTTCAAGGTTAAGGCAATGCTTCACAACATTCATGGGGACTGGGATAAGAAGAAACTCGATGTGAATGGCGTGGTTTGGCATGTGAAAGACAGTGAGCAACAGAATGAAGAAACTATGAAAGGTGAACAAGAAAGCCAATTCACTGGTTCGAAAGAGACGGAAACGAAGAAGACGCGGATTGTGACAAAAGAGGCACATGGTTTTCCCAGAAGGGACGGTTGCGCCTTGATTCCCCTCGGCGGACCTAGAGGCTATATCTGTGGAATGTTCAGAGCTGCATGCAGAACTAGAGGTTGGAACAGAAGAGGCAGCAAATACTTCGGAACCCTAAGCTTCATTGACAACGGAGGTTTCCAGATAACGCCTCAATGGGTTGCAGCAGAAAAAGACGCGGAAATCAAGATGAGACCGTTCTTTGTGCAGGAAGCAAAAGGAGAAATCTACTTCGAATACATCGAGAAGGTTCCCGTGGAATTCGCAGTCTCAGTGATGCAAAACCATCTGCCAAAAGACATGACTCTGCAACTGATCGGAGACTTGGAACGCTTGGCTATTGGACCGAAACGAAGGGGAACACTGAAGATCGAGAGTATCCAGAAAACGTGATTGCTATAGGGGTTAACCTTCCCCTCTCCTTCACTTGTCATACCTTTGCTTGGCTTTACTGAACCTCCCTTAGCTTCCCCTAACTTGCCTTGACTCAAAGTAATTACCTTCGCCTTCCTTGCCTAAGCTTCCCCTTCCTTGGTTTGCCTGAGCTTTACTTGCCTAAACCTGTCTTTCCTTAGCCTCTTGTAATTTCCTTGACTTTACCTAGCTAAGCTCTGCTTCACTTCACCCAATCTCTCTGTTCCTCACTACGCTTTCCTTGGCTTGGCTCAACCTTTCTTTTTCCAGTTACAAGAGGGTTGAAAATCTAGTTTGAAGCGGCGTGTTGAGGTTCGGTTTGATGAAAATCTGTTAAAATCTATAGACGACACTACATCCCTCTTACATCTCACGAGGACCGACTTCATTCGATTAGCATGTACTGACTACCTCAGAACCATACGGAAAGGCAAGCAAACGTTTTAACCCTCATTTCCTGAACCTTCTTACTCACTAAGTGGTAACAATGCGTTTTATGTTAAAAACAGGAGTCGGCAGCGTAGCAACCTTCACAACTAACGACGGCAAAACACATGTTCCAGGCGACGTCGTCAACCTTCCCACAACGTACAAGGGCGAAGCATGGCTAATCCCAGTCGACGTAGAACCGATTAAACCCTCAGAACCTTCCAAACCTGTAATTCTTAAAGCAGTTGAAACAGCAGAACCCGTCATCGAACATATCCCTGCAAAACCAGATAAGTCTCGCTCTTCAACGCCCCACAAATAAGTTTCCATTCACCTCTCGCCTCTCTCTTTCAACATGAAAAGAGCAGTGTGGTCTAGATTTTATGCCCCATAAACCAACTAAACCTAAACAGATACAGAGAGCTCTACACAACTACGTAATGTGCAATTCATGGTTCGACCGACAAAACGGCGACACCGTAAACACCCTCACCGCACAGAACATCACTGAATACATGCAGGCACTAGGCTACAGCGACACTGAATACGAACTGATCGCAGGCAAAGTCCTAGTCCTCGAGCACCCTTTTACTGAGAGGCAATGCAAATTCACCCAGGGCGAAGTGTTGATTGATCCACGTGGCGCGGGTAGCCTGCAAAAATAGGAACAAACATTCTTCTGTGGACCGACATTGAATCGCCAACTGTTGGAACGACGTGAGATCCTACTTCGAGAAATGGTTAAAGCGCGTCGCCTGAAAGAAGTAACCGAGGAAATGACGGAGGGCATCACAGACCTACTGGAACGCGAGAAGCAGATTAACACGATCAGTCGGGATTGGGCTAACCGAAATCGCTGGATGGATACGATAGTTCGCCTGAAGGAAGGAACCTTCCTAACAGAACTTATTGCTGGAATGGATGAGGCCATGAAGAAAGCATGGCTCGAATACGCCAAGGGCCGGAATCCATCAGCGAGGGTTGGAGCTCTTCGAACGATCATCATGGGGAAGACTCGAGTTGGACTGTTGCTTATGAAGGCCGGGGTTATTCAGCAGGCGCCACAGCAAATCGAATCTACTATGACGATCGCGGGGATGCCGTTTGCTCTTGACCCCGAGTTGAAGAGCGCGATTTTGGAAGAGGCGGAACGTCAACGAAGAGAGAAGGAAAATGGGAAACCTGGAGAAGCCAGTTCCCGGAAAGAATAGTCTGCTCTATTGTCCGACGCCGAAACAGTTTGCTTTTCATGCTGGACGCGGTGTTTACTACGAGCGAGCAACTCTATGCGGAGGCGGCGCCGGAAAAACAATCTGTGGATTAGCTGAAGATGTTCGTTGGGCCATAGATTTCCCGGGAAGCGTCGGCGTCATCACTGAACCGTCTTATCCGATGGTCCGTATCAACATTATTCCGGCACTCGAATCGAAGTGGCTTCTAGGATGTCCATTTCCTTTTCGCGGCCATCCTTACATCGCAGATTTTAGCCTTCGAGATATGCGTTTGGATTGGAGAAACGGTTCTCAATGGTGGTTCAGAAGTTGGGATAACCCGGAAAGCCTGGAAGGTGCAAACGTCGATTATGTTCATCTGGACGAGCCGCGTCTGATCTTACACTTGGATACGGCTCTTCTGACTGCGAAACGTCGGCTCAGAGGATCAGGCCGCTGCAAAGTTCCCGTTAATGCCGGTCTATGGTTGACAACCACACCGGACAAACCGCTGAGTGTTCTCTTTAACGAGTTAGAGAATCCAAAAACACGGAATCCAGAGAGCAAAATCTATCGCTGGAGTATCTACGACAATCCGTTTCTCCCGCAAGCTTTTGTCGACGCCATGGTCCAATCTCACACCGGCGGCTTAGCGGAAAGATTCATCTTTGGAAGGTTCGCCAACGTCGGCACCGGGAGTTTTCCTTTCGATTCAGCTTTACATGTCAAATCAATTGACAGGCAATTCCTCAAGGAAATCCGGTACGGTGTTGATTTCGGATGGACTAACCCGAGCGCAATCGTTGCCCTCGGATTTGACTCTGACGACCGAGGCTACGTGATCGAGGAAGTCTACAAATCGCAAATGGCCAAAGAAGAGATTCTCGCCTCTCTCCTCGAATTCAAAAAGACAATAGGACCCGGCCAAATCTTCTGTGATCCTTCCGGACCCGAAACAATAGAATACCTCAGACGAGGCGGCCTCACCGTTCAAGGTAACACTTTCAAACGGGAAGACGGAATCCGCGAGTTAGGCAGCCGCTTCTTAAAGGCAAGCGACGGACAACCACGCTTATTCGTCAGCCCGAAATGCGTGAACCTGATCAGCGAGCTCCTCGAGTACCGGGAGGACGTGAAAGAGCGGGACCACGCTGTCGATGCCCTTCGATATGCAATGAAGTTGAAAGCAAAGCCAGATGTTGGAGCGTTCCGGTTCGGAAGATGACATGTACCCATAACATCTTACGAGGTTATGAAATGGTTGAAAGACACAGCGATGACAAAAACGAAAAGTACGTGAGAAAAGACGTTCACATAGTCGAATTGAGCAAGGTCAAAGAGTTGTGCACTGAGAAACATAAGGTCGTAGATTTCAGAATCACAGCGTTAGAAGACGCAACGAAATCTATCAACAAGAAAATCATGGCCACTCTCATTTTCACGGTTATGACGTTGATCGCTATTCTCGTGGCCATCGGCACACACGCGTTAACGTGAAAGCCATGCCTAAAAAGAAAGGACCGCGAACAAGTCTTCACATTTACTCAGAAGGCGCCATCATCCAACCTGGTCAGCCGGTAAGAGCGAAACCCAGGGGCATTTCCAGCACACTGCGTAAACTGTGGCCCTTCAAAACTGGAACAGAAGAAGCACTCAGCCAACAACAGCAACTCCGCACCTACTCGAGCACGCAAACCATCCTCTTCGACGGCGATATTGCAGATTCAGAACTTCTTTACGGCGTCAAACGCGAGCCCGTAGCCAACCGCATCGTCGTAGGCGTAGCTGAGGATGTCTTTAACAAGTGGTTCAAAATCGTCAACATCGACAAACCCGACGACGTAGACTTGGACAAGCAAGTGCAGGCGGATCTCGAGTTGCTTGAGGCAAAACAACATCTCACGCGCCTCGCCATTCTGGAACGATTGTACGGTTGGAGCGTCCTTGTCCTGGGCTATCAGGATTCTGCTGAGGACCTGCAAACATCAGTTAAGAATCCCTCAAGTCTCGACACCCTTCAGGTGTACAGTAAACCGGACGTCAGCAAAATCGAGGAAAACGAGGATCCGGAAAGCGAAAACTACCTCTACCCGGAATATGTGACCTTGAGTGTGTCCCGGGGCTCACAGCGAATTCACCTTTCTCGTTTCCTCTGGACTAGCACCCGGCTTGTAGACCACCGTTACTTGGGCGTCGGCGCCCTCGAAAACGTGTACGACGACATCAACGCTTTGCGGCGCATGCGTTGGAGTCTTGCCATGACCATGATAAGGCACGGCTCAGGGTTCCCCGACGTCAAACTCATCGGCGCCTCAATAGCAGATGTCGACGCCTTTATCGCGTCGGGCCAGTTTGACAATCTCAACGCAATGCGATATTTCGTCCACAACGATCAGCAGGAACTCAATTTCAAAGGTGCAGAAGGCTCAGTTCTCAACCCCTCTGTTTACGTGTTACCAATCTTCGAATCAATCAGCGCCGGGACACGAATCCCGGTTGCCATTCTTCGAGGCGCCCAGGCAGGAGCTCTCACCGGATCAGAAGTTAACGAACGTGAATACGCGCAGTTGCTCTCGAGCATTCAATCTCAATACGAGCGAACCGTCAAGCAGTTGGTCACTGCCATAATGAACGTTCGCAAACTCAGGGGCAATTTCAAGATTGCCTGGAACAGCATTATCGAGTTGGACGAGAAAACCCGGGCTGAAGTTGACAACATCAAAGAACACACGAACGTTCTCAAAACCAACTACATGACCATTAACGAAGTGCGCAATGCAACGTTAGGCGAAAAGAAGGATATCGAGGGAGGCGACGTTGTTTTGAGTCTAGTGAAGGGACAAGCCAATATGCCTCAGGGCTCGTTTCCAGCAGGCGGTGATCAGGCAGAAAGTATTAGCCTTCAGAAGCAACTTGAAAGCAGCCTGAAACAACTTCTTGACGATGTTCGAAACGGCAAACTCACCACGGATCAAGCATTGATGGCTGCGGACCTTCGCATTGAAGAGCACATAAGTAGCA
>Ga0315289_10014598_pt1 | contig 10956 bp, 12 predicted proteins | sample YL17G11_40_MG_FD_203452 | JGI IMG/M metagenome (GOLD analysis project Ga0315289, IMG submission 203452) | Sediment microbial communities from Yellowstone Lake, YNP, Wyoming, USA - YL17G11_40 | ecosystem: Environmental > Aquatic > Freshwater > Lake > Sediment | place: USA: Wyoming | collected...
AAGGTGGTTACTGCCGAGGGCGGCTGGGCGATGATGCCTGCGTTCGGATTTGAGATGAGCTTTAACCTTGTGCTGGAGAAAGCGACTATCGTTTACGACCTCACGCGGCAGCCGGCCTTTAGGGTTTGTCCGGCTAAGGGCGAGGCTTTTACGCCCGAAGTGGAAAAACAAGATGGGTGGTTCTTGCAGATCGCCCATTTTGTAAAGGCAATAAGCGGCCAAAAGGTAAAGCCGATCACAACGCTGGAGCAGTCGCTTAATTCGGTCAAAATTGTGCAGGCAGAAAAGGAATCAGCACGAAAAAGACGTAGGGTGGGCTTTAGCCCACAGAGCAGATGATGGTGGGGCGAGCCCCACCCCACTGAATTGGAGAATTCTACAATGAAATGCAAAAATTGGCCGATCGGAGTTTGCAGCTGGTCGCTGCGGACAGATGTCGCGGGCGTGGCAGAAGCAATGAATAAATTGGGTATCGACCACGTGCATTTGGGCATAAGAGCTACGCTGCAAGAAAAGGGAACAGATTTCCTGGCGACAGTTCAAAAGCAGGACTGGACGATAAGCAGCACGATGATAGATTTTCCGCAGGAAGACTATTCCACGCTGGAAAGTATAAAAGCGACCGGCGGAATCGCCCCGGATAAATACTGGCAGCAAAATCACAAGCTGTTCTTGGGTGCAGCCGACGTGACGGTCAAGCTGGGCGTAAAATATCTGTCGATGCACGCCGGTTTCATCGACGAGAGTGACCCCGCCTACGCGAAGAAATTCTACGACCGCATCAAACGCCTGGCTGATGCCGCGGGCAAAAAAGACATCATTCTTCTCCTGGAGACCGGGCAGGAATTGGCAGAAGAGCTGCGGCATTTTCTGGAAGAGCTGGCTCACCCGGCGATAGGAGTCAATTTTGACCCGGCGAATATGATTCTCTATGACAAGGGCAATCCCATCGAGGCGGTGCGAACGCTGGCGCCGTGGGTCAAGCACATTCACGTCAAAGATGCGATCCGGACGAAAAAGCCCGGCACCTGGGGCAGCGAAGTTCCCTGGGGCGACGGCCAGGTCGGCATCAAAGCGTTTCTGAAGATGCTCGAAGAAATTGGCTTTGAGGGAACGCTGGCGGTAGAACGCGAGGCCGGCGACGACCGATTCGGCGACATAAAACTGGCAGTTGAACGGTTGACTGCTGTTAGTTAACGAAAATCTTAAAAATTTAGGGGAGAATTACAATGACCTGGCAATTGTACCTTAGTCTGAGCGTACTAATGTTTCTGGAGTACGCTGTTTGGGGCGCGTGGTATCCGGTGCTGGCGGCCCGCCTATTGGGGCCGCTGAAGTTCAGCGGCAAGCAGACGGGCTGGATATACGGGGCGCTGCCGATGGCGTGCATTGTCATGCCGTTGGTGGCCGGGCAGCTTGCCGATCAGTGGGTAAACACGGAACTTATTCTTGTGGCAGCCCACCTGGTCGGGGCCTTGCTGCTATTAATCGCAGGCTGGAAGAAAGACTTTGCCGGGTTGTTCGTTGTGATACTACTTTATTCGCTCTGTTACGCGGCGACGATACCGCTGGTAAACTCCTTGATGTTTTATCATTTGAAGGCCAATAATGTCGACTTAGGAAAATCGACGTATATCTTTATGTGGGCGCCAATTGCCTGGGCGCTTGTAGGCTATTTCCTGACCGGCTGGCGATGGACCTTCAAGACAGGCGAAGAGGGACGCGACTGCCTGTTTATGGCTGCGGCGCTTTCGGTAGTCATGGGTGTGACCTGCTTGCTCATGCCTCATACGCCGCCGGCAAAAACCGGAGAAATACCGATGCTCAAGGCCTTCGACATGCTCGGCAGCGGGAATTTTCTGATCTTTATCATCATTTCAATTGCCGCTGCCGGCATGATGCAGTTCTACTTTCTGGGCACGGCGCAATTTATGCAAGACAACGGCATTGCGTCCAAGAATGTGCCCGCGTCTATGGCGATCGCACAGGCGGTGCAAGCTGTCGCTACGCTGTTCCTTCTCGGTCCGCTCGTTGCAAGAGCGGGCTACAAATGGACGCTCGCCATTGGTGCTGCTTCCTGGCTGATACTATATATACTCTACGCGGCGCCCAAGCCGCGGTGGTTAATCGTCGCTTCGCAGTCGTTTCACGGCCTGGCATACGTATTCTTCATCATTGCCGGCCAAATGTTTGGGGCAGCCATAGCGCCGGAAGGTTCGGGCGCTTCTGTGCAGGCGTTGGTCATCACCTCGCAAAGCGGCATCGGACTATTCTTGGGCACGCACCTTGCCGGCGTGGTCATGGATAAGTTTAGAAAAGAAGGCAAGTTCGCATGGCGGCTGATTTTCACGGTGCCAGGCGCTGTTATGCTGGCGTGTGTTCTGGCGCTGGCGATACTATTCAAAGGATAAGCCGCACGGCCTGAGGATAATCCCTTGTGCTTCATTGTCTGAGGTGCTACGGAGAACGAAATGAGCTGGCAATTGTATCTTAGTTTGAGCTTAATGATGTTTCTGGAGTATGCCATCTGGGGAGCGTGGTTCCCGGTCCTGGCGTCGCACCTGGTTGGCCCTTTGAAGTTAACGGGCAAGCAGACCGGCTGGATTTATGCCACACTGTGGCTGGGCTGCATCGTTGCTTTATTCACCGGAGGCCAAATCGCCGACCGCTGGGTAGCTGCGGAAAAGTTCTTAGCGGTAGTCCAGATCGCCGGAGGCATTGTTTTACTATTGGCAGCAAAAAAAGAAAAATTCTGGCCTCTACTTGGCCTGATGGGGCTTTACGCCCTGCTTTATGCCCCAACTATGGGCCTGACCAACTCCGTTATGTTCACCCATGAAACTGACCGAGCCGTCCAAGGTTGGATCCGCGTCTGGGGGACAATCGGCTGGATAGTGGCTGGCGTAGGTCTGGCTCTTTGGCGCCGGTGCGGCAAACTGAAGGTGACCGGCTGCGACGCCCTGGTGCTTGCAGGGATTATATCGTTGATAATGGGTGCTTTTTGCTTCTTTCTTCCGCATACGCCGCCTTCCAAGCAGCCCAGCGACCCGCTGGCCTTCATCGCTGCCTTGCGGATGCTTGGCGACCCCAACTTTTTGATTTTCCTTATTATCTCATTCATTGTCACAACGCAGCTACAATTTTATTTTGTGCCAACCGCTCCATTTCTTGAGGATTTGGGAGTTCAGAGTAAGAATCTTCCCGCGGTAATGGCCATTGCTCAGGTGGCAGAGATTTTTGGAATGGTAGTCCTGTTGCCGCTGCTGCTGCCTAATTTCCGCTGGATACTGGCTATCGGCGTAATCGCCTGGCCGGCAAGGTATATTATCTTCGCTATGATGAAGCCTTTATGGCTTGTTATTTCATCGCTGGCGCTTCATGGGGCAGGATATACACTGTTTTTCTTCGGCGGCCAGCAATATGTTGATGAAGTAGCCCCTGCGGACATCAAAGGTTCTGCGCAGATTCTTATAGTAATGGTTACGCTCGGACTTGGCAGTTTCATCGGCACGCAGATTACCGGCGCCGTGATGGACTTGTTTAAGAGCGAAGGCAAGTTCCGGTGGCGGCCGATTTTCCTTGTGCCCTGTGCGCTAACGATTGGGTGTGCTGTAGCGTTTCTACTTTTCTTCAAAGGATAGTGGGACTTTATAGCCAGGGCCGCTTTGGACCGAAAGCGCGAAACCCTATTGTGTAAATTTGCGAAATTCCCGGATAAGTAATTTCGTATACTTGCCGGGCTTGCCGTCGCCGATGACCGTGCCGTCAAATTTGACCACCGGCACGATGTCTTTGGTGGTTACTGCGATAAAAAGCTCATCCGCCCCAGCCGCTTGTTGTGAAGTAAGCGACTTTTCAACCATCTCTAAGCCGGTATTCTCGCCCGCTTGGATTATGTATTTGCGGGTAATGGAAGGCAGAATATTTGCGGTAAGAGGTGCGGTTTGCAGTGTCTGGCCGAAGATTGCAAAAAAAGTCGACGCAGCACCTTCAGTAATAAGGCCGGCTTCATCCACCAATATTGCTTCGGCACAATCTTTGCGGGCGGCATCTTGCCGGGCAAGAACATTGGGCAGAAGATTCAGTGATTTTATGTCACACCTTTTCCATCTCCAGTCCGGATGGATCGAGACCGCAATGCCCTTGGTTTTTATATCCGGCTCGTCGACCATCTGGGAGACGGTTAAGAAGAAATTCGGCTTTAAGTTAGCATCCCAGATATGGTCTCGTGGTGCCGAGCCACGCGTAATGTGAAAATAGATCTTTGCGTTGGCTGTACCGGCTGCGTCAAAAGCCCTCTGGATGCGCGAGCGAATCTGGTCCATATCCACCCCGGCTATCCCGATTGCAGCCAGACTGTTGGCAAATCTCTGCAGATGCTCTTCGAGGGCGAAAATCTTGCCATCATAGCTCCGCAGCACTTCATAGACGCCGTCGCCGAAGAAAGTGCCCCGGTCAAGATAGACCGGCTCAAGCTCTTCCATACTAACAATTTGGTCCTGTATCATTGCCAACTGCATAGAATTACTCCCACAGACGACGTGCCTTCTTACCGCTGAGAACGCAGAGATCGCAGAGAAAATCCTCCTTATTCTAAATTTCGGCCCTCAGCGTGCTCTGCGGTTAATCCTTGCTTGTCTTACGGCTAAGACCCAAGAGAACGCAGAGAGTCAGGAAAATCATTTACCATACGGACAATGCCATCCTTAAGGATTTTGACATTAAAGTTTATCAGCAAGCCTACCTTGCAGCCAGACAGTTTCAGGTACGAGAGCAACTGAGCCTTGTGAATCGGTGCCAGGCGGTCAACAACCTTGAGTTCGACAATGACCGCGTCTTCGACAAGAAGGTCCAGCCGGTACCCGCAATCCAATTTTACCTTGCGATAAACAACAGGCAGCGGCTTCTGCTGCTCTATCCTCAATCCAGATTCGCCAAGTTCAAAGGCCAAACAAGCCTCATACGCGGACTCCAGCAAGCCAGGCCCTAAAGCCTTATGCACTTGGATGGCAGCTCCAATAATGGTGTCGGTAATTTGGTTCAGTCTATCCTTTTCTGTCATCTCAGCGGTCTCCGCGTTCTCGGCGGTGAGTGTATACAGAACGGCATCGGTCAGAACTCCAACCTCATACTCAAAACAGGATACAAAAATGTGTTACTATTTGCTTTACAACATAAGGCTTAGTCCTTAGTATATCGGCTCAAATTAGATTTTTGAGTGAAAAAACAGGAGTTTCTACAGTGTACGCAGTAATTGAACAAGGCGCAAAACAATACAAGGTCGCCGAAGGCGACCAACTGAATATCGAGCTTACCGAGGTCTCGCCCGAGGCCAAGACAATTGAGCTGAATAAAGTATTGCTCGTAAGTGACGGCGAGAAAACCAGAATCGGCTCACCATACCTGGAGGGGGCAAAGGTCATAGCTTCATTCAAAACTTCGGCCCAGGAAGCTGTCGTCAAGGGCAAAAAGCTTTATCCGATGCACTTTCGCAAACGCAAGAGCAGCAAAAGGCGCATCGGCCACCGCCAAAAGTATCTCCAGATAACAATCGACAAAATAGAGGCTTAGGCCCCCGGTTTGGTGCTTGCATCTTGTATGGTTTTTTCTGCCCTGTCGCGCCAGGCGGCTGGGCCGCTACGGGCAAAATACTCGAACGACTCATCGTCAACCAGCTCCCCCAGCAGCGTCGTGCGGTCGCCAGGGTCGGGCACATCTTTAACGATGCGTTCTCTAAGCATCTCCAGCTCGGCTAAAAATTCGCCGTGCTTTTCGGTAAAGATTTGCTCCAGCTTCTTTCTAATATGCCCAGCGTATGCGGGGCAATGCCCTTCGGTGCCTATAGCAATTTGCAGATCGCCGCGACTTACTACCGCCGGCACATAAAAATCGCAAAGTTCAGGCTGGTCAACCACGTTGCACAGAACCTCAAGCTCTTGACAATCTTTGTATATGCGTCTATTAAGCCTCTGGTCGTTCGTTGCGGCGATGACGAGCACCGCCCCAGCCAGGTAGTCTTTGGAATACTTGGACCTGATTAGTTCGGCGCCGCTGTCGGTGCACAGACCGGTGAGCACGTCGTTGACTTTTTCAGCCACGACCACCAGCCGGGCCTTTGCCGCCACTAGCGAGCGGGCCTTTCGCACCGCCACCACCCCCCCGCCTACAACGACAACACGGCGACCTGTCAAGTCCAGAAATATGGGATATTTAGCCATAATAATAGATATTATAATGCACGCGTTCCGGTAGCAACAACTATTTTGATGGCAATCTCAATCGAATTCCGCATTCAGGATTTGCATATTGGCTGCAATATGATAAGATAACTTCTGTGTGAGTGGCAACAACCTGGGCAAAAGGAGACAATCATGGCAAAAAGAAAAGAAACTGTAATGAGGGTGATTGATGGTGATACCTTCTTAACAGCTTCTCGGAAAAGACCTGTCAGACTTGCTGGCGTCGATACCCCGGAAAGAGGTACGCGACAAGGTGCAAAAGCCACCCAGGGACTGAGAAAGATGATACAAGGTAAGAAGGTGGTGGTACATACTATAGGTCGCGACATGTTTGGTCGGACCATAGCACGTGTCAAAGTCACTGGCAAATCTGTGAATAAGGCTGTTAAGAACAAGCTGAGTAAGTAATCGTCTGATTATAGTGACTATCCAATTCCTGTTTCCGCGTGTATCGTTATGAAGAGAGATTTGAGCTGTCTCTTCGATCATTGCTTAGCTGAAATAAATCGGTACACAAACCTCCTCGTGAGGATTTGCGAGCCATTATCTGATCTGAAAAAGTCTAAAGCAAGAATTGAATTAGACAAGATCTGCGAACGACTGCCTGCCCAAGGAAAATCGCAAGTAGCAAAACTCATTAGCGTAGCGAGCGTGCCGCTGTCCGGAAAAAGGGCCGAAGTAGAAGAGAATGTAAGGAAGATTTGCAAAGAAGAACTATCTCTTCCAGAAAAAACTAAGGCGGGAATAGAAAAGCATCTGACCACGGTTTGTGAGCCGCTATCCGGCCCAGAGAAGAGTGAAATATATGAGTCCTTTGTTTTGAAGATTTGCGTGACATGGGAAATATTTGTCGAGGGCTTGTTAGCTTTATGTCTGAGTGAGAATGCCACTCGCTATTCAGAATATATGGGCGCAAAACTCCCTAAACGCCCCTCAAAAGAAATGTGTGCTATTTTAATTTCTGGATACAGATATCTCGACTTCAGGAGCATTTCGGAATTGCAGAGGATCTCAAAGAATATCCTGGTCGATGAGTATAATCGCTTTCCAAGAATACCAAAGAGTAACTCCACAACGATAGATGAATTTTTCCAGATAAGGAACTACGTAGCTCACAGAAGTCAGGCTGCAAGACGTTCAGTATTCAGGGTGTATCAGACAGTGTACAACATCCAACGGTTTCAGGAACCAGGGGTTTTTCTTCTTTCGCCGTTGCACGGGCAGACAAATGAGATCCGCTTCGGCCAGTACATCCGCGCATTCATCAATGCGGCCAAGACGATGGCGATACATTTGAAAGTCTATGAGAACAAGCAATAGCCTGGGAGAAACCTATCATCCTGTGCTCAAATGAACCCTACGAGTACGTATTTTTTTGCAGCACGCCAAGTAATTAGTGGAGTGTACTCCATGCCTGAGATAGTAAAGTTGGAGCCGCTTTTAACAGAAGCCCAAATACGTTTGCTGAAAGCTGGCGATGAGGTTCTTATCGCCGGCGTAATCTACGGGGCTCGGGATGTGGCCCACAAAAGATTGTGCCAGGCGATAGATGCCGGCAAAGACTTGCCATTTAATCTTGAAGGGGCGATTATTTATTTTGTCGGCCCAACACCCGCCAGACCCGGAAAAGTAATTGGCGCAGCCGGTCCCACAACCTCATCAAGAATGGACCCATTCAGCCCGAAACTTATCGCCAAGGGCGTTAGAGCAATGATCGGCAAGGGCTACCGGGGCCCCGAAGTCAGACAGGCCTTAAAAGAATACGGCGCCGTCCATCTTTCCACCATCGGCGGCGCAGGGGCACTATTATCACAGCACATTATCGCCGCAGAAGTAATCGCTTACGAAGACCTCGGAACCGAAGCCATAAGAAAACTGCAGGTGGTTGATTTCCCGGCAATTGTGGCTTACGATTCTCATGGAAATAGTGTCTATACGCAAGGAGCTGTGTAATTGAAAGTAGCTTTGCTTGGTCTGTTAGAATCCGGCAAGAGCACCATCTTTGCGAGCTTGAGCGGAAAGCCCAAGCCGCTGGTTGGCGCGACTGCAATTGAAGAAGCCATCGTCCATGTTCCCGATGAGAGGCTCGATTGGCTGACCGGACATTACAAGCCTAAAAAAACTACGTATGCCACCATCGACTGTCTGGATCTGCCGGGCTTTAACTTTCTCGATGAGCATGGCCGGGCGGCAGCAAGACGATTGATCAGCCAGATAAGAACCGTCGATATGCTTGTGCTGGTGGTGCGGGCGTTTGAAGACCCGGCTGTACCCCCCTACCGAAACAGCGTGGACCCGGCAAGAGATTTAGCGGAACTGCGGACAGAAATACTCCTTGCCGATTTAGAGCTGGTTACAACCCGGATAGAAAAACTCCAAAAGCAGGTCAGCAAACCAACCAAAACCCAGGCACAGGATAAGATAGAACTGGCTCTGCAGAAAAAACTTCAGGAAACAATCGAAGCAGAAAAGCCGATCAGCTCGGCTGTCGAGACCGAAGCAGAACACGAAATGGTCAAGTCGCTCGGCTTTTTGACTCTAAAGCCAATGGCAGTGGCGGTGAATGTCGGCGAAGACCAACTGGGCAAAGAGTCTGATTTCATCGGTGCAGTTAATAGTACGGCGCAGGCCGTTACAATTTGTGCCAAGCTGGAGCACGAGCTGACGCAATTAGACGCCAAGAGCAGAAAAGAGTTCATGACTGATTTGGGAATCACCGAATCGGCAGCAGGTAAATTCGTCAAGAGCTGCTACAATGCGATGGGCTTAATCAGCTTTTTGACCGTTGTCTCGGATGAGCTACGCGCCTGGCCGATAAAGCAAGGCACCACCGCTCTCGACGCGGCAGGCAAAGTGCACAGCGACATCAAACGAGGCTTCATAAGAGCCGAAACGTTCGCTTTTGACGAGCTGAAAAGGTACGGCAATGAAAAGGCCCTCAAGGCAGCCGGCAGAATCCGCCTCGAAGGAAAAGACTACGTCGTGCAGGACGGCGATATTATCAATTTCAGATTCAACGTATAGCAAGGAAAAAAACCACAGATTTCACAGACCCGTCCTGAGCCGGGTCGAAGGATTGCACAGACTTGCCCGCCAGACGTATGGCGGACTTGCTTTCTAACAGTGTGAATCCGTGTAAATCCGTGTCTAAATTCGCAGGACTATAGGGCAGTGCTTGTGAACCAGCTCTTCAAGATGTTCTTTGCCGCTCTTATTGCACTGCCGGCAAGTGTTCTGCTCATATCGTGCTCGAACTCGAAGACCTCCGAGACGCCGGCAGTTTACACATACAAGGTCGTTAAGACCTACTCCCACGACCCAAAGGCTTTTACGCAAGGCCTGGCGTTTGAAAATGGTCTCTTGTATGAGAGCACAGGACTCCGCGGCAGCTCAACGCTGCGCAAAGTGGAACTGGAAACCGGGCGTGTTTTGCAGATGTACAAACTGCCGGCTGAATTCTTCGCAGAAGGCATAACCATATATAAGGACAGGATAATCCAGTTGTCCTATAGATCGCGTGTCGGATTTGTCTACAAGAAAGACACCTTGGAACTACTGCAGAGGTTCAATTATTCGACCGAAGGCTGGGGTATTACATACGATGGAAAGCGTCTGGTAATGAGCGACGGCACATCAACATTGCACTTCTTGGACCCTGAAACTTTCGAGCAAACCGGGCGTATTGAAGTACATGACAACAATAGACCCGTCAGCGGGCTCAATGAGCTGGAATACGTTAAAGGGCAGATTTTTGCCAATGTCTGGCCAACGGAACTGGTCGTAAGAATCTCGCCCCAGACGGGCGAGGTAACCGGCTGGATATACCTGACTGGGCTTTTGAGTTTGCAGAACACTGCCCAGCCAATTGATGTCCTCAACGGCATTGCGTACGATGCTGCCAATGACCGGCTATTCGTGACCGGAAAGTTTTGGCCCAGGCTCTTTGAGATAAAACTCGTGCCCTTAAAGTAATCATGGCAATAATCCGGGATTTTTGCTATAAGTTTAGCCGTCGCCGGTAGTATGTGTTTAGCCGGAAAAAGCCATAGCTGGCTAAACACCTACCTTCTATATGGCGACGGTTAGACTGGAGTAGTTATATGAAAGCGGCTGTACTGACTGGTATTTGCCAAATGCAGGTGGCGGACGTGCCGCAGCCAAAAATAGAAAAGGATGGCGACGTCCTTCTAAAAATCGAGATGGTGGGCGTTTGCGGGTCCGATGTGCACTACTACGAGACCGGCAGAATCGGCTCGCAGGTTGTGCAGTATCCCTTTATAGTGGGCCACGAGTGCGCCGCCGCGGTAAAAGCTATAGGCAAATCCGTCAACCGCGTCAAGGTGGGCGAGCAGGTGGTAGTCGACCCGGCTGTATCCTGCCATCAGTGCGACCAGTGCCGTCGGGGCAGAGAAAACACCTGTTACAACCTGCGCTTTCTGGGTACGCCTGGGCAAGGTAACGGATGCCTTTGCGAGTTCATCGTTATGCCACAGGAAAGCTGTTTCCCCACGCGTGGTGCGATTACACTGGAGCAGGCGGTGTTGTGCGAGCCGCTTGCCATAGGCGCGTATTCGGTACAACAATCACACCCTCCAAGAAATGCCAGGGTCGCGATCCTGGGCTGCGGCCCAATAGGACTTAGCTGCATGGCAGCAGCGCAGGCCGAAAATGTAGAAGCAGTTTACGTGACCGACAAATTAGACTACCGCCTCGACAT
>Ga0315289_10014599_pt1 | contig 10956 bp, 14 predicted proteins | sample YL17G11_40_MG_FD_203452 | JGI IMG/M metagenome (GOLD analysis project Ga0315289, IMG submission 203452) | Sediment microbial communities from Yellowstone Lake, YNP, Wyoming, USA - YL17G11_40 | ecosystem: Environmental > Aquatic > Freshwater > Lake > Sediment | place: USA: Wyoming | collected...
CTGCGGTCCATCTCAGGAGATGACTGGATCTTGCCCTTGCCGTCCAGCTTCAGCTCGGGGTCTATTCCGCAGACGTTCTCGCCGCACACCAGAGTGATTCCAGTTATGGCTGCGCCTATGGCGATGTGCTCCCAGTTCTTCCTGGCGATCTCTGTTGATCCCAGAGCCCCGGTGAAGATGGGCACCTGCATCTTGACCTTCTTTGACCAGCCGTACTCTGTCTGGGTGTCCACATCCGGGAAGACGGCAGTGTCAGGCCCGGGCTCGACGCCCTCAGGCAGGCCCTCCGCCCCTACGGCATAGCCCTGAATGCTGAGATGAGAGTAGTCAATCGGATAGTTCTTGTCGGCTCCTGCAGTTATCTCCCCGAAAGGACCGGGGTAGAGGACCTCGCGCCCCCGGAAGGAGGACAGCCAGATCTCACACCCGCCTCTGCAGCCATCGAGACAGTCAGAGCATATGCCGGACATGGGAACCACGCTTCGGGAGCGGTTGAAAGTTCCCGTAGCAGCGCTGGCATTCGGTTGTCTGAGATTCATTTTACTACCTCACTTTATTTTTATTTAATTCAAATTTTTATTGCATGGAGCCGGCTCCCCACCTCCGCCCGGGAAGACAGCCAAGCAGGAGGACGAGCTCCTCGCCCTCCCTGCCAGTGAAGGTCCCTCCCGCTCGCAGCGGCCGGCATCCGGATCGCTGCTACAGGCATTGATAGAGAGGTTATATAAAGGACGGTTGCCGAAGAAGGCGCGCCAACATCGATGCCCAGATGGGCTCAACCTGGCAAGATCATTGCCCTTCGGGAGCAGAGGGGCAAAACCTCATGTGGGCCCCAGGGCCAGATCAAGGCTGGAGAGATGACGCGCCGCCTGAAGGCAACTCATCCCTTCACCGACCGAGTGCTTCCGCTCTATTGGTATAAAAAGCCTTTCGAGAAGCTATTTATTACTCGAGAGGATAGGCTCTTCCGGCTAGGAAGATTGAGGTCTCTGATGATAGCGATAGTGGATTACGGCATGGGCAACCTGTTCAGCATCTACAATGCCACAATGCACGTAGGAGGCTCTCCACAGGTCATCCAAGAGCCTGCAGCTCTGAGAGAGGCGGACGGAATAATAGTTCCGGGAGTGGGAGCCTTTGGAAAGTGCATGGAGCATCTGGCGCGATTCCGAGAAGGCCTCTTCCAGGCCCTCGAGCAGGGAACGCCTCTCTTGGGGATCTGCATCGGCCTGCAAGTGCTCTTCGAGGAGAGCGAGGAGAGCCCCGGTGCCAGTGGTTTGGGCTGGATCAAGGGGAGAGTGGTGAGGCTCCCTGAAGGAGTGATGATTCCTCAGATGGGATGGAACGGCCTTTTTATCAGGCGCCAGGTCGATATTCTGGATGGAATCGAACTGGGGGATATGTTCTACTTTGTGCACTCCTATCACTGTGTGCCCGAGGATGAATCCCTGGTTGCAGCCACCACGGAGCACGGAGCTGATGTCACCGCCGTCGTGGCCAGGGACAACCTCTGCGCCACCCAGTTCCACCCCGAGAAGTCGGGAGAAAAGGGGCTGAGAATACTGGAGAACTTTGTGAGGTCCACGCGATGTTAGCCACGAGGATCATACCCTGTCTGGACTGCGACCTGGGAGTGCCGGGGGGGAGAGTGGTCAAAGGCATCGAGTTCAAGCAGATCAGGTATGCGGGGATTCCCTGGGAGCTGGCAGAGAAGTACTACCATGACGGCGCCGACGAGATAGTCTTCTTGGACATCACCGCCTCCCACGAGCGGAGGGAGACCATGGTGGAGGTCATAAAAAAGACCTCGGAGTCGGTCTTCGTGCCCCTGGCGGTGGGAGGAGGCATTAAGAATGTTGAAGAGGCAAGAGCTGCCTTCAACGCCGGAGCGGACAAGGTCGCAGTGAACACTGCCGCCCTGCAGCGTCCTGAGCTCATCAGTGAGATCGCCGAAAGATACGGAAGCCAGGCCTGTGTGGTGGCCATAGACGCCAAGCGCAGGTTTGGCGATGGCGCTGGTAAAGAGTTGGTGATCACGCCCGAGGGACAATGCTGGTTCGAGTGCTCCTTCTATGGAGGCAGGAAGTTCACTGGCCTCGATGCCATTGCCTGGGCGCGCAAAGCGGAACAGTTGGGAGCAGGCGAGATCCTCCTGACCAGCATGGACAGAGATGGAACTTACGATGGATTCGATATCCCCCTTACCGGGGCGGTTGCCGGCATGCTCAGGATACCTGTGATCGCCTCTGGCGGCTGCGCCAGCCCCGATCACATGCGGGAGGTCTTCCATAAGACCAAGGCGGCTGCGGCCCTCGCAGCAAGCATCTTTCACTTCGATGAGTGGACGGTGGAGGAGATTAAGAGGTATCTGAAGCAAAATGGGATCAATGTCAGAATTTGAAGCCCTGTCCAGCGCCAGATTTATACCGATGAGCATACTGCAAGCTCCGGAGATGGGGCAGGTGGAGCTAACCAGGGCACCCAGCGATAAGACGCTGGAGATAAAGTCGGTAGGAGGGGGCTATAGCTGGGAGAATAGATTCGACTCCCTGGGGATAAGGAAGGGCAGAATGGTGCGCAAGATAGCGTGCCAGCCTTTTGGCGGACCGGTGGTAATAGAGGTAGACGGCGCCAAGATCTCCATGGGAAGGGGAATCGCTTCAAAAATAGAGGTGGAGGTAGTTGTTCAGTCTCCCTCCGGGAAATAGCAGCATCAGGTCGAGATGAGCTGCTTTAGCCTCTGGATGCTCTCCATGGCCTGCGCAGATTCGTGGAGCTTCTGCTCCTCGAAATATTTTATTATCTCATCTATATCGGCACGCAGAGAGTAGACCTTCATGGGCCTGCCCTTTCCTTCCCTCTTGATCTCCCTCTCATCGATCCAGTGATTGTCGCGCAGGGTGCGCATGGCAATGCTGACCTCGGGCTGTCTGAGATCTGAGCCCATCTCGATCTCCCGGGAAGAAGCCTCATCCACATTGGCTAGAAAAGTTATCAGCGTGGCTACGCTCCTCGGAACGCCCAATGAGCGCAGGGTTTCGACAAACTCCATATCTTTGTCGTCAAGAATCTTCACTGTGGACTCTTTCATGCTGGTCACCATAATTTTTAATTTACAAATACTTTATCATATAAATAATTTGTTTTGAAAGGCAAGGACATTTAAATTTACTTAATTAATTTAATACATAAAATAATAAATTAGAGGAGACGCGAGTAAATGCCCTTCTAAAATAATCGATCGCTGATTTTGAGATTCTATTTAGGCGAAATTATCAATCCTAATTATTGCATTTAATAGGATTGTATTCGACGTAAGAATTATCAAGTTTAAAAAAACCATTATAATATAATTCCCTAAAGCTGGAGGAGGCCTGAGATGCCCGGCATTCTCCGCCTTGAATTCTGCGGCGAAAAATTGGCGACTGCGAGCTGCTTGCTTCCAATAGAGATATCTTCTCTGCCGCACTAATCCATGGCCATGATCTCCGTCGAGGTCAGAAGAGAGGACCTCATGGCCCTTAGGGTAGAGGTAAAGAGCCTGCCGGGAACGCTATTTGCCGGAGCCAGCCCCCTCCTCAAGCCCTTCATGAAGAAGCTGGAAGAGCTTCTGCCGCCGGAGAAGACGGGACATGGAAGCGCTTACGTCCTATCCCATCTGCCTGCCCACATAGAGCATGTGCACGCCGAGGAGGACGAGATAGTGGTGAAGGGCGGCCAGAAGAGCTTGACCATATCCCGAGAGGAGCTGACTGCCCTGATGGACGAGAAATATCCCTCCACGGATCACGGCAGATTGAATCTTCCCGGGCTGCTCTTCCTGCAGAGCAGCCCTACCCTGCAGACCTGCAGCCTGGCCAAGCTGAGAGGCGAGCACAACCTGCGCATCCCCGAGGGGCGAAGGACTCTGCGCTACATATTCCATGTAGGCATCGTCTCCATTGACGCCGACCAGGAGAGAATAAAGATCGATTTCGATCCCGGCCGCCTGCCCAAGAGGGCCGACGGCACGGGAGTGCTGGAAGGTGAGCGCGAGGAGGGCGCCCCTCGATAAAAAGCAAAAAAAATAAAAATTTGAGGCGCGGCCAGCAATCTAAGGCTTTGGCAGCCATGACGTCGCCTCACCCCCCCCCCATCACAGGGGGGCCGCCTCAATAAAAATTTCTTAAATTAAAATCACACAGGAGAGGCATTGAGGACAGGGCCGTCAAACTACGGCCATGGCCACCGTCAGGGGATTGCCCCTTTTATCGACTACTAGAACCTTTTCTCCCTCCTCTATATCGAGATCGGCATCGATCACTTGCCTGGCGAAGATGCGGCCACCGCGGGCTACAAACGGCAGGGCGGCGTCGGATACGACCAGCCTTCTCTTGGGCATTTTCATCTCATGCATGGCTGTTCACCTCTGAAGGAGAGGTTGCGTGTAATTGGATATTAAGTTTTCGTATCGTAGTATTACTTAATCCTAAAAGATTAACGAAATTACTTAATAATAAAAGATTAGAAAAATTTCTCTCTAGGGCCGCTGGGAATTGATCCTTTGGCCATCCCGCATAGTCTGGCTTAAAATAGAAATCTGCTGGCCCTTGATGCTAGGCGCAAGGAGACTTAAGGCTTAAGTATTATATATTTATAAATAAATTCATTTGAATGCTGCGGGATAGTGGCGAAAAAATGAGCTGGGGCCGTTTTTCTGTTGAATTTGCCCATTTTTTTCAGAGGAGTCCAAATCACCTCTTGCCGGAGATCAGCCGTCCTTGGGGATATCGGATAATCTCTCTGATAAACTAGATCACCAGGTGCCTCAGCTCCCACCGCAGCTTGGGATTGAGCCTGAAGAGCACCTTCAGCATTGCCCGCAGATCCATATTGGAGACATCCTCGTTCCTGAGGGAGCCTATGAGCTGGTTCAGCTCGTCGTCTGTGAGCTTTATAAAGAACTCCTTGAACTCAAAGCTCCTGGCGATATGCCTGCCGAGGGTCTCCCGCCAGCGCGTCTCGTACTCTCTTAGTCCCGTTCTGCTAACATCACCTGCGGCCAAGGCTTTGGCCGCTACATCGCCGGCTATAATTCCGGCCTGCATGGCGTTGAGAATTCCGCCGCCGGTCAAGGCGTCGGTCTGTCGAGCCGCGTCTCCCACCAGCATCACGCCGTCGGCGGTTGTGGACTCAATCGGCCCAGAGCAGGGGTCTCCGCCCACGACCATCTCCACGACCTTTCCTTCAGGGTACCGCGTCTTGACGAACTCCTTGAGGAGGCGCACCGCTTCTCCAGGCCTGGACCTGGATCCGAGGATGCCCAGCCCTACATTGGCCAGGTTCTCTCCCTTGGGAAAAGCCCAGACGTAGCCCGCCGGAGCAATGCTGTTCCCCAGGAAGAACTCGCAGTACTGGTCGTCTATGCTATTGTCCTGGAGAAGAAACTGGGCGCAGCTCTCGATGTCCTTGAGCTTTAGGGCGGTATCTATCCCTGCCCATCTTCCCACCTTGGACTCCACTCCATCTGCGCCTATGATGAGCGGCGCTTCAATCTGCAGGCTCTCGCCCATGCACATTGCTTGCAGGCCTTTGAGGGTGCCGTTCTTCCGCAGAAGCCCTAATGCCCTGGTCTTGACCATGACCCTGGCTCCGGCTCGCGCAGCCTCCATAGCCAGTGCCCGATCGAAGATCTTCCTCTCCAGGACGTAGCCCACCTCGGTGCCAGACTTGTCCTCAGACATGACGATGCTGGTGCCATCAGGAGCATAAATCCTGGCTCCCCTCACCTCTGCCGATATCCAGCGAGGCTCAGGCTTGACCATATCGGATAGACCCCTCTTGCTCACGCCTTCAGCACATCGTACTGGATCGCCGATCTCCTGGCGCTTCTCAATAAGCACTACCTCGAGGCCGGCCTGGGCCGCCGTCTTGGCAGCCATAGATCCTCCAGGTCCCGCGCCCACCACTGCCAGGTCGCACTTCATGCCTTGACCTCCAGGGCGCCTACAGGGCATATCCTGGTGCAGAGGCCGCATTCGGTGCAATCTCCGGACATCTCAAGCCAGGTCTCCACCAGCTCCAGGGCCGTGGCCGGGCAGACTCCCACGCAGGCCCCACAATAGCAGCATTTGTATCTGTTGATGGCGAGCAAGAGATCACATCCTCCTTTTAGCAGGTTCTTTAGTAGATTATCTCAAAGTCATCGTAGCCTTTGCATTTCAGCTCGGAGAGCTCTATCCCCGAGACCATCGCGCTCGAGGGTCCTGATTTCATCAGCTTTAAGAGCTCTCCCACCTTCTGACGGTCTCCTTCCAGCACGGCCTCCACGCCTCCGCCGGGAACGTTGCGGACCCATCCGCAGACCCCCAGCCTCCGGGCGCAGGACTCGGTGAAGCCCCGATAGTAGACGCCCTGCACCATGCCCGAGACCCTCACATGCAGGCATATCATCTTCAAGCTCCCGAGATCAGGTCTTCCAGGGCCTGGCGCTGGTCTTTGGCCTTGATGATCCCTGAGGCCAGCAGGACTCCCTCTGAGCCCAGATCCAGCGCCGCTCTCAGGTCCTCGCCGCGGGTTATGCCCGCGCCGCATAGCACGCCCACCCGGGAAGCTATTCTCTTCACAGCCTCCACCGATTCGCGCACTACCTCTGGGTCGGCTTTGGAGACAGGAATTCCGCTGCCGATGAGCTCTGGCGGCTCTACCGCCACATAATCTGGTTCCAGGGCAGCGGCGGCTCTGGTTGTGGCCACATTATTGGTGCAGATGATGCTGGCCAGGCCAAAAGACCGGCAGGCTGTGAGGGAGGCATCTATCTCAGCCAGCTTCAGCCTGCGCTCAGAGTGGTTGATCAGGGAGCCGCTGGCGCCCACCGCCTTCAGAGAAGCTGCCGTCACCTGACCCGTAAAGCTGCCATATCCCGCGCCGTCCACGTGCTGGGAATAAACGGGAATCTTGACCACTCGGGAGATGGAATGGAGATCGGCAAACTGAGGAGCAACCGCTATCTTCACAGAAGCTTCGGCTGAAACATCCTCGCAGATCTGGGCTAGAGAGAGAGCCGCCTGGCCGGTCGATTCTTTATAGGTCTTGAAGTTGAGCACTATCAAAGTCACAACGATACCTCAAAAAGCAGATGTCTTAGCAAGGGCAAAAGCGTTTTGGCTGTGTTCTTGCCCGAGGATTCTGAGAGCAGCTTCTCGCCCGGGTATACCTGGTCAGACCTATCTCACTAGAGATATATTTAATCCAGATACACCTCAATTTCCCTTTGAGTCAAAAGCTGCAGAGCTTTGCCTGCAACTCTTGCGCCTTCCTGCAAAACTGACCGCATCTTGGGGGTTCCGGCCTAGTAGCTCCTCGTGCGCTGAAAAAGCTTTCTCATCAAGCGGGGGGGCAACGCCAGAGGTCTCTGTTTTTACCGCCTTCGCATCTGTTAGCCGTCTCTTCTTCTGGCCGCTTTTCCGCCCCCCCAGGAATCTGAGCGTCGATGAGGGCTAGAGGGGATTTGTGAGAAGACGGTAGCCCTCCAGCTCCAGACCGTGGTACTGCACCCTTGAGCGCCATAAGTTCCGCAAGAGCTTGGCCAATCTCAGGCCATCACCTGTTCCTTCAGTAGATACCTGATGAGGTCCTCTGATAGCTTAGTCTCTCTCTGCACCTTCTTAACCGTCTCATCTATGCTGTTGCCCTCGGCCATTAGGCTGGATATCCTGCGAATTACCTTTTCGCTAATGGTGTAGTATTCGTCTATATCCTTTCGATGCCCCCAAACATCTCCCTTTAGAAGCTGCACTCCCTGGATATCCAGAAACTGCTGCGCTGCCTTGGACATGGTCTCGTGATAGGAGGGCGGGATCTGCACTGCTCTGAGGCGCGGGCAAGTCTGCGCCAGGCCCATTACATCCATATTTGAGGCGCGAAATGCCAGATGAACTATCTGCTCATTTCGGTTTAGCTCAGATATCTCCTTCTTGGAGCTGACCACCCTGAGTTTCATGATTCCTACAAATGTTCTTAAAATATTTATAGATAATGGTAATCATAGTAATCCAGGATAAAATATACTTCGATCAGATACTGAATTCATAAAATATTTCAGTGTTGGTGCATTTGAGCAAAAATATGTACAGAGATATGCTAGATCGCACAAACTCTTTTTATAATAGGATCACTTCTATAAAATAACCAGCCATTCTTCAATGTCTTTTATGGCTCTGCTCCATCCGGAAGGCCTCGATTGCCGATGAACAGCTGGCCAGGAGCCGGCTGGCCATCTCCTGGCTGGGCCAGGATCCCAGGCCGCAGTCGGGCCCCACTGCCCTGAGGCGGTCGCCGAAGATGGTGTAGGCTTCATTCAGCCTCTTTTCCATTACTTTTTGAGACTCCAGCTCCATGATCTCCCTATCCAGCCTTGCCGGATCTTCCCAGAGATTTACGCCCAGCCGCTCGTTGAGCCTGGCAGCCATTGAGAGGATGTCCGTCCTGGCAATTCCCGCCCTCAGAAACTTGTCCGTTTGCTCCAGAAGGCTCCTGTCAACCAGCCTCAGGTAATCGGGATTCGCGGCCGACTCCATGCCCACGATGCTTATGCCCTTCACCTGGCAGCAGAGCGGGGCATACAGGGGAGAGTGAAGGTGAACCTCGCAGTCCAGGCCCCGGCAGGACCGGCTGGCGGTCTCCAGGGCTTTGATGATGGCCTCATCTGAGAAGACGACACTGGAGCTGATCCCCAGGCTGGGCTCGTCGAGCGATGCCAGGGAGACCCGGCCCGAGCTGATGGCCCTCTCCAGGAACCTGGCCACGCTCTGGGCCAAGTTGCAGAGGATATCCTCGTAGGCCGTGGCCCCAAAGACGGAGAGGTAGAGCTCTACCGGGCCGGTGACGCAGACTCTGACCGTCTCCCCTGGCGCAACCGCCCCGAGCTCCTCTATCTCTGCATACTCTCTTTTTACGAGGAAGGGGCTTTCCGAACTTTCAGGGTCCTCGATGACCTCCATGAACATCCGGATCATGTCCCGGAACTGGGGGTAGGTTGGGGCCTCCACTCCAGCGGAGATCTTCTGGGCTAGAGCATCCTTTACCAGGCTGAGATACTGATTCGGAGAGAGCTGCTGCAGCCTGATGCCCTTGGGCAGCGGGTAGCTGCCAATATCGTCGAAGAATATCCCTTCTTCAAGCATGCTTGCCTGCACCTCTAGCCCAAGCCCTGCAAGTACTCCTCCAGGAAGCGATAATCCCTGCCCATTCTCTCAAAGTGCTCCTCCATCTCATCGAGCCGGGCCATGGTCGAGGGTAGCGTCGGATTGACGCCTGTCAGCCTGACGATCTCCTCAGGGAACTTGGCAGGATCTGCCGTCTCCAGAGAGACACAGGGGCTCCAGTCGCCGCACTCCTCCAGGTACCTCAGAAGTCCCGCCCAGCCCACCGCCCCGTGGGGTTCCAGGAGCACGCCATGCCGGAGGTAGGCCTCCTTGATGGTCCGGCGCGTCTCCTGGTCGGTGATGGAGATGGCGTAGAGCTCTTTGTTCATAGTCTCCAGATCCGGCTGTCTGTTCACCCGGCCGGTCTCGTCCATCTGCCCCCCATAGAGGCTGAAGACCCTGGCCAGATTGCTGGGGTGGCCGACGTTCATGGCATTGGAGATGCAGTTCTTGCTTGGCCGAAGGGGCTGGTATATCCCGGCCTTCATGAATCTTGGAAACTCGTCGTTCTCGTTGGTGGCAGCTATGAACTTATTGACGGGCAGCCCCATCCGCAACGCGATCAGGCCGCCCATGAGATCTCCGAAGTTGCCGCTGGGCACGGAGAAGACTGCTGTTTCGCCGGGGGAGGCCACGCGGGAGAAGGCATAGAAGTAGTAGACTGCCTGGGGCAGAAGCCTGCCGATATTGATGGAGTTGGCCGAGGAGAGGCGGAGACTCTGCAGATCGGGATCGGCGAAGGCCTGCTTCACTAGGGCCTGGCAGTCGTCGAACTTGCCCTCTACCGCCAGAGGATGGACGTTGCCTCCCAGGGTGGTCATCTGACGCCTCTGCCTGTCAGTTACCTCCTTCTCCGGGAATAAAACTAACACTTTTATATTATTTAATCCGTGGAAGGCGTGGGCCACGGCAGAGCCGGTGTCCCCAGAGGTCGCCGTCAGAATTATGATCCTCTCATTCTCCTGGCGCAGGAAATGCTGCATCAGCCTGCCCATCAATCGCGCTGCAAAGTCCTTGAAGGAGCAGGTGGGCCCCCGATCCAGGCGCAGTATATGCTTTCTATTGTAGACTTTCTCCACCGGCACCTCGTAGTCGTAGGCGTCCTGGAGGATGGGCTTAAGGGACCCGTCCGGTATCAGCTCGCCCAGATAGGGCTTTAGGACCTGGTAGGCGATCTCTCTGTAGCTCATCTCGGAGAACTGAGCGATTGACTCGGGCGGAATCCGGGGGATCCTCTCGGGCATATAGAGGCCCTTGTCCGGGGCCTGGCCTGCCAGAAGGGCCTGGCGGAAGTCCACGCCCGGAGATTGGCCGTTGGTGCTGAAGAACTTGAGGCTGGACATGGTATGCGAATTGTAAAATAGCAGGTTGCCTTTAAGGCTTTTGTAAGGATGACCGTGGCTTCTTGAAGGGAGCTATGTATTCAAGCGCGTTCCTGCCTATCTTCCAGTCCGAAGGCGGCGGTGATCCGCAAAATCCGTCCGGAAATCAGCATGCTCGCCCAAAAAAGCATGAGGGAGGAGAGATCTTTTCTGTCTTTCAGCCAAATCACGAGCCTGCTGTTGCAGGCCGAAGTCCCTCGTTGAGCCGCTGCTCCCATCCCAGCAGGGGGTATGCCACTGGTGCAAGGAACCGGCTGCTTTTTTCGTATGTGTTTAGCTCCTCTCAATCAGCATCAGTAAACCGATTTCATGATATCATGCATGGCCTGTTCCGAAAGGCTAATTTCAAGCAGCATGGCAAGAGATACCGGTTTAGATTTGGGCGAATT
>Ga0315289_10014600_pt1 | contig 10956 bp, 9 predicted proteins | sample YL17G11_40_MG_FD_203452 | JGI IMG/M metagenome (GOLD analysis project Ga0315289, IMG submission 203452) | Sediment microbial communities from Yellowstone Lake, YNP, Wyoming, USA - YL17G11_40 | ecosystem: Environmental > Aquatic > Freshwater > Lake > Sediment | place: USA: Wyoming | collected...
TCGTACCAGAAATACCTTGTGCCAAGGCAAAGGTCATCGATGACGACGTTTCCCCCAGAATCCTCAATCAATTTGAAGAAGGCTGGGTGATCTATTTCAGGCCCCCAGATGAGCAATCTCTTTTTGCTATCAGAGCTATTGTTTCGTTCCTTGACCTCTGAGATAACACCTTTGAGTAGCTTGTTTGCTTCTTTGATGGGTAAGCTCGCCACCGCTATCAGTATCTGCATAGCCTCAGACCCGTAGATAAGTGGCGGCTTAGGCTTCCTGAGTTGGTAGAGCTCCCTCAGTAACGCTCTTTGTTCGTTATGAAGGTCAATGGCATGTTGAAGCTTGCGGTTGGATATCTTCATCTGAGTAAGTTTTTCTATGCTCTTCTTAAAGAGGCCCAGTTCCTCTTTGAAGAACTTGAAACACTCTTCATCCAGAAAGTTGGGGACGTTTAGCCAGTAAGTATATGGTGATGGCAGGTTGTAATTCCATATCCTGTAGATATTTATCCTACTGTCGCAGGAGTCTGGCGTCACCCAGCCATCAAGAAAATCATATGCGCCTTTCAAGGCGGCATCGAAGCAGCTCTTAATGAACGGGCAAAGAGCGGGATCACAATAGGAGTGAGCAACAGTTACCGTATCTGTCAACTTGCCCGTGATCCGGTAGGGAACAAGGTCAGCTGCGGTCAAGATCTCCAGCGGGAAGTAAGAACAGAAGTAGCCTATGATCTTCTTTCCTTCACTTTTCAGCTCCCTCGCCCTCCGATCCCGATTTTCTGAAAGCTCCCTTGCCTTTTGAAGCCATCCTTGGCCTTCCAGGTCCATCTTCACCTCCGTAATATTAGCCAATTTGGGCGCCAATCCTACCAGCAGATGGCACGGTCATAGGCCAGAACCATCTTCCTGTCGTCTATGTCCACGCTCCACTTGGTCATGGTCTCAAATATCCTGCTCGGATGCACCTCCTGCAAGGCACCGCGGCGGCTCAGCTCCCAGTCGTGCATCCCAAATAGGCCCACCACGGGGCCGCCGGCCAGCCATGCTTGGTTAATGCCGCTAACGGAATCGGTAACCCCTATTCCGGCGCTGCCGAAGCACACCCCAGGGGAGCGACTGCAACGGGCATAGGCATCGGCGGCATAGCCTGCCCCCTGTTGGTGACGCATTTGAATGCGTCTTATGCCATGCTCATGGAAGCCCGTCTCCAGGGCCCAAACGAAGGTCGCTGGGATGCCGAAGACGTACCTTATGCCATGTTCCTTCAGTATGCGCCCCACAACCCTTCCACCGTGAAGGGGGTACTCATACTCTTTGCTCTGGGGTGACCTGGGTGTTTGTGAACGGCCGCTCATCTGTCACCTCCTGTGGCCTGCACATCGGATTTCGCTTGGGACCTACTTCACTTCCTAGTAGTGGGATATTTGCGTTCCTCACGCGTTTGCAGGTCCACAATGGATATCTCCGAGCCAAGGCGAGCCCGCTCTTTGGGATCGTCGAACAAGTCCCAAACCGCCTTAATCGCCTCCTCGAAAGTTCTGGCAGCGATGAGCTTCTCCTCCTTCCCCATCTTGGCCCTAAAGCGATACTGATACTGCTTTCCCATTTCAAACCTCCGTCATCGGCTTAGTTTTAGGGCTCTGCCTCCTCTGGCGTCACCGGCTCCCAGGCATCAGGTGGGGGTACCGGCGGGATGCCGTACTGGTCGAAGGGGAAGATGGGCAACTCCTGGCCCAGGTTGTATCGCCTCAAGGCCTTCCCCCGCTTGGGCAGTTCTTTATAGGGAATGTGAGCTTGAAGGAGGGAGGTAGGCGCCGTGTAGACGCCGGTGTTAATGAGGCTGGGCTCCACCTGGACATTAATCACCGCTGGTTTCCCTTTCTCCGCCGCCCTGAAGGCCCTCTCCAGGGCAGGTCGGAACTGACCTGGCTCCTCAACATACTCCCCGTGGACCCCAGGGAACATTTCAGATATTTTCTCATACCTTATCCCGGGCAGGAACTGCAGCCCCCACGGGCGGTCCTGAGGCCCCATAACCTTCCATCCCTTGGCATATTGGATGTATTGCACCGAGGACATCCAGCCGTTGTTGTTGCAGACAAGGTAAACCGCCGGGATCTCATACCTGAGAGCGGTCTCCACATCCATTGCGGCAATCCCAAAGCCCGCATCACCGAGGAGACAGAGGGTAGGCCTCTTCTTGGTTTCCGGATCAGCAAAGCCAGCACCGATGGACATCCCTATGCTATGGCCAACCCCTGCCTGCTCTGCGGCATCCAGTATCTGCCCTGAGTAGCGGGCTTTGAAGAATCCAGGAGCAAAGGAAGAGATGGTGAAGCCGTCCAGGATGATGCGATTGGTACCCCCGTATAGGTCCTCCATCGTTTCCGCCATCACCTTCGACATGTAACCATGGTGAACCGGCTTGTGGTTCTTGTATTTTCCCGCCCGGGCAAGCAGTCTCTCACGACCCTGGCTTGCGCCCTTTTGCATCTCCTTGACCCATTGAGCCCGGTCTGGTGGCGGCCTAAAGCCTTTGGACTTGATGCAATCGATCATCTGCCTCAGAACTAGCTTCGGGTTACCAATAATGGCAAGCTCAGTGCTTATGGAGCTGGCGATTTGCTGCTCCGACTCGTTTATCTGAATGGTGGAGGGCCAGCCCAGGCCAAACCATTCCTCGAAGGCCCCTACCTTGAGCCCTATCGTTATCATAGGATCGGCCATGCGGACAAAAGATTCGTAACGGCAGCTCAACGGATGGGTCTCGGGGATGGCTCCCCTTCCCGTTCTTCTCCCTGACCCTGGGACCTGAGCGAGCTCCATGAACTCCACCAGCTCGGCAGAGGCATCTGCCCAGTGAACCCCATCTCCGGCAACAAGGAGGGGCCTCTTTCCCTCCATGATTCTCTTCACCGCTCTTTCCACCATCTCGGGATCGCCCTGCGTCGCTGGCAATGGCCTGCTGGTATCCTCACCACGCCACTTGGGAACATAGGCGATATGATCCTGAAATAGGAAGGCAACCGATGGTGGCGGCAGTGGGGTATTGAAGGTCCACAGGGGGTACTCTACGATTACTGGCCCTTTGGGATATATCTGGACGTCCCTGAAAGCCTCGGCAACCAGGCGCTTGATGCTCTGGGGGTAATGGGCCTTGCGCACCCATTTCGTTATGTGGCTAAACATCTTGTCGGCGTAGGATGGCTGCCAGCTATAGAGGCCATCGTGCCCCTCTATTGTGGCCCCGCTTATGACGACCACCGGAGAACAGGCGAGGAAGGCCTGCTGCAGTCCGCTGGCCATATTGGTAGTGCCCGGCCCGGTATCGAAGTACGCCACGCCAGGCTTGCGTGAAACCCTTGCATAGGCATCGGCCGCGTACATTGCCGACTGCTCGTGGTGGAAGGTTATGATCTTTATCCCCAGCCTGCTCGCTGGGTCGATGACCAGCCAGCAGTCCCCACCATGTACCCCGAAGAAGTACTCTACTTCCTGTTCCTTCAGCGCTTCGGCGAAGTAATCGCCGGCTGTGGGGTGAAATTCCAGCGTCCCCAGGGGAATCTTGTCCAGATCTACCTCTTTCGTCATCTTGACCTCCTGTTGTTGATAATTAGCATCCCGATTAGCTACTCTCCAGCCCACCTCCCATTTTCCGTTGGCTAGATCTTGCGCGCTATCTCTGCCCCTTCCGAGATGGCATCCACAACCATCCGTGGCTCCGAGGCATCGCCGATGACGTAGACCTCAGCCACCTTGCCCTTTAGCTGCTTCGCCAGCCTGTTCACCGGCTTCGCCCCCATTGCCAGGACAACGGTATCAATGCCTGAGATGGTTTCCCTCCTGCCCTCCTTTTCCACCACTACACCTTCATCAGTGATTTCCTTCACCTGGGCCTTGGTTATGGCCTTCACCCCCCATTTGGCAAGCCTCTCCATGAGGTATGGTCTATTGTATATGCCAATATCCAGGGCGATATCATCCAGCATCTCGATGATGGTCACATTTTTGGCCCTTTGGCTCAGGAACTCGGCGGTCTCACAGCCAACCATGCCACCTCCCAGGATGGCCACCCTCTTGCCCGTGCGAACCTTCTCTGCCAACGCGTCGTGGGCAGTGACTACCCTTTCCCGGTTTACCCCGGGGATATCCTTCGGGATCAAGGGCTGACCACCGGTAGCAACGATGACCACATCGGGCTTGAGCTGCCTCACCAATGACGGAGTGACCTTCTTGCCCATTTCAACCTTTACCCCTGCTTTCTTGACCTGGGTGGAAAGGTACTTGATGGCCATGGTGAGCTCCTGCTTCATCGGGGGTAGGCAAGCAATGAGTAATTGCCCCCCGAGCTTGTCGCTCTTCTCATAGAGGGTCACCTTATGCCCCCTTAAGGCGGCTACTCTTGCCGCCTCCAGCCCAGCGGGACCGCCTCCGGCAACCAGCACCTTCTTGAGCTTCTTAGCGGGGATTATGGTCATCTCACTCTCCCTACCTGCCTCGGCATTTAGGGCACACTGCACATAACCGGGAGTGGTATTCATCTTGTCGATGCAGGTGTTGCAATAGATGCAGTACCTGATATCGTCAAATCTGCCTTCGGCCGCCTTATTGGGCAGGTCGGGATCGGCGATTAGGGCTCTCCCCATGGCTACAAGGTCAGCTTTCCCCTGCCTCAGGATATGCTCGGCGTAGAAGGGATCGCCGATCTTTCCCACCGCCATCACTGGAATTTTCACCGCCTTCTTCACTGCCTCGACGTCGAAAATCCAAGCTCCAGATGGCAAACCGGCTGGCGGTAGTATGTAAAATAGGCTACTATAGGAGCCGCGAGAGACGCTGATGCAATTTACCCCGGCATCCTCTAAAATAGACGCCACCACCACCGTCTCCTCCAGGGTCCTGCCCCCAGTTATCATCTCTTGTCCACTTATCTTGAACAGAATGGGATAGTCCGCCCCCACCTTCCTTCGGATGCTCTTAATGATCTCTACAGGGAACTTCAACCTTCCTTCCAGGCTGCCACCAAAGCTGTCGGTACGCTTGTTGGACTCCGGTGACATGAACTGGGCAATGCCGTAGCCATGGCCGCCATGAAGCTCGACGGCGTCAGCGCCAGCCTCCCTCGCCCTTCTCGCCCCCTCGCCGAATTTGTCTATCAAATCCCATATCTCATCCTCGGTCAATTCCCTGGGCACAGCCGGCTCAATATACCAGCCAGGGGATGGGGGGTAGGAGATCGCCGAAGGCCCGACTGGTTGCCCTCCGGTGATGAAGGATATGGCTCCCCGGCCAGCATGGTGGAGCTGTATTGCAAGCTTACCGCCATGGGCATGTACTGCTTTGGCCAGCCTGGCTAAGCCTGGGATGAACTTGTCATCCCAGATGGCGGGACAACCGGGGATGCCTTTTCCCAGGGGGTCAACATATGCGATCTCGGTGATGTTAAGGGCGCAACCCCCCTTGGCCCGGGCCACGTGCCATTCGATCTCCTTTTCGCCTGTTGTGCCATCGGGCTCGGCATAGTTTGTGCCCATGGCTGGCATAACGATTCGATTTCTGAGTTCCATGGTCCCGATCTTGATCGGGCTGAAAAGGAGTTTGAACGCTTTCATTTTGCCTCCTTTATGCTATGATTCAACAATTCATGCGCCCTATGCTCCGGGCATTCTACTCTTGACCCACCCCTCCTCATAGGGGGTGCCGAAGTTGAAGACGAACCTGAGCAGGCTGATTTTCCATCTACCACCCACCTTTACGAATTCGTTGTCATATCTGCCCTGTATCCATACGGCCCTCTCAGGGTTTATGATAGTGGCGGGGCAGAATAGGTACCACCTCCCCTTGGCTTTTTCGCCCTCCACGGTGACTAAGGGGTTGAGCAGCTGGTGGGCGGACCAGGCTTGGGTGTTGGGGACAACCTCCTTGAAGAAGGTCGCGATGCCCTCCTTGCCTTCATAGGAGCCCAGCGGGCCGTATTCTGCCTTTGCGTTCTCGGCAAAGAGGTCTACCACATCATCCATCTGGAATGCATCGACCAGATAGCAGTAGCTCGCCATCAGCTTCTTCACTTGCTCGATGTCCTCCAGAACCCTGATCCTCGCCTCTAGTTCCTTAAGCGACATAACTCCCTCCTTTTATGGATTTCTCTCTGGAAAAGACTATGTGGAAAGGTGTCCACCGTCGACATAGATAACCGTACCGTTTATGTTCCGGGATTCTTCCGAGGCGAGGAAGACCACGGCGTTAGAGACGTCCTGGGGCAGCACCTCCCGGCCAAAGATGCTCAACGTGCTATATACTCTGGGATAGAGTTCCTCCTCGCTGATCCCCATCTTCTTTGCCAGGTAGCCAGTCGTAGCATGGAACATTGGGGTGAGCACTGCCCCCGGGGCTACGGCGTTCACGTTTACGTTATACGGAGCGCAGTCCTTGGCCAAAGAGTGGGTGAGGTTATGTACCCCACCCTTGGAGGCGCAATAAGGGCCTGCCCCAGCTCCTCCTTCCCTTCCCCAGATGGAACCTACATTTATCACCTTCCCCGACTGCTGGCTGATCATATGGGGAAGTACATACTTGCAGCAAAGAAAAGTCCCCTTCAGGTTGACATCGATTATGGTGTCCCATTGCTCCTCCGTGATCTCCCAAAGAGGCGTTGCTACCGCGGCAACCCCGGCATTGTTGACCAAGATATCTATCCGCCCCGATTCATCGATAACCCTCTGGACCATCCTCTCCACATCATCTCTCTTGCTGACATCGCACCTTATCCCGATGGCCCGTCTCCCCAGGCTCCTTATCTCCTCCACCACCCTGTTCAGCTCCTCCTCCGTGCCTAGGGCATATCCCACATGGGGAATGTCTTGCCATATATCCGCCAGGGCCACATCTGCTCCCTCCCTAGCAAGGGAGATAGCATGGCAGGCCCCCATGCCATGCGCTGCTCCGGTAACGATGGCTACCTTGCCCTCAAGCCTTCCCATTGTTCTACCTCCTTTTGTCTAGATGGGTGGTCATGTGAAATCTCACGGGAGGGTCTGCCTCTCAAATAAGGTCCCTAGGGGGAACTGCATCCCTAAGCTTGATCCCGCGCCTACCTCAGTGAAGATATCATGGCAGCATTGAGTTCATGGCGGTCCCGTGGCGGCACTGGCGCCCTTTCCCTCAGTTCCAGCCTGATGGCCCCTGTGGGACATACGGAGACACAGAGCCCGCACCCGATGCATCGATTCGAGTCCAGAGTCACTACATCCCCCTCTATCGTCAGGGCATCCATAGGACACCTCTCCACGCAGTCGCCACAATCGCTGCAATCCCCCTTATCAAGGGAGGCGATAAAGCTTGAAGTCGCTGCCATACTGGGGCTGTCGGAGCCCTTTAAGCTCCGCAGGATGCCGCAGTGGCACGTGCAGCAGTTGCAGATGAAGTCGACGTATTTGCCAGTGTTGCTAATGCAGTGAACTAGCCCTGCTTCTTCGGCACGTTTCACGATGTCCAAGGCCTCCTCTTTGGAAACCAGCCTACCGAAGCCCCGGCGGGCAGTGAACACAGCGGCAGGGCCGAGGCCCATGCAATTTTGCTTAGGCTTATCGCAGGGGTTGCCCACCAGCTCTCCGTGGTGGCGGCAGTAGCAGACGGAAGCGGCGAGGTACTCGGAATTCTCGATGTAGTGGGAAACAAGGTTGTAGGGATAAACTTCAAAGCCAGCGGGTACTTCCTCTTCCACGGTGATCACCCTGGCGAAGGAAATAACGGGGTCAATTCTAGCGTCACCGCTGGGTCCCGCTTTCTCTCTTTGTTGCTTCGTCACGTTGAAGTAATCCTCGAAAAGGCGGGCCAGCTTCTTGGCACGCTCGTTCACCTCCCCCTTGGTGAACTGAAATTCAAATATGCCGGGAACAAGGGGCAAGAGGTTGTAACGTTTGACCCCTCCCTGCTCATGGCTGAAAACGAGCCCTTCATCCGCCATGGTCTCAAGCATTCGCTCCACCCCTTCAGCGCTCCTTCCGATATCGGAGGCGAAATCTGCTGCTGAGGTGGGATTCAACGGCATCCTTACTGCAAGCTCCGCCTCCTCGGGGGTGAAGAGTTCCTCCATGAGTGTATAGAGTTCAGGGCACTTTATGCCAGGAAAACCCCTCATATTCACGGCGTCCACCAGCTTTTCATAAATGGGCTGTGTCATATCCCATTCCTTTCTATGGATTTTCCTTCTGCCTAAGTGTTTGGCTGCATCGAAGACATCAGGGCCGCACCGAGGGACCCGCGGTCCCGTGGTGGCAGTGGCGCCCCTTCCCTCAGTTCAAGCCTGAGGGCCCCTGTGGGGCATACCGAGACGCACAGCCCGCACCCGATACATCTATTTGAGTCCAGAGTCACTTCATCCCCTTCCACCACCAGGGCATCCATGGGGCACCTCTCCACGCAGTCACCACAATCGCTGCAATCCCCCTTGTCAAGGGAGGCGACGAAGCTTGAAACCGCTGCCATGCTGGGAGCGGCGGCGTTCTTTACGCTTTGAAGTATGCCGCAGTGGCAGATACAGCAGTTGCAGATGAAGTCGATGTACTTAGAGGTGTTGCTGGACAGATGAACCAGCCCCGCCTCTTCGGCACGCTTCAGGGTATCCCGCGCCTCCTCCTTAGAGATCAACCTCGCGAAGCCCCGATCCGCATTGGACTTGGCGCCAGGGCCGAAGCCCATGCAATTTTGCTTAGGCTTGTCGCAGGGGCGGTCCACCAGCTCCCCGTGATGGCGGCAGTAGCAGGTGGCAACGGATATGCACGGGGCATTCTCGATGTATTGCGATACCATATCGTACGGGTGAACCTCAATCCCTCCGGGGATCTCCCGCTCCACGGTAACCACCCGGGCCCAAGGGAATGTGGGGAAAACGCCACCAGCACCACGCCTGGGTAATCTCTGCATCACGTTGAAGTAATCCTCGAAAAGGCGAGCCAGTCTTTTGGCGCGCTTGCTCACCTCTCCGGTCATGAACTGCATCTCGAAAATCCCTGGAACGAGCTGAAGAAGGTCATAGTGCATCACCTCATGCCGCACGAAGCTAAGGAGAAGCCCTTTATTGGCCATGCTCTCCAGAAGCTCTTCCGCCACCTTGGGATCGCCGCCGGTCTTCTTGGCCATGTCCGCCGCCGATACCAAGCCCAATGGCATCTTAGAGGCAAGCTCCGCCTCCTCTGGGGTGAAAAGCTCCTCCAGAATGGCATAAAACTCCCGACAATGTAGCGCCGGTGCTGCGCCCCCTCTCAATCTTAGCGCGTCCGTCAGTTTTTCATAAATGGGCTGCGTCATATCCAACACCTTTCTATAAGATTTTCCTTCTGCCTAAGTTTTGGGCCGCATCGAAGACATCATGGCAGCATTGAGTTCGTGGCGGTCACGTGGCGGCACTGGCGCCCCTTCCCTCGGTTCCAGCTTGATGGCCCCTGTGGGGCATACGGAGACGCATAGCCCGCACCCGATACATCGATTCGAGTCCAGGGTCACTTCATCCCCCTCTATCGTCAGGGCATCCATGGGACACCTCTCCAAGCAGTCGCCACAATCGCTACAGTCCCCCTTATCAAGGGAAGCGATGAAGCTCGAAGTCGCTGCCATGCTGGGGCTGTCAGCGTCCTTTAAGCTCCGCAGGATGCCGCAGTGGCACGTGCAGCAGTTGCAGATGAAGTCGACGTATTTGCCGGTGTTGCTAATGCAGTGAACCAGCCCTGCTTCTTCGGCACGTTTCACGATCTCCAGGGCCTCCTCCTTGGAAACCAGCCTACCGAAGCCCCGGCCGGCAGTGAACACAGCGGCAGGGCCGAGGCCCATGCAATTTTGCTTAGGCTTGTCGCAGGGGCGGCCCAGCAGCTCTCCAAAGTGGCGACAGTAGCAGGTGCCAACGGATATATACGGGGCTTTGGCGATGTACTGCGATATCCTGTCGTAGGGCTGAATCTCAATCCCTCCGGGGATCTCCTTCTCCACGATGACCACCCTGGAGAAGGGAAAAATGGGGGCAATGCTAGCGGCACCGCGGGGGCCCGCTTTCTCTCTGAGTTGCGTCATCACGTTGAAGTAATCCTCGAAAAGGTGGGCCAGCCTCTTGGCACGCTCGTCCACCTCACCCTTGGTGAACTGCGCCTCGAACATCCCGGGAAGGAGCACCAGAAGTTCGTAAAACCAAACCCCCTCCCGCTGATAGCTGAAGAGGAGCCCTTTATTGGCCATGCTCTCCAGAAGCTCATCTGCCACCTTGGTGTCGCCGCCGGTCTCCTTGGCCATGTCCGCCGCCGATACCAGACCCAAGGGCATCTTAGATGCCAGCTCTGCCTCCTCGGGGGTGAAGAGCTCCTCTATAAGGGCATAGAACTCCCGACAATGGATCACCGGTGCTGCGCCCCCTCTAATTTTCAGCGTGTCCGCCAGTTTTTCGTAGGCCGGCTGGGTCATGGGTTCCTTCTTTTCCTTCATACTCACACCTCTTCAGTGAATGCCCATCACCTTCCCTTGAACTCAGGCTTTCGCTTCTCGAGGAATGCTCTGGGGCCCTCCTTTATGTCCTCGCTCTGTATCAACCGGACCAAGAGGTATTCATCCAGTCGCATGGCATTCTCGAGACTCATATCGAGTCCCTTTATGGCGCACTCTTTGGATGCCCGCACTGCCAGAGGACCATTCTCACAGATTCGATTGGCCCACTCCATGGCGGTGGGCATGAGCTGATCCAGAGGCACTACCTTGTTCACCAGCCCATAGTGGAGGGCTTCTTGGGCCGACATCCGCTGCCCCAAGAGAATGATCTCCATAGCTTTGGCCAGGGGTATAGCCCGCGGCAGCCTGAGCAACCCCCCAGCTGCGGCGATTAGGCTCCACCTCACCTCGGGCAGGCCGAAGGTGGCGTGCTCGGCGGCAATCCTCAGGTCGCAGGCCAGAGCTATCTCCAGCCCGCCTCCAAGCGCAAAGCCGT
>Ga0315289_10014602_pt1 | contig 10955 bp, 6 predicted proteins | sample YL17G11_40_MG_FD_203452 | JGI IMG/M metagenome (GOLD analysis project Ga0315289, IMG submission 203452) | Sediment microbial communities from Yellowstone Lake, YNP, Wyoming, USA - YL17G11_40 | ecosystem: Environmental > Aquatic > Freshwater > Lake > Sediment | place: USA: Wyoming | collected...
AGATTCAGACCGGGTTCAACTACCGCATAAAGGTCCTGCGGCACGGTCTTTTTTATCCGGGAAAGCCGGCTCATTTTCAGAAAAAGGGTATCATTCTCTGAAAATTTAGAAAGGTCGATCCTGGACTCATTTCCGAGCGGCAGGATTTTGAATTTTTCCTGTGAAGCCAGCTTAACCAGTTCAGGTATTTGACTTGTCTGTTCGGGCAGGGCATAGGTCTTACTTCCTTCTGCTTTTACCGCCTGGTTGCCCAGTATTCTTTTTATTGCTTCGATTGTCTTATCTTTTAACATATAACCAGTTTAATTTTTTTCAAATATAGTTTGAGGATAAGTAAAAGTCAAGAATTTAACCAGACTGTATATTACATAAATCAGATTGAGTTTATCCAGATTTTAGCTGATAGAGACACTTCAATGCGTTTCTACAGGAGAACCACATTTTTGTAGATTTTCTCACAGAAATATACCTTAGGTTGCACCAGAAAAAAGTCGTCAAGAAAAGAAGGCACTTTTTCCGATAATAAAAAAGACTTGACACTATTAGGAGTTAGCATATCTTATTAGTTGAGTCTTATTTTGGGATTCCTGTAGATGAGCAGTCCAGTATTATAGTGTAATTGAATAAAACAACTGTAAGGTAATGAGTCTATGCAGGGATAAGGTTATTTTTCCTGATCGTTCTGCAAAACTTTCTATGTATGCTGGCGGGTCGCTTTTGAAGTTAAACCTTTGGAGAAAGGAGGAAAAAAATGAAAAGACTCGCTTTAGTAGTTCTCTTTATTTTAACCGCCTCGGTTCTGGTATGGGCTTATTCGAATAACCCGCCCAACCGGAGGACCGGAGCGCCAGGGGAAAACCTTTGCTCAGGTTGTCACAATACCTATCCTGAGAACTCCGGGGACGGTTCGTTAAGCATATCAGGCTTTCCCACAAGCTATGACCCTTTGACTACTTATGCTCTGACTGTAACCCTTTCTGATCCCGGACAGAGCAGGTGGGGTTTTGAGGTGGCGGTCAAGGATTCAAACAACGCTCAGGCCGGAACCCTGACGGTTACCGATGCCACCAACACCATATCCGGTCTTTCAAGCGGTGTCACTTACCTTAAACAGACTTCAACCGGCACTTATGCGGGGACCGCCAATGGACCTGTTAGCTGGAATTTGAGCTGGACAGCGCCGGCAGCAGGCAGAGGGAAGGTGTACTTTTATGTATCCGGGATTGCATCTGACAACTCTTCTGACGATGCTGGAGATTATGGGTACCATATCAGTCAGCAAGTTCCTGAAAAAACAACCGGAGTCTCAGATAATGATGCTGGAAATGGTTCAGCCAGACCTGAAAGATTTGTCCTGCACCAGAATTACCCTAATCCGTTCAATTTAGCTACCTCCATAGGGTACACTCTAAAGACAGATGGGTTGGTGAACTTGACCATCTACAATATTCTGGGACAGAAAATCAGAACCTTAATCGACCAGAAAGAGCCAGCAGGGAACTATTCGGTTCAATGGGATAGCAGGGATGAGAAGGGAAGAGTGGTGGCTGGCGGAGTTTATTTCTATGTGTTAAAGACGGGAGATTACGTCTCTTCAAGAAAGATGGTTCTGCTGAAATAGTATCACAGAATTCACAGCTGATTAAGTGGATTAAGCAGATATAGGAAGTGGATTTATCAGTCTCAAGGTCAAAATTGATCTAATTATACCAATCTGCTGTTAGACGCTTGTAAGGGCGTATTGCAATACGCCCCTACAAAAAACTCTTAAGAAAAAAAGTGGAGTCACTAAACGCAGTCAATGCTTCCTTCTGCATCCTTTAGGGCTTCCCGCAATGACAAATAGAGACGCATTTGATGCGTCTCAACATTTTTCTACCTATTTCTGTCCCCATATTTGAGGAAATCTCTGCAATTTTTTATTTTGGCTTTGGGGTTCAAATGCGTATATTTATATGGACTTAGATGATGGATGAGATTTATGTTTAGAATCAGTTTGAAGCTCTTGCTCCTTTCAGGGTTAGTTTTTCTTTTGTCCTTTTCTTTGACCTGCAAGAAGCCGGATACTCCGAGTTATACGGACATAGATGCGATAAAGGATTATATCAACCACCACCCGGATATCTTCTCAGTGGATGCATTTGACACCTCAAGAGCAGCCCCCTTTTTCAGGGAGATAACTGGCAGGGATTATTGGATCAGGATAGACTTTCATAACCCCGATTCTCTTCATTTGTTAAAATCTGCTGATGTGAGCTGGGAGGATAGCATTCAAGGAGTCTTTCATACCTTCATCTCTGGAACAGAATATCAAAAGAACTTCAAAGCTTTTTCCAGGGTCCAGGCTTATTTTGAGCAATGGGGAAATTCAGGCGACCTTTACCGGGGCTGGCTGCTGATGAAGATTTCAAATGCACCGGTCTATTCTGTGCCTTATTCAACCGGGTTCAGCAATCTCAGGATTGATACCTCAGGTGTAAATAGCGCTGTGAACCTGGGGGGGCTTTATGAGTTGAAAGGAATCTTGCAGTTCAGCAAATCAACTCTGGTTAGATTCACTATCCAGGCGCAGGACACGAGTGATACCTATTATCTGCATATCTATGAGAGAGGAACCTGGAAGAAGCTTCCTTTCGTCAAAGGAACTGGTAACGATTTCTCCACAAGCTGGACCACAAGCTCAAACTCTGCGGATCTAAATATCTATAAGCATTCCTATGTCGACCGTATCTGGTCTAAGAGCATAGCAGATACCTTATCCAGGTACAATTCAAACGCCTGGGGGATTATCTACAAAATCAAATAGCCGAGATTTACAAAAAAACCTTTAAACAGGAGGGTGAAGATGCCCGAATATCCGGTCAAGTATGACGTGCCCTATCCAGAGAAGTCCAATCCCTGGCTGGTCCTGGCACGTCTCTTTTTTGGATGGCTTTACATCGGGATTCCCCACGGGATTTTTATGGGGCTATACGGTATAGTGGCATTCTTTGTAATCATCTATGCCGGAATAGTGATCATTTTTATCGGCAATTACCCCAAAAATGCTTTCGACTATATCGTCAGGTACCAGAGGTACATTAACAGGGTCCAGGCTTACTGGCTGTGTATGGTGGATAAGTATCCGCCTTTCAGCGGCTGGGAATAGCTAACTTACATTGGAGTGTAAAGCTTTAGCTTTACTGTTTTTTTTCTCTTGGAAGTGCAGATCAGGAGCGCAGGACTCCTGATCTGCTGCTATTTTAGTCTGTCGTCAACCTGTACGACATTTTCTTCGTTGGTGAGGACACCAACGAAGAGCTAAATTAAATTCCCGTCGGGTCACATATTATAGTTTTCCATTACCCCTCTCCTTAGCTCTTTACCTTTCAAAGTAAGACAAGTCTTGAAAAATGGTTCTGGTTGCACTATTATTATCAATAAAGAGTTATACTTTAGTGTCGATTAATTGATATAGAGTTCATATCAGGTGCACCTATGGAAACAAAGATGACTAAGGGTCATTCAAACTTGACCCTTCTGAAGGAATTAAATTCAACCATCAAGAGGTTAAGCATCTATCCTGCAGACCATCCTGCAGTAAAGCTCGTGCTTAAAGAAACCTCTGAATTATTCCAGGAGTTTTTCAAAACCACAAACGAAATCATCTTAGGCAAAGTCGAGAACAAATTAGTCTTAGAAGGGGAGACTCTGGATGCCAATGTCATTTCCGAAAAGGTCTGGAACACACTGGAAAAGCAGAAGATTAAAAGCATAAGTTTCTTAAAAGGGTTGAGCCAGGAAGAACTGAGGAGTTTTCTGGAATTTTTCCTAAAAAAAGAAGAGGAGGATCTATCAGTTTATCTTCAGAAAAATAAAATCTCTCACCTCAAATTAAACCGACTGCATTATGAGGTAGTATCAGACGATGAGAAGGTGGTCAAGGCTGAGCTCATGGATAAACTGCAGTTGAAAAGCGAGCTTTCCAGAGTAATAAGGGAACACCCGGAGCTTTTGAAAGATATCCTTTTAGGAAAGATTATAGAGCAAGAAAAACTGCAGATGTTATATAAAGAAACTGCTCTCCTCTCCAGTCAGGAGGATGAAGGCAAGGGTTCTGGCTCAAGTGGCTCCGGAGGGGAAGGATGGGGTGAAGGTGAAGGGACCGGAGGCGGCATAGATTTGCAGAAAAGCCTGGAGGACCTTAAGGCGGAGATCGAAAACCTGTCAGATGATGAGATACTTGCCCTCCTGACCTACCAGCTAAAGCAGAGTTTTCAGAATATCCCTCAAAACAAAGAAAGCTCAGATGAAGCTCTTCAGATGGTCAAAAAGGTTCTGGAGAATAGAGATAAACGGAAGCTCTTGCCCCAGCTTAAAGAGCTGCTTTCCGGTTACGGTATAATCGATGAGAGATATTTCGACCTGCTGATCAATGAATCTTATCAGAAAAAAGAGGAGATTGTCTTCTCCGCCCTGCAGTTCCTGGAGGAGCTGGAGAAAAACAGGATAGAGAAGAAAAATTTGGAGGAGAAGATAAAAGGTATCCTGCATTCGCCAGACGATAAGCTGAAAAAGAAGATAATCGATACCCTTATAGAGAAGCTGGATTCCAAAGATGACTCGTTCAGGCAGGATTCGGTTGCGGTTTTGAAAAAAATGATCGAGCTTTCCATATCCGAAGAAAGGGAAGAGGATTTCGTATATATAAAGGATAAATTGCTGGGGATGCCGGAGGACACCCTGGCGTCTTTGCGGTTCTATCGGGGATATTTCGAGTTGTTGCCTTTGCTTTTTACCAATTTAGTCAGAAAAGGAAACTTAGAAGAATTAAACAGGTTTTTAGATAAGATAAATCTGAACACTGAGGATAAGGAAACCCTGCCCGAACTGGGGAAATTGAAAAACGATTTTGTAACAGAGATTTCCACCGAGCAAAATCTGAATCTACTGCTCAAGCCAGCAATGGCTGATTTCAATGCCCAGAAAGGGAAAGAGCTGGAAGAGGTCTTAGAAAATTTAGATGGAAGGGAGGTTGCCCAGAAACTTCTGGAGATCTTCACAGTAGAGCAAAGAAACGTTCGCCTATGGGCACTCAGAGTCTTAATCACCCTGGGAGAAGATTCAGTTGAAGCCATTTCGCTTTATTTTACCAGCGCGGACGACTTCAAAAAAGGAAAAGACCAGGATCTGCTGGCAGATGAATCCTGGTATAAGATAAGAAATTCGCTTTTCGTCTTAGGGAATATAGAGAGCCAAAAAGCGGTTGACCTTTTGTGGGATTTCAAAAACAGCCCGGACCCCAGGGTCAGGCTCGAAGTTTTAAAAGCTCTGGAGAAAAAGAAAGGGGAGAAGGTAAATCAGATTTTAGCGGAACTGCTCAGGGATAAAGAGGAAGAGGTTCACAAAAAAGCACTGAATCTGATCAGTGCATCCGGTGAGAAAGAGTTCATCCCTGCTTTGAAGGATGCTTTTTTCAAAGGGCATCTGGATAGAAAGAAACTGTTTGCCGCTATGGTCAAGATAGGAGAAGAGGATTGCCGGGATTTCGCGCTCAGGCTGATAGCGGAGGAAAGCCTTTTTTCAGGGAACATTCCCAAAAAGGAAAAAGAAGAGTTACAGTTGACTGCTTTGAATCTGTTAGAGAATAACCTAGATGAAAAAATTTTTAGAGCTTTGGAGAGTTATCTGCGGAAAAGGAGAAAGGGTCTTTTAAGAATATTACACCGGGATGAGGTCAGCGGGAGAATCGCAAAAATCCTGTCCTTAAGAGATAAGGAAATCAACGCTTCCAGACTTTGAGAGTTCAATACTTTTAAGCCTAAATGAGAAAATATATTTTTCTGCTCATATCTATTTTCTTGGTTTATTTTCCATCCCAAGGGTTTCCTCAATATTATTTCGGGCAGAATAAAGTCCAGTATTCCAGCTTCGAGTGGGAGGTTTTGAGCACAGAGCATTTCCAGGTCTACTTTTATCTGGAGGAAAAGGAAATCGCGGAAGTAGCGGCTAAGATAGCTGAGGACAGCTATGTTTACCTGCAGGACAAGTTTAATTTTCACATTGCCCGTAAGATACCCTTGATCATCTACAGCTCGCCCAACTATTTTGAACAGACCAACGTTATTCCCAGCCTGCTGCCGGAGAACGTGGCGGGCTTTACCGAGTTCTTCAAGGGACGTATGGTAATACCGTTTAACGGTTCCTACTCTTCTTTCAAGCACACCATCCGGCACGAGTTAGTGCACGTTTTCTCCTATGAGAAGATCTATTCGGTGATGAAACTGCACCGGAGGTATAATTATACCGAGCCTCCCTTATGGTTCCAGGAAGGGATAGCCGAACACTGGTCTGAAGGAATCGATTCCGAAGCGGAGATGATAATCAAGGATTTCGTCATCTCCGGAAACCTGGTGAAGATCGAGGATATCAACGAAATAACCGGTTCTTATCTGATGTACAAGGAAGGGGAGTCGTTTTTAGGTTTTTTAGCGGAGGAATACGGAGATGACCGTCTTTCCCTTCTGTTCGAGAACTACTGGGAAGGTGGAGGTTTTTCAGAAGTGGTTGAGCTGACCTTCAAGAAAAACTTAAAAGAGTTAGGGGAGGAATGGTATTACCACATGAAGAAAAAATATTATCCCCAGATCTCTTCCGGAGACCTGCCCAGCCGGTTAGCCAAGAAATTGACAGTTGATGGGTTCAACGTTAAACCGGCTTTAGTTCCTTACCGGTTCAAAGATAAAACCGAAGACTGGGTAATATTCAAATCGAATAAATTAGGATATTCCAATTTATCCCTGATGTCCCCGCGAGGAGAAAAGGAGAAGCTTTTCACCCTGGTCAAAGCGGAAAGATCTCCCCAGTTCGAATCGCTTCACCTGTTAGAAAGCAGAATCGGAGGCTCGGAAGATAGCAGGATAGCCTTTGTCTCCAAAAGCAAAGAAAAAGATTTATTGTATGTTTATGACCTGAAAAAGATGAAGATTACCCTGCGCAAAAGTTTTGACTCTTTGATAAACCTATCCTCTCCCTCCTGGTTAGAAGATAATGGCAAGATAGTTATGACCGGTGTGGACAAAAGAGGATACACTGATCTTTATATCTATTACCTTTTGTCTGACTCGCTTGTCCGGCTGACCGAGGATATCTATCATGAAAAAGACCCGGTCTGGTCCAGAGATGGCAAAGCCATAGTCTTCTCCTCAGACCGGACCTTCTGGGGAGAGGAGGGTTTTCAGAACCTTTTTTCTTATAACCTTTCCAGCAATGAACTCAACCAGCTTACCTTTGCCAGGGCTCACGATATAAATCCTGCTTTCTCCTGGGACGGGAAGAAGCTTTATTTCGCATCTGATCGGGAAGGGGGATTTGACCTGTATTCTCTGGATTCAAGCGGGGTAAAACAGTTGACCCATTTTTTAACCGGAGCTTTTGACCCGGCTGTAAACCGGAAAAATGGGGAAATCTATTTTTCCGGTTTTCAGGACTATAATTTCCAGATCTACAAGTTACCGCTGACTGATTCACTGGGTGGTCAGGCAGAGAAGGAACGGGATACTACAGCATCCAGTTGGATTCCAGCCAAAATCTCCGGAGAGTATTCCAAAGGGGTGGCAAGATACAGGAACAATTATTCGTTCGACATTGCCCAGTCCGCCATAGCTTATGATGCGGTCTACGGAACAGTCGGTGGTTTGCAAATAGCTCTGACCGACATGTTGGGTAACCACCAGTATTATTTCCTTTTGACCAATACTGCCCAGACCAAGTCCGAGTTTCTGTCCAGCTTTAATTTCGGAGTTACCTATCTGAACCGAACCCGCAGGCTTAATTACGGATTTGGTTTCTATCATCTGTACGATGAGTATTATGACGATTTCTACGGTTTCTTCAAGGAAAGACAATCCGGAGGACTTTTCCTGGCCAATTATCCTTTTTCCAAGTTTCAGCGCGTGGAGGCAAGTTTCTTTTTAAGACAGTCGGATAGAGACTATTACGTTCTTGGCAGAAAAAGGAACGTGCTTCTTTCCACCAATTATCTTTCTCTGATCAAAGATACCAGCCTCTGGGATCTAACCGGTCCCATAGACGGGACCAGGTTTAACCTTACCTTAGGACTTACCCTTGCCTGGAACCAGTTGCAGGCTTACAACCGGCTGGCACTGGCTGATTTTCGAAAATACTTCCGTCTGAGCAGGAACAGCTGTTATGCTGTCAGGCTGATGGGTTTTACGTCGTCCGGGGTTGAGCCCCAGAGGTTATACTTAGGAGGAAGCTGGAGCCTGAGAGGTTATGACCGCAAGGCTTTTTATGGGAGAAATCTGGTTTTGATAAGCAATGAACTGCGCTTTCCCCTGATAAATAATCTGATAATCGGATTTCCTTTTGGGCGGATCGGATTTCAGGCTATCCGGGGTGCGCTTTTTTTTGATGCGGGGAATGCCTGGGAAAACCATTTTGATCAACTGTATGGAAGCTTTGGAACCGGTTTCAGGATCAGCTTAGGATATGTGGTGGTCTTGAGGTTTGATTTTTCCAAGAAAACAGATTTCAAGTCGATCTCCAGGGAAACTGTTTTTGACTTTTTCTTCGGGTGGAATTTTTAAAAAAAGGGGACAAGAGTGGAACTAATTATCCTTCGAAAGAAAATTGTGTGTGTAGGTGCACAGTTCCGCCAAGGCGGGATGCCCCTACAGTCTGAATCCAGGTTCTGGCTGAAAATTGTCAGAAGAGTGATTTTAACCTTTATTTTATTGGGACTGAGCTGTGCCTCGACTTTGAAATTTCCTCATACCAATTTCGAGGAGAAAGATTCTGACTGGAGAAGCTTCAACGACCTCAGACATACTCGAAACGTCAGCAGCTTTAATTTAAACTCACCGGTAAAGCTTCTCTGGAAGAAAAAGGTTGGCCCAAGCTACTCCACTCCTCTGATTCTCCAGAGTATGATTGTCCTGGGAACTTTAGATGAAAAGGTAGTTTTCATAGATTTGAATTCAGGAAAGAAATTAGGTTCTCTGGGACTCTCGGCTCCTCTTTCCCTGACTCCCACAATTAAAGGCAGTGTTCTTTATTCTCCGGGAGGAAAGGATGACAACCTTTTAGCCCTGAACCTGAAAAACGGGAAATTGACCTGGAGGAAGAAATTAAGAGATTTAAGCTCTTCACCGATAACAGTAGATGGAGTGCTTTTTGTGGGAACAAGGCGGGGGTTGTTTTTTGGGCTGAACAGTCTGAATGGAGAGGAGCTCTGGCAGTTTAAGGCAGGGGATTTCATTTATTCAACTGCTGCTTTTTCAGGAGAAACCTTGTATTTCGGTTCAGGAGATGGCAAAATCTACTCTCTGGATATGAAAACCGGAAAACCATTCTGGAGTTATAAAACAGAGGGGTCAATTTACGCCTCTCCCTGTATCACGGATAAAGCCCTTTTTCTCGGCTCTGCGGATAGTTATTTTTATGCAATCGATCGGTTTTCAGGCGAGCTCCTGTGGAAGTATAAAACCGAAGGAAGGATCCACTCATCTGCTGCCAGGAACCAGGAGTCTATTCTCTTTGGCTCGAATGACGGTTATCTTTACGCTCTCTCCTTAGAGAAAGGAGAACTGCTCTGGAGGTTCAAGACCGATGGCCCGATTCAGTCTACTCCATTAGTTATCGGGGATAAAGTTTTCTTCGGGTCTTTGGACGGATATTTTTACGAATTGAATAGCTCCAACGGCGAGCTGGTGTTCAAATATAAAACCGGGGGGATGATCTTTGCCTCTCCTTCTTTTTCTGAAGGGAAAATTCTCATCCCTTCTACCAACGGGTATCTTTACTGTTTTGAGTAATCATAGAGAGACGCATGCTATGCGTCTCTACGATACTATCAAAGGGGATGGATAAGATATTGTCCGATTACTCACTGCTCAAAAAAGAAGAGCTTGAGCTTGACTTAAGGGAATTAGGAAAAGAGATTTTAAGAGAGTTTTTCCTGTGCTCACACCGCCTAACTCTCTATACCAAAGAACATCCGGCTGAGGTGACCAAAAAGCCGTTTAACTGGCTTAAGAAACTTTTCCGGATGAGGAGCTATTTTGATTTCCATTTTTACCAGGGGAAGTTATACACAATGGGGATACCCCAGAAGGAAGAAGTCTTCATCCGGGGTTTGAAATCCGAGCTTTCCAGATTCTCTCTGGGAAGCGTTTTCATCTATAGCCAGGTCAGTCCGGATGAGCTGGTGATTTTCTTAAGAAGGATGACTGAAAAACTACCACCCCTTCCCAAGCACTTAGATTTGCAAAGGTTTCTCGAAGAAAAGAAGATCAACTCCATCCGGGCAAAAAAATCAGAGAGGGAGGACCCTTTCATAGATGATAATATTTCGTTGATGGAGAAGTGTGACGATTTCGAAGCTGGGACTTTAGCCCGGCTCTCTCTGCGCGAAGAACCTGGTGTGATGCTGGATATGCTGTTGAAGAAAATTCGGAAAGATATTGATTTAGAAGGGAGAGTAAAATTAGACTTTAAATTTAAAGTCTTTCAATCTGTTCTCCTGGAAGAGTTCTCCAGATTACCACAGGAAGGGATAAAGGAGCTTTTAGAAAAGGAGTTTGAGAAAAAGAACTGGGAAGAATTCTTACGGGATGAAGAATATTTGGGTGGGGTAAGAAATCTGGTTAGAGCTTTTATTCATCATCCGGAAAGGGATTACCTTTTTAACCGGTTAAAGGAGATCTTCGTCCGGAATGGCGCTCCGGATAACTTCTTGGAAAAGGCTTTAGATGAAAGCGCCCTCCTTAAAATCAAAACACTAAAGGATTCCGAATTGTTACTGGAGAGGCTTGTCCGCGGAGAATTCGATGCTCGAGAAGTAGAGACTTTAAAAACTCTTCTGGTCAGGTTAATTAATCTAAACCAAACCGGAATCTTGAAGAAAACAGGTAGAAAGCTTTTAAACAATCTTTTTTCGGACCAGGAAAAGGTGC